>VFQN01003698.1_pt1 | contig 21360 bp, 37 predicted proteins | sample 3512371 | NCBI WGS metagenome assembly VFQN01 (sample SAMN10412370, study PRJNA504923) | tailings metagenome | isolation source: Replicate 2 from Balatoc abandoned mine | place: Philippines: Itogon, Benguet | collected 2017-08-28
GCGTGCTGTACCCCAAGCGCCCGCGCGTGTACAAGCGGTGGGCGCCGGGGGCGGGAGGCAACGGAAACGAGACAGCACAGCTGGGCCGGTAGAGCGCTTCGCATCTGCATGCATGCGGTTGACGAGTATACGGTACGGCCTCAAGGTGGTTTTGCCAAGTTAGCTTGCAGGTTAGCTTGCAAAGTTAGCGGAAGAGGGCTTGAGAGGGGCTTGGCATAGGTGGGAACGTGGGGCCTCTGTATCTGACTGACATTCTGTGCGCCAGCATGGCAGTTGAACCTCCGAGCGTTGTGTAGCTGCATAGGTTGGCCGTTGGCATGAGCATAGAAGATGCACATTAGGTGGCTGCCTAGGACAACATAGTGCCCCCATCCGGGCAGATAGAGTGTCAGGGCTATGATTGTAGCTTCCTGATCACGTGCTAAAGGTTTGCTTTCTGGCCCATGGGGCCATAGTCTGCAGGACATGGCGTCCACCTGCAGGAAGCGCAAGACATTTAGAGCATTAGAAGGAAGGTGGACCTCCCATGTGATGGCACTGTTGGGCACGCAGTGCAGGTCAACCCGGTCTCACCCGTGACAGGCCAGTGGTCCAAAAATGGGGCAACTTCAAACCGGCCTAGTGAGCTGTCGGACAGTTACATAAGGATTTCCAGCATACCACCGGATTGCTCTCAACGTCTTCTTGCCATTCCAGGGGTCGGGAGTCTTATGTACTTGTCCGACCCCTGCCGTACAGCGTGTGCCGTACAGGGGGTATCAGCACACACAAAGGCCCCTGGTATACTCTCATTGCCGTCCGGCCGGCGCCTGTAAGCCTCATATCAATTTATTATGCCTGTAAATGTTTCAGGCCAAAGTTGGAAGCGCTTTACACCTCTGCTGGGGGGCAAAAGACGTGGGTAGCCTGTGGCGGGTGTGGCGTGTCAGTCAGTAGATGTCATCGAGTTGTCGCAATGGGTGTGCTGGACTCAACTATAACATTCATGTGTCATATATAACAAACTTTGAGTTTCACATTAGCGGAAACGACAAGGCTCGCTCTTCACATGTATGCGCCATGCTGAGCGACAAAAGGGCACAGCGAGCCCCGCAAGCCCTGCTGGTTGCTCCTTCGTCGCTACAGATGCCAACATGTCCCTCGCAGGGTCTTTCCAGAGGCTACAGCGCGGAATTCGGGCGGTTCGCAGGCGAATTGAGCCTTGTACTATCGCATCGCTGGCAATCAGAGCACGCGTACAATTTCATAACAATACAATGCCGGTTAAAAGTGTTTTCCATCGCGGTCACATACGTTTGGACGTTGGACCACTGTCGCAGTAGGGCACGTGCCGGGGTGAGACCGGGTTGGCCGGGAAGGGTAAGTTGGGCCACCTGCGCGGTCTCCTCTGGACGAGGCGGGTCATCCGCATGGAGTTCTTCAAGAAATTGCTGCGATACAGATACAATCTTTTCATGGCTGTCTGCATGTGCAAAGAGCGAGTCCATCGAGACAAGAAGCGTCGTTCTCATCAGCTGCGCCACGATGCCTGTACATTAGAGCACTGCAGAACAGGCGTTGCAACCATATCGAATATGGTGTTGAGCTCCTGAGAATGCAACGCAACGTGTTAATGGCGTTCGGGTCAGCGGTTGCATGTGTATCCACGCGCCGTGCCGCATTAAGCTTCACAAAATGAATGTTATATCTTGCTCTGTTTACCTAGATGTGTGGTTTGACGAAGACGCTCCACGAAGTACGAGGTTAATTCAAGGGAGTTCCTTGGTGGGCACTGCACAAGTTGGGGTTGCATGCAGGCCAGAGAGAACAGAAGGCACGCAATCTACGCCCCTGGAAGTGTCCATTACCAGACCGTTTGGTTGCTCAAGCTCCGGTAACCCAGGGAACCCCTTGTCCCTAGTTCAGTAGCAGGGGAGCTCCCCTGTTCCGTACTGCGCAAATACCCGACGTCGTTGCCCCAAAGGGGCAAGAGCAATGCGGCAGCCAAGCTACTAATAGCCATAATAACTAGTCCTTGGAAAGGCGGGGGTACTCCCCTGCAAGTACCGTACCAACACCATGCACCGACGCAGGTTGACAGCAAGGCAGGGCGGGGGATGGCAAGGGGGGATCGTCATAGCGCGATAGCGGCGCACAGGAAGCTACCGTAGGCTGCAGGTTGCTCTGAGGTTGCATGTGGTGGTTGCTGAGCTCCCGCCGCATAGCATAGTGGAGGTGGCATGGACCGCCACTGGCGTGCAATCAAGCTGCAGGGGCCTGGTGCATTGATGGCTTAGGTACCGGCTCGGGTGCCGTGGGCATGGGTTGCGCGTGCACTGCTGATCAGGCATGGGGACGCAGGGGTCGCTGGGGCTTGACCAGGATGGCATATGTACATTCCTGGCTAGTGGCTACTGGTCAGGGCGGGGACACACGTACCGTACTGCTCAAGTGTTACAGTATTCAAGCCAACTTGGTTCCAGGCCTGGCTAGGCCAACGAGACAACCTACCGCAAAATCACCAGCGCATATCGCCGCCATACATGGAACGCTGCTGGCAGCATGCATTCCATCGCATGCTACAGTGTGCGCAACCGTACCGCAACAGCCACAACATGCAATGGCAATCGGCCATCGCGTAGCAACGCATGGAACATCCAACAGCGTATGTGCGCACGCCTAGCTACTCCGCCCCTGCTCAACGGATCGAATGGCACAAGCCACGGCAAATCCCTAATCTGAATCAATGTGGATTTGCCTGGCGCTATTGCATGGTAGAATCAATCCAGGCCGTCACACACACCCGTGCCCTCTCAAAACAAACCCCCTTGATTATAGCAGCTTACTCCTAATGTGTACAGCAGTTTGCCGCATACAAAATGTCAAGGACAGAGCCCCTAACCCCAATACCCGCACGCCTTCTAGCAGGTTCCACTATGGCAGTCTACTGGAGGCCTGAGGCCCCTCCCGCACTTAGACAATACCTAGACATACCTACAAATTTATCTCATGGTTGAATGCATTGATTGGGTTTCGTTGATTATTGCGCATGAATTAATGCAATGCCGGATCTAATTCGATCAACATCCCAACAGGATCCGCTTTTATCTATGCCCACCCGCTGCAAAATGGCAGCCAATCATAATTACGACTACGAACACCTTGCTGCGTTAGCCACACAAAACACAGCATGTGGCGGGTGCTCTTGCCTCAGCTGGCTGCACTGGGCCCAGCCGCTGACCAGCCCAGGGCCCCTACCCTGCCCCATGCCCTAACGTGCTGCGCTTATACACAATGCCGCGCCATCGACATACAGATGACCAAAACCGGCGGTAGCGGCGGCGGCTTGGCGCTAGACATATAGCACCCAGGCCTCAAGTGCCGTTGCCCGCATCCCCCAGGCCGTACCCTTCGTGCTCAGCGCCATGCCGTACGGCTCGTTGTTGGGATCTTGGGGTGGGTGTCTACAGGCCACGGGTGCTGCTGCCGGCATCCCCCAGGTTGTACTGGTTCATGAAGTCGACGATCATGGCGTACGACGACTGCGTGATGGCCACGGCGCCGTTGTTGCCGGGGGTGGACGAGAAGGAGATGGTCAGGCGCACTGCACGGGGAGGGAAAGGGTGTGGGGGAGGTCAGGCACACTGTGACTCATGGGGCGCGAGGATAGGAGGCCGGTAAGGGTATGAAGAGTGAGGACAAGAGAGGCTGCACGTGCAGGTGTCAGGTCGAGATGAGCGTGCCCTGCGATGGCTGTCCAGACCAGTGGAAGGGGCTGTGGGTGCAGGGCGTTGCCTAGTGTTGTTCCCGATGCCCCTGGGGGTCCCCCACTCACCGTTGAACTTGCCGCCCTTCTCGCGGTTCCAGAAACCGCTGCCGGACTGCCCAGAGGCCACGTCGAAGCCTGGTGGGCACGTGACAACAGGAGGGTGCACTTGAGTGAGGCCACGTGTTTGCGTGCACGCAGGTGCTGTCTACGAATGGGTGACGTGAACTGGCTGGGCGAAGTCACTACATCGCGGGCACAAGCCACGTGGCCATGCAGCTCCAATGACACGTGCCAGACACCACGTGCCAGATGCAGTTGCACCAGTGTTCACGCTAGTAGGCCATTGCAGCCCAGTAACGGCACCATGCGGCATGTCATGCATCACTCACCAAAGACCTTGGCGGGCGTGTTGTCGCACATGTTCATGGTGAGGGGGACGATGTGGCGCCACATGGTGCCATCGGGCTTGTCACCTGAAAGGGGACCACCAATGCACACGGGTCGGTAAGAGCAGTGCAAGGCCCCAGGGAATGGAGGCGGCCCAAGGGGGCCTAGGGCCGGGGAGACTGCGGGACACTGTTGTGCGCTGATTGATAAAGCACAACGTGATTTAGAGTTCTAACTGAGTATGAACTTCGTTCCTCTGATCTCCGCACTACAGACACTGCCGCGTGTGTTGTGTTGCGCCCACAAGCCCACCGCCCAACCCACCAGGGTAGCCGGCAGTAATGAGGCGGTACTTGCGGCTGCCGCAGTCGCTCTTGATGCCCATGCTGCCTCCGGGGTTAGCGGCGTTGAGGCCCAGGATGGCGGTGTCCCAGTTGACCAGGTTGCCCTGGAGGGGGGAGGGGCAGGCAGGGGGCAAACGGTGGGAGGGAAGCACACAGTATGCATGGAGAGGGATACCGACCGACGGGAGGCATGGGATGCGCTGTCTCCTTAGGCAATAGCATGGCAGTTGGAGCAACTCAGGACGATGGGTGAAGGCTGGGCGGAGTTGAGCAGGGGCTTTGTAGGGCAGTCGAAAACCGCAGAACGCACAGGCACAGGCACACGGCACTCACAAAGTTGCCGCCCGCCTTCCACTCGGCCTTGGCCTCGGCGTACACGGCGCGGAGGGTGCCGTACGGGTTGCCATTGCCCAGGCCGCGGCCGGGGGTGACCACGAAGTTGGTCATGAAGGCGCGGCGGCCGCTGTCGTACACGCCTGCAAACAGCAGGAGCACATATGGTTGTAGGTTATAGGAGCAAAATGCTACTAAAGCTGTGCAGCTGTGCATACCTAGCTAGGTGGGGGGCTGCAAGGTGCAGGCAGGGGGAGAGGGTGCTGGTAGCGCACCACACCTTTTGAGTTGTACGGTACTCACAGTGCGCGGCGGTGACCACGGCCTTGGCGTCACTGCCCACCACGGTCCCGGAGCAGGCATAGCGGCCACCGCTGGGGTCGGAGAAGGTCAGCTCGCTAACGGCGGTGAGGGGGTAGCGCAGGGCGGTGGCCTGGGGGGGGGGCGGGGGGGTGGGTGTTCGTGTCAGGCGGGTGATTGTGGACGGCACGGGCGTGGACAGAAGTAAGCGGTACGCTCGGAAATGCAAGGACAGGCAACGTGCTAGGAGAAGACAGGCCTACACAGCACCACCCTCACCGCACCTGCTTGCGGTCGTCCTTGCCCGAGATGCACACGCAGATGCCGTTGCAGTTGGGGCAGCGGCTGTACGACTGCTGCAGGCTGCGGCGGCCGCCGGGAAGGATCAGCGAGGTGATGGTGTCGGTGCCGTTACCGTTGCCGTTGGCGGAGCTGGGGCTGGGGGACGTGGCGTTGGTGGAGTTGGTGGTGGGGACGAAGTCGCCGTCATCGATTGCGCCCCACTCGCCGTCGTCCACGGGCATGCCGGCGGGCACCAGCGGCTCGGCCTTGGCGGCGAGCGCGGGGTCGGACTCCGCCGCTGCCATCATGGCCAGTACGTCAGTACGGTGTACGGTCTTGATGTAGGCGTCGCCGGTGTCGTACGCGATGCGCAGGCGGTACACGATGTCGGCGGGGGTGTTGTCGGTCTTGGCGGGGAGCGAGCTGCGGGGGAAGGAGAGGGGGAGGAGGTGGGGGCAGGGTATTGACTACAGTCGGGGAAGTGGGGGTTACGGGGTTAGGTCGTGATGCTTGTGGATAATCGCGCTAGGCTGTGTGCTGGCAAGCAAGTCATGAGCGTGAGCGTGTGCCTGTGTGCGTGTGCTCGGGGTTCGTGCTGGGCGGCCGCAGGCGTGCCACGGCCCTACCTAGGTGCCACGCGCCACGTGGCAGGCGTGGAACAGGGGAGCTCGTGGGACAGGATGAAGCGTACCGTTATCTGCGGCAGGCCCTGTGCCCCTATGCATGCATGGCAGTGCCACACGCGTACCTTGGGGCCACGTGCTCCTGGGGGCCGTCGGTTGGGCCGAAGCCGGGGCGGCCGATGTAGACAAAGCCCTCCTTTTGGAAGCGGGTGACCGCGGCAAGGCTGGGGGCGACCTTGGTCAGGGCTGCGGGGGAGAGGGGGAGGTGCATGGGTTATTGGGGGCGTGGTTAAGGTGTTGCATGGGCTGTGCTGCGCATGGCGGCAAGCCAGAATGCGGTGCTTGGGCAGAATACCTAAGGGAAGGCATGCACGCAGCCCTCACCTGCGGCGTTGACGGGCAGGGGCAGCAGCTGGGTGATGGGGTCCGCCTGCGCCTGCTCGCCATCCCCGACCGTGGAGCGGACAGGCTCGAACACCTCCTCATCGCCCAGCTGGCAGCGGCCCAGGCACTCGTTGTAGAACGGAGTGCGCGTCGTGGTGTGAATTACGGGCGCGAACGTGAGCTTGCAGTCAGAGCACTTGAGGGCTGCGAGGAGGGCAGAACGACGATTGCCACGGACGTCAGGCGAAGGCGAAGGCGCGATAGTGACAGATGCGTCCATCACATCTGGGTTGTAGCGGCCATAGGTAGCATATTGTGCAGCCCAAAAGCTGGCTCACCAGTCGCAAGGTGGAGCCGCGAAAAGAAGACGAACGCGAGGCCGGCCAAGAGCCGGGACATCTTCGCGACCGTGTGTGAGCGAGACGCTGTGCACGCTTTCATGGTTTAATGTCTATCGATTAGTTGTGAAATTCTGTCGACTGGCCTATGCTTTGTTCTTTGTATGACGAAGACAGCCGGGATGGCGTAAAGTAGCGTCAACGTTAAGAGCTGGGATAAGTCGGTTATGCTGAACTGGTTAAGAAAAACTGGAATACATAAGCTTACGTTAGTGGGCAAACCTAAGCTGCCTTATCAAAGCATGTGTGAGTCGGCCTACGAACCCTACCGTACGGGAACTACTGCCGCGCCCTACCCGGCCGCCCGTCTTCCGGTAGCAGCGTCCACGTCGACAGGCAATTTGAATATCCCAGTACATCTTTTACTTGGCGATTTACCATTAACATAGTACGGCGCAATGTGGGTTAGAACAGCGGGGCTGCTTGAAGGTATACGAAGCTAGGCCAGGGTAGGTACAGCGCGAAATGATGATAACCAAGCGCCACGCTGGAACCATGATAACCAAATGTTTGCTTATGGTGTTACAGCTCGCAAGCTAAGGTTTAGTCCAGCGTGCTGCGTTTCGTATGCCTGACGCAGGCCGACTCCCTTGCTCTCCGGTACTCTCCGCACAGGGCTGGGGAACGCTGTAGAAAGCGAGCTCTCCCTGTGCTAGACCTGGGTAGATAGGTTACTGGTAGGTTGTCCGCTGCACCTGAGACACTGAGACACCGGTACTCCCAGAAGGCCGAGCCACCTTGCGCATGGGCGCCTGCCTGCATGTCTGTTCCTAAAACCACCTCGAAGTCAGATACTGGCCACGAACTGTTTAAAGCCCAGGCCAAGATCCAGGGGCCTTGCTACCAACGTACCGAGTGCTACCTGCCAGTACCTGCATGTCTGACCTGGTGCTAGCGTGCTACGGGGACTTGGCAAAACGCAGGCGGCCGCTGGCTTGGCCTCTCTCCGTTGCAGCTGTTTATCAGTTTGTAGTTGTCCCCTGGTTGTGCCTGGAGGTGTGGGCGTGCGCCAACTACGTGACGCCCAAAAGTAGCAGCCGGGGCTCAGGCGCCTTGCTGCCGGTTTTCTAGGCAAAGTGCGCGCGGGTGCTTGCATGGATTCTCTGAACGTAGATAGTGCGTGCTGAGTATTCATTCCGCGTGGGGTCTGGGCGGGGCGGTGCCAGCCTGCCAGGGAGGTGCAGGCCCTCACGAACCACGTGACGCCGAAAGGGGCCTTGCTGCCCGGGGGGCGCTTGCTACCGGATGCTACCTGGCCTGACCTGGTGCTGCCGGTACTAGGCAAAGTGCACGCGGCCACTTGCCTGGCTTCTCTCCAACACAGCGGTTCGGTGGTTGGGGGTCACGTGTGGGGTGGTACCAGATGGGTGCGGGGCGCTCACAGAGGATGAACTACATGACGCCGAAGGGGGCCAGGGCCCAGGTGCCTTGCTACCGGTACCGTACTGGGCAAAGGGCACGGGCCGCTTGCCTGGCTCCTCCCTAGCGCAGCTGATTAGTGGTTGAGGGTCACGTGTGGGGTGGTGCTAGATAGGGAGGTGCGGGCGCCCACGAAGGGCGAACTACCGTACACGACGCCGAAAGGTGGCCTTGCTACCAGCAGTGTCGGGCAAGGTGCACGTGGCCGTCGTAGCCGTATGCTGGATGCTGGCTGCATGCGTGCGGGGTGGTCAGGGGTAGTTTCAGGGTGGTTTCAGGGATGCGCGGTCCGTCCCCGCCATGCAGCGCTCCGCCCCACTTCCCGGTCGGGGACAGGGTCCCCGACCCCTGGTCGGGGATTTGTGCCACAGTACGGCACCGTTGTGCTCTTACCTGTCCGCTCTCCCACTGCTACAACTTGCCACTGGGCTCACCTGTGTATTCCTGGGCTGCAACATGCTCGGCGCGGCCGCTAACCTGGCATTCTTCCGCAGGGTTAAAAACCCTTCCGCTGCCAGGTGGCCGTGGATGACAGTACCGGTAAGTGGGTTACGTGTGGGATGCGCGGTGCGCCCCTGGCACGTAGCGCTTTTGCCGCAGCTCTCGGCTGGGGAAGGGGCAAAAGGGCTCACCTATGGCCAGGCTGCTGTGCCCAACTGGGTGCCCTGGCGCCCAACACGGTAGCAGCTCACGGTGGCGCACATGGGAGCGGTGGCGCATGTGCCATTCTGATGCTCCAGGTTCCCAGCTACCAGTTACCGTTGCAATTACAGTTACAGACCCCGATGGGGTACGTCCGGAGAGCCAGGGGGCCATAAGGACGAATAGTGCGGTATAATAACTAGTGTGCGGGAGGACAGGGCTACCGTACGACCACGCACGCATCCAAGTACGCAGGCCGATAGGTTGCAGCGTGTGTCAGCGACAGTACAGCGGGTTGTGATTCTTTGTATGGATTTACAGTTTGAGTCCCCTTCCAGGGCCCAGCCCCGTCTGTTGCAATAACAGTCCCCTTCCAGGGCCCAGCCCCGTCTGTTGCAATAACAGTGACAGGGTTGCTCCTCCTGCCTGCGCGAGGAGAGAGCGGAAACCCATCGTGTTTCCTTCAGCTCCTGAACGGCCTCGCGGACCGTGACGGACAGGGCTGAGGTTCTGCAGGCGGGCGTATCTAAATTAAGCTGGATGAGGCAGCGTTCATGCACTGTCACAGGCGCAGAGGCTAGTACGGCACGTCCGTACTTTCAGGGGCCCACGCGGCAAAGCCCGAGACGCAACACACTGTCCGTGTTTCATATCCCGCCGAATCCGCATCCTGCACCGCTACACAACACGTTGGATGGCACAGCGCCGCACCCGCGGTTCGGCCGTTCATGCCCCCTGGAGCCCCTGGCTCGTACACGGGCCCTTACATGCTGGGTTCCGGATCCTAAAATGTAAGAAACAAACATAAACAAAAGACAGACCGCTTGCCGGTACGGCCACGCCGTCCATGGTCACAACCACGGAGAGCGGTGGGCGACAGGAGTGCTGCCAAGGCCCTGCATGCAGCACCGCACAGCAAACGCAGTGACCCTACGAACCAGCCCTACCTGCCACATCACCACCCAGGGCGCCCTGGCCCCATCCTTTGTGGGCGCCGCAGCCCGCACCATGCCCCATGTCCGCCGTGCTCCACAGCCCGCCTCCCCCGCCACCGATCTCCCCCTCCCCCCTTCCCTCCCCGCTCTGCGGTAACCCCCTCTCCTCACCGCTACCCTGCGCTGCAGCACTACACCCAGGTCACTGCGCCCCACACATGCCGCCGCCTGCGCCCCACACATGCCGCTGCCTGCCCCCCACACGTGCCGCCGCCACGTACTGTTCGCGCCATGCCCACGGTCTGTCCACAGCAGCCCCTGCAGTGCACCGCACCCCCTTGGCCTCCTGCCCTTCTCCTTGGGCTGGGGCTCAGGCGGCTGCAGCCCCCACCCTCGCAGCCGCCCCTGCAGCGCGCCCACCCCTGGCCCCTGCCCCGCTCATGCCAGTGCCACCGCCTGCCGCATACACTCGCGTCCGCGCGCACATGTTCTAGGCTATAGCGCCTGCCCTCACGGCAGCCCCTGCAGCACTCCACCCCTGGCCCTGCCGTCCTCCGGTTTCAGCGCCTCACAGCAGCCCCTGCAGCACGCCGCCGCCCTTGCCCTTCTTCTCCGGCTCCGGGGGCAGCGCGGCGCGTGCAGCCTCCAGGTGGCGCAGCACGCTCTCGCGCACGGGCCTGGGAGGAAGCGGGGAGAAGAGAATGAGAAATAAAAGCTAATACGCAGGTGCAAAAACGTTGAGGGCATGCACTGCAGCCTCCAGGTGGCGCAGCACAACCGCACGCACGGGTCTGGAGGTAAACGCAGAGCGGCAACGGAACGGAAACCGTGACGGTCAGCCCACAGGCCTAGGGGAGGGGAAGCAAAGCACTGGCATCGTTGGTATGGAACTGGGGGCAGGGGTTGCTTCGTTGCTTGGTGGTGAGGGGCACGAGGTCAGTGACCGGGCCGTGGCGATGGTTTGAGAAGGTAAACACCGAAGGAGAAAAAACTACGGTCACTGCGTTGGTGCAGGAGGGTGTGCAGTGTGTTGTGGGACTCAAATCTCTCTCTCTCTCTCGTGACGTCACGCCTCTATCGCAGACTCACCCTTCCCCCCGCATTCCCCTTCCTGCCCCACGTTAGGTGCTGGGTGGATAGCCATGTTGTCCTTTGTTTCTGTCGTCCAACCCCCTCCCACAACTTACTTGCTGAGCGGCGTGCGCTGGCCGTACGCCATGTAGAACTCGCCCAGCTCAGCCAGAGCCTCTGAGGAGCACAACGGGGCAGGTGAGGGTTTGGAGAGAGGTGGGGGGCACAACATGAGAGCTTGCAAGCAGTGGAAGGCATGGCGGCAGAGGTTAAGAACCACCTGTAGTCCCGTCTGACCGTCTGTAGTTCCTCCCCTGCGTCCCACCCGACCCCCCTCCAGAACATCCCCACTCCACTCCACACCCTCGCAACAACCAGCCCACTGCGAAACCCCCGGTGCACCCACCCTTGACCTCCAAGTGCGCGAGGTCCCCTCCCCCAACCCATTGTGTTTGACTGTCAACATAGTTAGTTGCTCCTCTTTGCGCCCGCGACCCACCCATGGCCTCCAGGTGCGCGGGATAGCACGCGGGCCATCGTTTTTGATGACTTCACGTGACACAATGTCCACTGCTCCATTGCACCCCCGCCCCACCCGACCTTGACCTCCAGTGCGGCGAGCTTCCCCCCTCCCCACCACCACCCCCCCCCCCCCCCTCCCCACCCCACCCCTCCCCCCACCCCAAATTGCCAACCCTTTTCAAGTGTGAACGCCCTCTTCCTCTGCCCCCGCCCCCCCACCCTTGACCTGCAGGTGCGTGAGGTCCCCCGCCACCCGGGGATTGTCTCGCCACTTGCGCACAAACTCACGAACCGTCTCCTTGGCGGGGTCAGCCTTGCGACGGACCTGGGGGGCGGGCAGGAGGTGGGGGCAAGCCGTGGAGCCGTAGCTTTGGGCACCACAGAGGTGGGGGGAGTGCTCGCCGCAACAGTATGTGTCGTGTCTTAGGGCAAGGGCGAAATGGAGAGCGCAAGGAGCCGGCCCAGAGCGGCAGTGGTGCCGGGACACTGTCGAGAGCAGCACACAGACCCTTGTGCCTCCCCCGCCCTCCCCACCTCCGCCTCGCTCGCCCCGCTGGCCTCACCACTGTTGCCCTCACCCCACGTTGCAAATGCTTTTCACTGTGTTACTGTCCCCCTCCCCCGCCCCCCGCCCCACCTCCGCCTCGTTTGTCCCGCACGGAAGCAGCACGTCACAGAGGGCGAAGCGGGGCGTGCGAAGCCGCCCCGTCCTGCCCTTTTGCAACCTATCCACATCGCTTTCCCCTCTCCCCGTGCCCGGTCCCCCTTTTGCCTCTCCCTCCCCCCCTCCCTCCCCACCTCGGCCTCGTTCGCGCCGCTGGCCTCCGTCTCAATGGAGTCCGTGAGGCCCTCCGTCAGCCGCCTAACCAGCTGCCGGTACTCTGTGGGTGCACGAAAGCGTGTGTTAAGTGGTGTTAGGTGTGGGGGGTAGCAAGGGGCAGCAGGGGTTGGGAGTCCGGGAGGCCCTCCGCCAGCCGCTTGACCAGCTGCCCGGTACTCTGTGGTTGCACATAAGTGTGTGTTAGGTGTGTATTAGGTATGGGGTAAGGGCTAGCAAGGGGCAGCAGGGTGTGGGATGCCTGCACGGCAGCCCAGGCAGCCGCTCCACCAGCAGCCGGTACTCTGTGGACACACATACATGTGTTGAGTGTGAGGGTAAGGCCAGCAGCTAGTGGGGTGCGTGGGATGAGGCGAGGCAAGAAGGCCACTGTACCAGGGTGGGGCACTCAAGCGCCGTGCCAGCGGGAGTGGAGCTGCTGCCGGAATGGACTCACCCTTGGGTAGGTTCGACTCCTCGTCTGCGAAAGCGCTGCCGCTCCGCGACAAAACATATGTAGATGCTAGTCCTAGTAGGGCCAGCCTCCTGGACGACAGTTGTTGCGTTTTGCAAGCACCGCTGGTTGATGCCTGTCCGCAATTCGCGTCGGACGCGCTATCAGGCCGTGCGTAATCCGATGTGGCATGTTTCACGCTAAACGCTTCGGTGCGCAACGCGGTGCAACGAAGTGGCGCGCGATTATGGGTTTGGGCCTTGCCCTGAAGCGAGCCGGTGTGGCCCGATGATAGGGCCCGCAACATTTTCCTTTATTGCTTATAATCAGAAGACGCGACAATCTCTGCGTAATCAACTCCTTTCCCAAGCCTCGCAGTGGGCAGTTGTCGGTTAGCCTGGATTGCTGGCGGTTGGTTCAGAGGCACTAGCGTCCAGCCTACAGGACGGCTGGACAAGGCTGGCCCAGTGCTGGCTAAGAGGACTGTATTGCCTGGTGTGTGGGGAGCAGGCACAACCGTCTGCGGCAAGTAGATTGTACGAGCCAGGGGATTATTAGGAGGGTCACAGACCGAGGGTGTGGGCGGAGCTGCCCCCAGGGCAGGAATGGCTGCCACCGGGCCTGGAGCTTGGCTCGGAGATGCTTGGAGCCGCGCCTCCATGGCCTATGGAGATGCCAGGGCCACCACCTCCCGCGCATGCAGCTGCAATCGTGGGGCTCGCCCTATACGCTAGCCAGCCACACGTGCTCCCTCTGGAGTGCCCCCTGGGCCCTGGCCACCCATGCATCCTGCACGCTCTCCACCACCGCCCACGCAACCGGGCAGTCCCAGAAGCGGCGCTGCATGGAAGGTCATGGGAAACTGTCTAGCCCTATCAGATTATGATAATCACCGTCTGCCACAACTGCCCACAACCCTTGCAAGACACAAGCCCTCACCACGCAATCCGCTCATGGTGAACATGAGTACGGTGAACTCGCAGCTCCTGCGCTTCGCCCCAAGCACCAGTTAGAGTAAGTAACGATTGGAATCGTTGAGTCCAGTTGAGTCCAAGCCACAAGCTGCTGACACCTCCGTAACTGCTGTTGGGGCTGGTTGGGCAGCACTCCCGGCCCTCCCCCTTCCTCCCCCACCACGACCACCACCACGTCCCCCTGCACGTCCATGTCAGGGTCCGTCCCATGCAGGAGAAAGCGCTAACTGTCGCTCCGTCGGCGAGTTGCGTTACGGCACCGTCGCTCCGTCGTACTGCTCCCCTGCTGCCTGCACGACTCTGTGTACGGTACGCCTCCTTCGTCCACACCTTGCCCCCCCTTGATCCAACTCCAACCCATGTGTTCAGTGTCAGTGAAATCTTCAAGCCTCGGTAACAGGGCTGGTGGGGCAGCACTCCCGCGCCTTATCCACAGCAGCGAACACACATTGTCCACTAAGACACCATATCCGCGTGTTGCCAGCCAGGCCAGAAATTCATGCAATGGGTGCGTGGGCGCGCCCTTGCCTTTGCCCTTGCCCCTGCGCCTGCCCTTGTCCGCATGATACATGCCGCTGATATATGCCGTCCAGGCCAGACGTCGTTGTACGACGCGCGGCGGCCCTGACGGGTGTGCATGCGTGTGGCCCGTGCCCGTCAGAAGTCGATGCACTGGGTGCCACGTGTCCATGTCGCGCCTGCCGATGCAGCCCAGGTCAGAAGTCGATGCACTTGCCCTTGTTCTCCCAGTCGCCTGGTGGGAAAGACAATTTAAAGCGGCAGGGGGACACGAGAGCTGTAAGCGGCGTAGAGCTGGTTGCGGAACGATGACCATGCCCGCTCAGTCAGGGGTGCACGCAGCACGCAGTTTGCCTTCCGCCCGACACTCCGAGCCGCGCCTTCCTAGCTAGTAGTGGCCTGTAGTAGTGCCCAAGCAGTACCAGCACGCCTAGACAAGGCGTGGGCGATGGGCCAGTACCAACCCTCAACCATGCACCGCATGCCACAGCACTGTGCCAAGGACCGCACACCGCAGCATCTGTGACGTCATATAGTATTGTCCACGTGTGTGCTTCTTGTCACACCGCAATGTCCACAGCGCCGTACCAAAGCGCGTTGGCTCTCGGCCTCGAGGGCCGCCCACCTCCCCAGTCTCCGGGTTCGGTTTCTGCAAGTACAAATATAGGCCAGGGGAACCCAAACGGTTTGATGCGGACAGCTGGATACCTACAGGTTCTATGTGTACAGTACGGCAAGTTCCACAAAATAAGGGGCTTCGCAACGTATGGACCCTTCCCTGCACGCCGACGTCAGGGGGGCGTTGGCCAGGCCGCACAGCCGGCATTCTGTGATAGAGTCCGCGTGCTGTGGCTACACGACCCGTACTGGTCTTAACCACGTATATCAGGCTATCAGGGAATAATGTTGTTTACCGTGGCGTCACTGCAGCGCGGCGACAAGGGAACGCCGCTGCTGTACAGCGACAAGGACACGTGTCGGTCTGTCGGACCACCCCTGCAACGCACCTCCTGCTCGTCCTCCTCCTCCTCGCCGCCCTGCGCCGCGTCCACCCCTCCAAGCTTCTCTTCCCGCGCATTGCGTATAAGCTCCAACAGCTGCTGCTCCGTCTTGTTTTGCAGGCCAGCTATAAAGGCGTCGCCGGGAGTGACTGGTGGGGGTGTCGGAGATGCCGGTGGGCTCCCGCCTGGCGCACCCGCATGCGATGTGCCCCATCGTTGCTGCAGCATGCTACAACATGTGCTTATTGCTGGGGTGTTCCCCGTTGCCGCGAGTAGTGACGTGGTGGGGCCTCCGGTTGCAACGTGGCCGCTGCGCATGGCCATGAGCACCGCAGACGCAGCGCGTTGTAGCGCACCGCTCATAACGCTATTGGATGCAAATGCACAGGCGCAGGTATTACTTGGATGTTACAGTATTTGCCTGTCCAGAACCAAGCCGTAACGTTTGAAGTAGAAGTGAAAAATAGTCCTCGGGGCAAGTTACGCAAGTGCAGCGCTACGCAACGAGCAATTAATACCCGCAAAGATAATCGAATGCGGTTTACTGGTAGTGGCAACATCGTTCGCATGGTCCCACGGGACTGGTCCGGCACTGAACTGAGCCGTACGGAGGTATCGCAGCATCGGCGGAGCCAATTGGCGCAGTGAGTGCTGAATGAACGGTAGCATAGAGCTGGGCCTTGGGTGCAGGGCTGGCCTCAGCTATCCTCCAGGTGGCGGCGTGAACCAGCGTGAACACCTGCCGCACCCTGTTCCCAGCTCCGCCTCAACCAGGGAACCCCTGCGCCCTGGCCCACGGCTTTGTGAGAGGACATGTCGTCTGGGGCTCTGAGCCATGTTCAACAGGCTTCAGCTATGGCAACTGGCCTGTCATAGCTCAGACTTCATTGCGTCTACGCACGGCATACAGCTTATGACACGGGCTGCGTGTCCAGCCACCAAGGTCCGCCCTGTCTGACAGCCGGCAGCCCGTACAGCGCACGCACGTCCACCTTGAGGTGCCCCGCCGCCCGCCCTGCACGCAGATCCGCCAAGGACTCACGCAGGCTAGCCTCCGCCACCCAGCACCGTTACACATACTTGGCCAGCCTCGACCAGTCAACCAACCGACCAGGTGGGCACGTGGATTCCAGCGCTTAGCCCACCCAGATGCACAACCCGCACAGCCAGGATACCGCTGCAGCCCGTTGGGTGGCGCATGAGTCCCATGCCGGCCGTCCAGTGGCACACGCACCTCTCATCCACTCGTAACGCCCCGAAGCACGTGCGTGCAGCCCTGCACGTGCGTGCAGCCCTGCACGCCCCATCAATACCTCCCTCACAGCCACCGGCTCTCCCCTCAGACCCCACCCACATGCTTCCCTCCCCATGCGCCCTGCGACACACACTCCTTGGTGCGGCAGGCACCACCGCACCATGTCATGCCCCTGTTGGCGGCCGCCGTGACCTGCATGCGCCGCCGCCGCCTTGGCCCCCCCCCCGGCCCGGTCTCCCGTGGTGCCCCCCGGCCTCCCGCCGCGCCCCCGGGCCCCGGCTCTACCCGCCATCATCGCGCCACGCCCCTGTTGACAGCCGCCGTGACCTCCATGCGCCGGGTGGCCGCAGCCGCCGCCTTGGCTCCCGCGGCCGGTCCCCCGTGGTGTCCCCCGGCCCCACCGCCTCCGCCCAGCCCCGCCCCCGGGCCCAGCGTGCGCTTGAGGGCGGCGTGGTAGGCCAACGAGTCGGGATCGCGCTCTGTGATGCGCGCAAGCTGCGAGGGGGGGGGGGGGTTGGGTGGGGTAGGGGGCACATTGTATCACCCGAGAAGTAAATGGGGGGGGCAGGATGTGCGACGAGAAGGGGCGTGGTAGGCCAGCGAGTCTGGGTCGCGCTCCTTGATGCGCGCAAGCTGCAAGGAAAGAGGGCGGCATGTGCTGGTGAGTGCCGATGCACGTCGTGGGTCCAGCACAGGCGCACTACGCCTCAGCTGCATGGCCATCTGCAGCTTGCAATCCTGGGCACGGCACGCAGGAAACGTTGCTGCCAGCCTGCAACCCTCGCTTTCAAACCCCCGCTCGCGCTTCCGTTTCCCCTCCCGCCCCCGCCCCCTGCTCCGCTCCCCAACCCTCTGCCGCAACCTGCCTCCACCCCAGACCTTCCCGCGCCACCACCTCACACCCCCGGCCCCCCAACTGCATGCGCTCAAAGGCCTCCCCCGCGTCCCCGTCCCGCCACCCCTGTCCCCTGCCTCCGCGCCCCAGAGGCACCACGCGATGAGTATTTTGAGGGCAACACCACATGTACTACCATGCTGTCTCCCCTGGCCCCTACCTGCATGCGCTCAAAGGCCTCCTCCTCATCCCCTGCCTCCCCCCCCCTGCCCCGACCTCGAATGAATTAGCCGCTACCTAATGTGCAGCGCTGCGGCCACCCCCACCTGCATGCGCTCGAAGGCCTCCCGTGCATTCCCGCCCCATCATCATCACCCTTTCTGCGCTCCCATCTCACTCCCCCGCCCCCACCTGCATGCGCTCAAAGGCCTCCCCCGCGTCCAGCATGTCCAGCTCGTCGTCCGCAGCGCCAGGGGAGCCCCCGTCCGCGGCAGCAGCGGAGCGCGCAGCCTGGGGGCCGCAAAACAGGGTAACGGTGTTGATGCCAGGCTTGTGGCAGACGCTTATACGCAGGGGCATGGTTGGTGTGTTGAGGTCCTGAGGTCTTGCCCTGCCCTGCGCGCGGCCCCCTCGCTCTGCCCTCCCATACCATGCCATACACTATCCTCATCCTTTGTTCCCTTTCCCCTCCCCTCCCCCGCCTCACCGCCGCCATCCTCCTCAGCGCGCCCTCGCTCTGCCCCGCCGCCCAGCCCTCGAAGCCCTCCAGCAGCGCTGCCCGCGCCGCCGCCGCCGCCCCCAGGCTGGGCTCCAGCTCCTCACGCGCCGCCTTGAGGGCGTCGAAGTCGGACCGGTAGCGCGCCTTGGCGGACTTGAGCTCCTGTGGGTGGGGGTGGGGGAAAAGAAGTTTCCAAGTAGGTGGCTTGGTTGCTTGTAACCCCAATTGCAACAGGGCGTACGTGGCGATCAAGGTGACAGGCGCTACACCGCCTGAACGTATGATCATACGGCCCATAGAAGAAGGCATGCCACGCCCCCCACACCCGCACCTGCGCGTACGTCTCCGCGTCCAGCGTCACACATGCAACACACTACGAGAAACGCCAGCCCACCCCCCGTACTTTGCTTCCCCCTCCCCGCACCCCACCCCCTCTCCCCTCCATGCCCCCACCTGCACCAGGGCGTACGTCTCCGCGTCCAGCGTCTCCCCGTCTCCCCCCGCAGGCGCCCCGCTGCGCCGCAGCCCCACCGCCGCCCCCAGCTCGTCGATCCTCCGCTTGGCCCCGTTGACCGAATCCCCCAGCGACCGAATGGACGCCCGCGCGTCGCGCAGCGCCGCCGCCGCCGCCCGCGCCGCCGCCGCCAGCTCCCGCCCCTCCGCCACGTCATTCTTATACTTGCGGAACACCGCGTTCCGGTCCCCTGGTATCGTGAAGATGGCAGTAAGCGACCTGACCGCCGCGGCGCCGCTTCCGGCAGGGCTCATGGGCGGCATATCGCCCATGCCTTCCGTGTAGCCCGAGGGCTGGCCGAACAGCCCTGCGCCAAGGCTGGTGGCGCCGGAGTCGATCGCGCCGTGGAAGGGCCCCCCTGGGGAGCCGGAGCGGGTGTGGGCTGCGGGGGAGTGCAGCTCGGAGCGGGGGCCGTGGGGGCGGGCGTCCTGGGGGGCGGTGCCCACGGTGAAGCCGGCGGTGGCTCGGGGGTCCACCTCGCCCACGGCGTTGGAGGGGACGGAGTCCGCGGGGGCGCCCTGGGGGCGGGGGACAAGGACAGCAGAATGCACAAATACTTCGTCTCTGGAACCGCAGACACTGTGCAACACTTGTTCATGCTGCACTGTGTCCCGACGAACCCATGTCCGGTGCTGCAGTACCATCAGGCCTGCTGTGTGCCTTGACGTTCGACTCGTCCAACAAGCGCAACCCAGCACGCCGCCGCCGGCACCCACACACTGGGCCGCGCCCCTCCTCCGTGACCCTACCGCCTGCTTTGGCCCCAGCCCCGCCCCCTCTTTCCCCCCGCCCGCCGTGTCTGCACACCGTCCAAGGGTCCACTCACCGGGCCGCGGCCCTCTTCCATGACCCTACCACCTACTGCCCCCGCCCCGCCCCCTTTCCCCCCACCCCCCACCCTCCCTACCGCACACCGTCCACTCACCGGGCCGCGCCCCTCCTCCGTCACCCTCCTCAGGGTCGCCACCTGCTGCCCCAGCTCCCCCCGCACCGCCACGTGCACCGCACGCAGCGCACGGAACGCCTCACGCACGCGCTTGAGGCTGTGAGGCGGGAAGGAAGAAGCTAGCAATTTCACTCAAGTGCTCCACGTGTTGCTGGGGATATGCGTGGCGGTGTGCTTGATGCTGCAGGCGGGGACACGTGCGAACACGTGCAAAACCGTGTGAGGCGTAAGCAAGGAGTCACGGAAACGCGGCTACCTGCACGCGAAGAGGAGTTGAGCTGACAAAAGCAGAAGCTGAATGTGTGTGCAGCAACGAGCACACTTGCCTGTCAGCCGGCAGCTCCTCTACGTCCGCCTCTCCGGCCAGGAAGCGGCGGGCGGTGGCGTGCAGCTCGCGCTGCTCATCGTCTGTGAGGTCGTCGTAGCTGACGCGCGAGCGGCCGCTGAAGGGGAAAAGGAAGGGTGGAGAGCGAAAACATGGTAAGTGGTGGAAGGATGCATCCTCGTTGCCCTCTTCCGGCCCCCTCCGCCTCCCCTTTACCTTCACTGCCCTCTCCCGCCCCACCCTAGCATGTCCCGCATGCCCAGCTCCCCCCTCAGCTCCTCGGCTTCTCGTTCCCCTCCGCCTCCCCTCTCCTCCCCTGCCTTCCCCCCGGTCCACCCCATCCTTTTACATGATGAAATAAGCACAACGTAACGTAACTAGCGTTCAAGTCCCTCCTCAGCACCCCACCTGAGCGTGTCCCGCATGGCCAGCTCGGCTTTGAGCTCCGCGATCTGCCGCTCGTAGCGCCGCAGCAGCAGCGCCGGGTCGTTGCTCTCGTTGAGCGCCAGGTCGGTGGTCAGCGTGCGCACGCGGGAGGCGAAGCGCAGCGTGCTCAGCGTCTCCTCCGTGTGCCCGGGCTCGCCTGCATGGGGAGGGGGTGGGCGGGGCGAGGTCAAGTGGCGCGATTCGGGGTGACCACGCAAGCCAAGGAGGGGCAGCTGACAGGGCAAACCCGCACGGGTCCCCTCCGTTCGGCCGCACTCAGCAACGCCTCGGTGTGCTGGAGCTCGCCTGGGGGTGGTAGGAGGCGAAACAGCACAAGGCAGGGCGAGGAGCGACGACCACCAGGGGCGAGGAAAGTGCGGGATCACGAGGCAAAAATGTAACACGCCCTCCCAACTCACCCCACACGTTGGCCACCATGACGGTCTTGCAGTTGCCCCCCAGCGCGTCCCGCAGCACCGCCGTCAGCTTGGTCTGGCGGTACGGCACGTAGGCGTCCTTGCGGGACAGCGCGTTGACGGTCTGCTCCAGGAAGGACAACGAGCGGTTGATGAACTGGGCCTCTTTGAGCGTCTGGCCTGCGGGCGGTGGGAGCAAGGGAGGGAAACCAAGTAAGGGGAGGGAAGAGAGCGGGTGAACATGGGGTGTCGCGCGAGCGCCGCATGGCGCCTTGTGCTTAGAGCTACGTCCCTGCTGCCCGCTCTTGGCCCCACCTGACACTCCCGCCCCTTGGGCCCCTCGTTGCCCGCAGACGTGAATGTTTCTATGCGTGTCCGCACTTCTTTTGTTAAATATATATATTTCTCACCCCACCTGACACGCCCGTCTTCTTTGTCCGCTCGCTGCCCGCCAGGTCCACTAGGTGCAGCTTGGACAGGATGGCGCGCTCGGAGGCGGCCTCGGAGGTGCGCGTCTGGGGGGCCGACACGGGTGCAAGGGTACCGTCAACGTTGTCATATTATCACCGCTATGGCACGCTGATGGAGATGGAGAGGACCGCGGAAAGCCTTTCCCAGGCTCCAATAACCACTGTGTTTGTGTGTTACTGTGGTGGTACCGGTATGAACCACGGCGGCTACTACCAACCCCACCATGCCGCCGCCGCCCTGAACAGTGATCCGCCCCCCCCCCCCCCCCCCCCCCCCCCCCCCCCCCCCCCCCCCCCCCCCC
>VFQN01003699.1_pt1 | contig 21358 bp, 24 predicted proteins | sample 3512371 | NCBI WGS metagenome assembly VFQN01 (sample SAMN10412370, study PRJNA504923) | tailings metagenome | isolation source: Replicate 2 from Balatoc abandoned mine | place: Philippines: Itogon, Benguet | collected 2017-08-28
TGGTGGCGTACTGGTGCTGCATCACGTGGCCCAGCAGCCGTTGCTAAGACACAGCCAATACACACAAAACGCTCCCACACCCACCCGGCGTCGAGGTCCCTCAGGCTGGTGGCGTACTGGTGCTGCATCACGTAGCCCAGCGTGCAGCCCTTGGGGTGCCATGTGGGCTGCGCGCGGTAAAGGGGACAGGGTCAGGTTCATGACAGCAGGGGGATGGAGACAGAGGGAAGGGACAAGCATGAGTGCGTTGGCCAGGGGGTATTAACGAGACGTAGGGCAACTTGCTTGTGCGTGAGCGGCCTTCAGGTGAGCGAGGCAAAACTCCCATCAATGCGTGGGCAGGTGGAGTGGCAGAGTGTCAAACTTTGCCACGTGTGCATGCAGGAAAGGGCAGGATAGGCAGGGTGGGCCCCTGCCTGAAGCGGCTACTCAGGCCTAGCTGAATACTACGTGCGCGCGCTATTTGGGCGCCAAGCTGCATGTGCTCGCGTACGGCACTAGCTATCTAGGGCCACACACCTGCGCAGGTGGCATATGCAGTGCCATGCAACGCAGTGCAGCACAGTGGTCGTTCGCTGCGCCTGCCCAGGCCTGCCTTAGTCTTACACGCTAAGCCACGTTCCGTCCTAAGCAGGGGCCGCTCAGACTCAGTAGGCGAAACGCACAACTGTGCCCCATCCATGGCTGTGCGCTTTTACCTCATCATTCGTTGCGTTCATGCATGTGCAGGGAACCAACCGCACACACGTGCGTACGCCTTACGGTATTCCCCGTGCAGCAGGGGCTTGCCTTGACCAGTGCACACAACACAACGTGTTGCCCAGCTAGCCGTGAACCCACCTGTGCATGTCATTGCAGCGCAGCAGCAGCTATGTCGCTGTGTGTTCAGCACATCCATCCCAAGCTTGCGCTGTGGTCACAACGTTGTCGTCCCCACAGCCCACCTACCTTTGCCAGCAGCTCCCTCAGCTTGGCCACGAAAGGGATGCTGCCTCCCGCCAGGGGCCGCACCGCAGTCAGCAGCGGCAGCGGCGGTTGGGGCGGCGGCACCGCCGGACCGCCGCCATCCTCCTCCTGCAGCTGCTGCTGCCACTGCTGCTGCTGCCACTGCCACTGCTCCTTCCACGATAGCCGCTGCCACTGCTCCTGCCGCTGCTGCTGCAGCTGCCGCTGCTGCTCCTTGGCCTCCTCCTCCTGCCGCTTCCGCTTCCTGGCCTCCGCCTCCTCCTCCGCCAGCAGCAGGTTAAAGGTGAGCGTCACGCGGTGGCCGCTGCGCACCGGCAGCACCTCGTGGATGCAATCACTGAAGAAGGCGGCAAAGTGCAGCAGGGGTCCGCCGCCGCCGCCGCTGCTGCCGCTGCCACCCCCGCTGCCGCCGTCTCCACCGCCCCCAGCGGCAAGGCCCTCCACCTTCGCTGGCGCTGCCCCCACCTTGCTTTCTGCCGTAGGTGACGCTGCGTCAGCAGCAGCCGTTGCGGCCTCTGCACCCTCCTTCCCGCTGCTGCCACCAGCGCCGCCTCCGCCGTTCCCACCACCGCCCAGCGTCAGCGTTGCGCTCTGTCCCGCGTGCGTCACGACCAGCTCGCCGCCCTCGAACTCATACGGCAGCGCAACCACCAACGAACCAAACTGCGCCGCACACGTGGGCGTGTCTGCGTGTGCCTTGAACATGCCCCCCGGGCCGTACACGTTGATCTTGTGCAGCTGCGCGAAGACCTGCGGCGCGGCGGGCTGCATAAGAGTGGAGATGTCGTGCAGCATCTGCGGCGTGGGCAGTACGGCACTGAGGCCGAAGCTGCCGGCCTTGATCTGCAGCGCGTTGCGGTAGGACGGGTCCAACACGGACTCGGAGTTACGGCCGAAGGGAGCGGGCTCAGCAGCCTGTGGGCAGGGCAGGTGAGGCAGGAAAGTAGTAGGAATTAGAAGGGGCAGGGGGCGACATGTGTGTGAAGAATGGACCAGGTGTGGGAACTGAAGCGCGCACGACAGCCTGTCCCTTTTTGGGCCCACCTGAAGCAGTGCTTGCAGGGCATCCTTTGGAATCCCGTCAGGTCCGATCTCAATACATTTCAAATCACAGGCTGCATTACTCTCTTGGCCAGTTGCTGCATGTGCTGCCGCTTTGTTGTTTTTGAGGAACAGCTGTAACGGCTCCTTCAAGCGCTGCGACCCTGCCACGAAGAACGGTGCCGAGACATCTGCATTCATAAGAGCGATGTCTAGCTCACACGGTTCGGCAGGGAGCCAAGGGTAACGGCCATCACTCCGGCTCATGGCCAGTGCAATCTTGGTGGTGAAGCGCGACCGGCGAGTGGCAAACGGCCTTGCGGCTGCAAGCCTCTGCGTGAGCTATATTCTTAAGAGGGCGGTAATGGGGAGGCAGCAACGGTGGAGGTCTCCGCGCCGCGACCCGATAAATAGCCGTTTCCTTGCGTCGGGACCCCGGCGGCAAGCGGAACTGCCAAATGTATGAAACGTATTATACAAGCTGTCTCATGGCGCATGCTGAAGGAACCAAGGATGGCCCTTTCCCGGCACCAGTCCATGCACGCCCAAGCGGTTGGCTTGGCCGCACTCAGACCAGCCCCATGAACCCTTCTCCAGGGCCAGCTGAGAGCTGACCATGGGGGACGGTAGGGTATCGGGAGCGACCTGGACAGACCAAAGTGTGTACTCCCAGTGGTGACAAGCAGTGATGTTGCAGCCCCTGGTTGCAGCCGCCTGACCCGTACGGTATATATATGTGCCTGCACGCACGAAGGCTATCAGCAGGTACCCCCGGTCGGTGAGGCCAGCGCGCCCAGCCTCACAACGCTTTGCATGACTACACCCTGAACCTCCTGTTATCCTTGCTTTCTCACAACACGAGCACAGCATCGTGCGTGCCAGCTCAGTGCAGTACCGGTACTCACTGAGACGACTGCCTCATAACCTTCCCGGTCAGGGCCTCCCTGGGGCCTGGACCCTGCGCCAGTGCCACCTCGTGTCAACCATACGGGTCTACTGAATCCTGAATGATGCAGTGCGCTCATGTAGGTACGAGCAGGTACGAGTGACATACCAGCATTGATGCGCTACTTCCATTGTATTGTGTCGCAGTGCGTTAACACACGCCGGCACCCATCTCCAACAGCAGCGCCACGCCCGAGCATATGGTGGTGGTGACGGGCTCGTTGCCGTGGGCCATGCAGCTGGTGCACAGCGTGAACACTTCATGGGTGCGCTTCTTGTGTGTGGGCACCAACAGTTCTATCAACTTGGCGAATACCGGTAGTGTTGCAGGCGTTAGGGCAAGGAGGGCACCGGAGGTGCGATGAGTCCTTGCCCATCTGGTCCACACTACGGTACCGGCACCAGGGGACACCTCCCCTGGCACACCCGCCCTGCCGGCACCAAGGGACTTCCCCTGGCACACACACCCTGGGGACACCAACTGGCCCCGCCAACGTACCGCAGGCCAATGCACACAGCGTCCCTGGCCTTGGCCTTGGTGAAGCACGAGCACTCCATCTCAAGGCGAGTGGTTACGGCATGTTCCCCAAGTAAAGGTTGCAGAGACGGCTCCGTGCTCAGGGAACACATCAGCGTGGCTTTGTAAGGCGCATGCATGCATCCCTGTACATTGTTACATTGTATGACGGCGGCTCCGGACCCTAGTCAGCTGGCACACTACGGTGGGAGTCGGTGTTCTCGGTGTACGGGGGTTCTGTTTGGAAGCAGGATACTCTCCTTGTTTCAAGCAATCGAGCCATGTACCGTAGTTGTACGTAGTGCAAGTTGCATAACAGTGCTTGAAGGCGCGGGGGCGATGGAAAGTGTCTCGCACCCCCCACCCAGGTCTTGTGCACGTGCCGTACAACGGCCACACGTACCGTCCTAGCGCCTGCCTACATACTGTCATTTCTTCGCCCTCTATCTGGATGGACGGTCACTATGATTGCAGGTCGGTGCGAGCTTGGCGCGCGTCAGGGACAGAGGCAGCTGGCGCACTGGGCTGGGCAGGGTGGGCCTGCGCCCTGCGGTGCTCGGCCTTGAGCGTTGCTTCCCTTGCACCGTGCGAGGCCTATCTCGGGGGGCAGCAGAAGACGCGGTCCTTCCAGCATCTCCACTTAAATAATTATGCTCTTTGCTGAGCAAAGTCCTCAAAATAACCCTGTCCACTCCATCTGTTGTTCTGAATCTGAAGTTTTCCGCATCAAAACGCAAAAGCTGGTGCAGACCCTGACAGGAAAGGCTGCCAGGCCTACTTGCCGCACAATTTCTAGGAGTGCTATAGAGCATAGTACAAAGTGAAGATTTGTACGCCTCACCAACAACCCCTTTTGCTGGCGCATCGGGACAGGACCTCCACACCCAGCAGCTTACGACCCAAATCTTTGCCAAGGTGTTGCACTGATAAGAGATCAACTTCGTAGCCAGTCCTGGCCAGATGAAACGCGCTGGCCCCGACATAGGGGCTGGCCGACGGAGACGGCCGGTGCCCCGTGCGTAACACCCTTGAAGCACCGATTTTACAGCACTACAGTAGAACTTTACGTTTGAGGGTCGGAGCTTATCGGGAAGAGCCCCGCTGTTGCTATGGCAAACAACGGCACAGACAACACACTGAACCACCAGTAAGCAGCAAGTAATCGCGAGAGCTTGAGTATGACAGACTGGTCAAATTGGGCTGTATCAGAGGGCGGTCCCCTCACCGTGTCAGTGACAGCCCGATGCCCCAAATGCTTTACTTCAGTCCCGCTTGCTTGGCCCCAGGGGCTTGCCTGGGCTCGCTGGAGTACTTCCTATGGCGCAGCAGCTCTTTCCAGGTGGAATTCCTGGCCTGGCGCAGGGCCTCAGGCCCGGCTTCAACCCCGCAGGAGGTCTGCCCCTGTTCCAGGCCCAGGCTCCACCTCCACGGTAAGGTTGAAGTCAAACATGAGGGTACAACATGCATGCATAGGTATAGGTAGAAGGCCTAATGCCTTGCAGGCGGGTGTAGGATGCCTGCCCTGGTCTGGTCAGCACCCCTGGCTTCTGGCCCTCTGCGCGTTGACTGCAAGGCGACACGGAAGTGACGTCCCCCGAGGGGCATAGCCGTCATGACCGTAGGCGCATGCACATGGTGTCAACACACCGCTTCGACCGCTGTGGGCTGCACTAACCACCACGCTGTCTGGGGCTGGGTGGCGGTGGCGTGGGTGGTGGATGACCGACCGTACACCCAGTGCAAGCTCTTATCAAGCCTGGCTCACAAGTATCAACACCATGTGGTGCGATGCACAACACCATGTGTGATGTACCCTTGCTCCACAGGAAAGCGCCGGTGGACCGGGGGAAAGCAGGGTCGTCAGCCCCTCGCAAGCAGTGCAACTGCAAGAATTCTCGTTGCCTCAAGCTGTAAGTGTGCACACGTTGCGGGCTTTCCCACGGTCCAGTGGGTGCGAGGCTCAGTAACGAATCTGTTGCTTGTCAGGGAAATTATTGCAGTGGCGCTGCGATAGCCCATGCATCCCTCGTGATAGACCCCAGCCTCCGTTTGGGTTTGGGGACCTGAGACACCCTGACGATCTCCCTGTGCGTCATTAAGGCTGCCTCTCCTCACTGCACGCGCAGCTACTGCGAGTGCTTCGCCTCCGGCCGGTACTGTGAGGCGTGCAACTGCCTCCAATGCTACAACAACCGGGAAAACGAAGCCACGCGGCAGAGCGCCGTGGAGGCAATCCTAGAGCGCAACCCCAACGCTTTTCGGCCAAAAATTACGGTGGGGGGGCGTAGGGGCACGTGCCGGTTCGCCGTGGCCCTGCTCACGGTAGTTGATCAGGCGGCACATCGCGTCTGCCTTCTGGTTGGATGGGTCGCTCCTGGTCCAAGTGTGCCCTATGACCTATTCTACGCGTGCGTGTTCCTTCGCACCGGGCCCAGGTTGCGATCCCACATCGTTTTAAGTAAGCTGCTATGTGCTTGATGTCTGATGCAATTTGCAGGGCTCTGCGGCCGTGATCAGCACCATGCCCGGGGGCCGTCACCTCAAGGGCTGCAACTGCAAGAAGTCCGTGTGTCTCAAGAAGTACTGCGAGTGCTTCCAGGTGGGGGCTGTGCAGTACGCTGAAGTCTCCTTGTACACCTGTACCGGGCGAACGACTCGGCTTACCGCTTCAGTCTGACTCGAATACTTCCGCCTTCGGCTGGTACCTAAAACATTCTCCCTCACTCTCCCGCCAGGCCAACATTTACTGCTCAGACATGTGCAAGTGTGTGGACTGCAAGAACTATGAGGTAAGGCTCTACTGCCCTCCCAGGCCCTCCTGCTCAGCTTGCACTCTCATGTCAACCTTTCATTGCCTGTATGCACCGAGCACCTTCGTTCCCCTGATGGGCCGCACCTTCACAGGTACCTGCCCAGTCCACGTGCCAAGGGTCTCAATCATAACAACACCTGTCCTTGCGACTGTCGCCTGCTGACCAAAAGCACTTTTGCTTCGTGACGCTGGCTGAAGTCGGAGGGGATCTGTGTGCCGCGGGTTAAGTCCGAAGCAACACCTGCTCTTCGGCAGCCTTCGCCTGCTGACCGTACCTGTTTCATGTGACGTATATCCTGACGCTGGCAGGGCTCGGAGGCGCGCACCGCGGTGCTCATGGCTCAGGACCCCACAGGAGCCCTCGCGGCCAACCAGCCCGTGGGCTACGGCGGGGGCCCCGGCGGAGGGGGTGGCGGCCCCAAGCGCGTCCGGTATAGCAACAGCAGCGGGAGCGGCCCGGGCGGCATGCCGCAGCAACCGCCCCAGCTGCAGATGCCGCCGGCGCCGGCGGGCCTGGCGGCGGCCGCCGCCGGCCGGCCCGGCGGCATTCTTCCAGGGCTGTTTACGGCGGGGAACCTGGCCACCCTCGCGGCTGCGCTGCAGCCCGGCGGGGCGGGGCTGGCGGGCCTGGCCACCCTCGCGGGCATACCGCCCAGCCTCAGTGCAGCGCTGCTGGCGGCGCCGCTGCTCGCGCCGCAGGGGGCCGCGGCTGCGGCTGGGGCTGGGGCGGGGCCTCTCCCCCAAGGCCCGCTGACGCTGCTCCCGGCTGCGGGCGGGTCTGGGTCGGTGGGCGCGGTGCCCCCGCGCCCGGGGTCGGCGCCAGGGACTGACGGGCCGTCGCATCTGCTCTCCGCAGCAATGCCGGCAATGCCGCCACCCCCGCCCGCGGGTGCTGGGCTACCCACGGCCCCGCCTGTGGTGGGGGCAGTGGGCGGAGGGGGGATCGCATTGCCGCCGAACCTGGGGCAAGCGGTGGCGGCTGCGGCGGCGGCCTCAGCGCCGGGGGCTGGGGCTGGCCCAGCTGCGCCGCCTGCCCTGCCTGCGCAGGGGGTGCAGGTGCTGCCGCCAGTACTGGGGTCCAGCATCCACGAGGTGGGTGGGACACGTAGCCTGGCCCTTACCTGCACACTTTTTTTGGGTGACTCGACACGATCTCTTCTTTGAACACCAGTGCGCCTGCTTGGACAAGGCCTTGGTAGTTGACAGAACATGGCACGTGCATCTGCCATCGCCACCTGCACCCGTCATACCGTACACCAGGAGTGTACCCAAGGCGGCTGTATGATGCAGATGTACCTTGTGCTGCCGTACGGTTGCCCCAACGCCAGGTGGTCAACGGCATGGTAAAGCGGAGTGTCATTGAGGAGCTGTGCCGGCTGCTGTGGCTCATTGCGGACGAGGCGGATGACAGCAGCAAGGGAGGGACGGGGCAGGCGGCGAAGGCGGTGGCAGCTGCAGGGGAGACAGGGCAGGCAGCTGCTAACGGCGGCAGCCCGGCGCCGCAGGGGGAGGGCGTGGGGCAGGCGACCGCAGCGGTAGCGGCATGCAACGGGCACGATAGCGGCGTGTCAGGGGCAGCGGCAGGGCCCGGCGAGCCCTCCACCGCAGCCGCTGGCGGGGCACAGGGCCAGGACGGGGCCGGGGCGTCGGATGGGTGTCAGGGGCAGAAAGGGGAGGCGGGGGAAGGCGCGTTGGCGGAGGCGGGGGCAGCTGGGGTGGCAGGCGCAGCTGGGGGGTCGCATCCGGTGCCGCTGTATGTCGCCAAGGAGCGCGCTGTGCTGGAGGAGTTCCTGTCCATCATCAACAAGGTGGGGATGACTGCCGCCAAGAAGCAGAGCAAGCAGGCCGCGGCAGCGGCGGCCGCAGGGGGCCCGGCGGCAGGTGCGCAGCAGCAGCAGCAGCAACAACAGCAGCAGCCTGAGGCGGCCCTGGGGAGCGGCGCGGATGCTGGCGGCGGTGGCGCTGAGGGCGCGGCGGCGGCGGCAACCCTGCTGCCGCCGCTGGGCCTGCCAGGGATGCAGGGGCAGAGCCTAGCGTTGGGGTTGCAGGTGGGCGGGGGAGGGGGCTATGCTGCGTAAGCAAGGAATACGGTCCCCTGTGTTGGCCTGCATTACTTCGTATCAGTGCACAGGACACACGAAGTGCCTTTCACCGACCGCCGGAACGTGTCTTGTTATCAGTATGGGTTTCCTTCACATGCACTTATACAACGCTTTGCATTGATCTGTGCATTCCCGCAGATGGCATACTCCGGCGCGCCAGCGCTTGCCAACACGCAATCCGCTGCCTCCGGGGCGGGCCCGGCGCTGGCACCCTCCCTCCCGGACAGCGGCCGACCCGCCAGCACACCTCCCGTCCTAACCCCCGGCCTGCTGCTGCCGGGGTCAGGGAGCACACTGCTTGCCGCGCCGGGGCTGCCCCACGGCCAGCCCCCAGAGCAGGCGTCCCTGCTAGCCGCCCAGCCGCACCACCAGCAGCTGGACCCCACCTTCGCTGCCATGCCGATGGCACAGGCGCAGGGGCTGCAGGCGGGGGTGTCCGACGGCCATGGCGTGGATGTAGGGCAACAGCAGCTGCAGGGCGGCGGGGCAGCAACGGGCGAGGAGCAGCAGGTGGCGGTAACCGGTCCAGCACCATCCGCACCCAACGGCAATGCGGATGATGCCATGATGCTGCTGGTCAGTCCCACGCCGGGGGAACAGGAGTTGCAGCTGGCGGGGACCGGGGGGCAAGGGCAAGGCCCGGGGACGGATACGCAAGGCCAGGGCGGCAGCGGTGACATGGAGGTGGATGCGGAGCGCTAAGGGGGGCTGAGCCGGTAGCCGCCACATAGGGACAGCACCGGGGAACTGCGTATGCGGTGCGCATGGGGATTTTCGTCATCTTTACTTACATGTACTTACAGGCCGTCGTGTGGTTGACACTACGGCAAGCAAAGCTTTGCTGTCTCCCTGCCGTCATCGGGCCCCAACGGACTACTGTACGGACTTGCAACAACAGCTGATGGACAGACGGGTGTGCTGGCGCCTCGGACACTACAAGTGCACGCTGTGGGTACTGCACGCGCGGTTCTGCTGCCGTGAGAGCATGATTGTTGTTGGGCGGCCAGGTGCGACGCTGTAGGAGGCATAGAGGATGCAGCGGCTTAGCAGCGTATGGCCCTTAGCTGACCTCGCCTGGTTGCCCAATGGGCTTGGGACCAGGCAGGTAGCCTGGTGGGATCTGGGTTGTGGCGCCCAGTCGTGTGTGTTCAGGGCAAGGAGCAACAAGCTGTTACTGGCTGGTACCTACAGAGCATGCTGCGCTTGGAGTGTTGCGCAGTCTTTGTGTGTGAAGGGTGCACGGTGGCAGCAACCCTCCTTCCTTCCTTTTTCAGGCCCATTCCGGCCATGTGCATGTCGCTGCAACATCAGCTGCAATGTAAGCGTGTCCTTCCTAGCTTCGGGTAGAAGGTAGTGGATGCAGCCTGGTGCCTGGTGGATGAGCAACGAACGAACCGCACTGGTGAGGGACGGCATGGCAGCAACCACTGCCAGGAGTACTATGCGATGCTTGATTGCTGAATGCCTGGGTCAGGGAGCCCACGGAGCACGTGTCATTGCTCACCGCAACAGCAGCAACCTGCAGCAGCCTGAAGCTCGCTGATAGGTGTGAGCGAGGCTGTGAGCACAGTTTCACATGGTCGCACATGGGGTAGGCACGTAGGCTTCTAACCGCGCTCCCTGCACCGCATCCTGCATTCCTGCTGCACGCTGAGGTGCTCCCCTGCAGCATGGCCCCTCGGGACTGTGGTTAGGGCTTGGCGTTGGTCAACAGGCGCATTGTCTCGCTGCAATTTCTGGCCCCTCGGGGCACAGGTTAGGGCATTGGGTGGGCAGCAGGTGCGCCGCGGTGGCGCTGGAGCCACTCGAAAACGTAGTGCAGGGCAAGTGGGTAAGATCGCTCCGCCTACCCTTCGGTGCTCTTCGTCGCAGCTGTCAGACAGCTGCAAGCCTGCAACAGTCACATGTTGACAGACGGTTGCAACCAAGCAGGCTGAGTGGTTGGCCATTGAGTGACCCATGGGCCGCACCCTGCCAAGCCAAACTCTGTCCCGGCGCGGAGCCGGCGTACTTTTGATGAGTAACCATTCATGTAATAGCTGCTCATTTCATGCTTCTGATGGACACATGAGTTGGCGAAACGCGGTATCGCGGTTCGATGTCCTCTGCGCACATGCAGAACGCCAGTCGTCTTCCTTAATTCCCCGCTGCCATCGGCTGCTGACAGAATAATTGCAGGTATTAAGACCTTCCTGGCATTACATTGCCCGTTGAAATGGTAGGATGCAAGGACGTCCACACGCAGTGTCATAGGAGGGCGAGCTCCACAGACAGAAGGTACCTGGCGGCTCAAACCTGCCGTGGCGTGACAATGCTAGCGTTGATAAAGGGCATAATGCACAACTATATCTGCCCTGATGCTTGTGCCGTGCTGTCCTCTGTGTGGTGTTCGTGTCGGCAGTTCTGCTGTGTTGTGATAAACCAACCGTTGCTGCGTAAGCAAGGGCGGCTATACCCACCAGCTATGCGCCACAAGGGTAGCTGTTTGGCACCAAGAATATAACCCAGCCAGACGTTTAGGGTTTGGTTGTCCTGAGTCACCTGAGCCACCTGACCGCATCCTCCCTGGATGCTTCCCCGTTTTTCCACTCACCTTTTCCAGCCTCCACAGCTTCTCTTAGACACTTCACTCAACAAGTAGGTAGAACACGCGTTAGTTACGGACTCCTTTACGTGGTGTATGGACCGGTGTATCATGGCTCCTTCGCGAGATGTTGTCGAGCAGGTGCGTCCACTTCGTTACTTAGCATAGGTTTCATTGGAAATAGGCAAACATCTGCTGACATCGCTGGTCACAAGTGCCTCTGACGTGCCGCCTCAAATGTGCACCTGCACAGACACGAATCGTTGTCCCCAAGGCGAGGAAATGTTCGCCATGCGGGCCTTGCCGGCCGGAGCCGTCGCAGCCAGAGTTGTGTCAGCGTTCGCGGCTGACGTCCAGGTTGGTGCGTTGGCTGACCATGCTCGTTCAACGCGTTGAACCGGCGGGGCTGACAACTCATGCCCGGTCATTCACCTGCAGCTTGCAAGCTGCCTCTTCTGGCTGCAATCAGATAGGGGAACTGGAGCTGATATTGCAGGTGCGCCACGGCTTTTGGGGTCGAGGGTTCGCGACGATAGGCAGGGATCGACACTGCCGCCCTAGTTGAGCCTTAGTGCACCCGCCTACATTCTGCCGAATCGAGCCAGCGCCAAAATGTTGTTTCTGGCCAGGGAAGATGCTTCCATGAGCTCACGTGCTGTTCCTTCGATTTCCAATTTGCGTGCAGGGTCAGGCACCCGACGTCGGCGCCACTTACCTGGGAGTTTCGCCGCCTGTCCGGAGCGGCTGCTATGGAGGGGCAGCTAACCCTATCCAGCACGACGACTCCTGGAGTGCTCGCGCGCTCAACGCCTCGCACACCATTTTGCAAGCGCTGCGCGAGCTGGACTCGCAGCACTCCTTCCTGCGCTGCACCGGCGACTACAGACTCTTGCTAGGTTCACCGGATGTGCGCAGCATGGCGGACGAGCTTATTGCAGAGCGCGTAGCGCAGTCTCAGCAAACACAACAACCGTCGGAGCCCCTGGCCGGGTACGCGCCTTTCACCTGCAGGTGAGCCTGTTTGATCCACGGCCCTAGCTGCCGAAGAGCAACACAAGGCCGACTCATGTGCAGCTGCATCGCACTGGGCCCTTATCAAGCCGTATGCACATGAAGGGGCGGCGATCATTCCCACAGGCGCGTGACATGGTGGTAACCCCGCCTTGTTGGGGCGGACCCTAACTGGGCTGCAGTGCACGAAGCGAAATGTGTTACTGCGGAGGACGTGTTGCAAAGTTGCACATTCAGTTTATACCTTTTCCGTTCTGATGCTAACCCTGCAGTATCACCTCCATGGTGCCCTTGCTGTCGCAGGGCGCAGTACTTCGCGGTGCGGTAGCAGCAGGCGCCCCAGCGCATGCTGCTGCACTGAGCGGCTCATTGGGGATAAAATAAAGCAGCTGGCAGCATTCAGCTCGGCGTTGTTGGCCGTTCCCAGGGGGCGAGCCTCCAGTTGGCCCCTTACGTTGTACTTCGGCCTGTACGGCAGGAGGAGCGGGGAAATCCGCTTTCTCGAAATGTTGTAGCAGCTACATAAGGACTCGGCAGCAAAAGGGCGGTTGGCCTTTTTTGGCGTTGACCCACAACCCGGCCGCGCACATGCACCGGTGTGCGGCCGGGCATGGGGCCCCACTGCATGCGGTTGCTTCCGGCTGTGGCGAGAGGTTGTCTCTCCAGCCCGCGGCTTTGCGGACCGGTCTTTTTCTCGGTGATCTATTCAGTATCACGTCCCAATAGCTGCTTGGGCAGTGTATTTTATGTGTAGTACAAAGCAAGCACGCTAAACCTTGTATCGTATCACCATGGGAGTGCCGGTGTTGGTGGGACTTTTGAGGGTGTTGCTTGCTCCAGTGGCAACCATGTTTGGGGTCTGGCGAGTTGCTTGTAGACCCTGTCACATGCCTTGCATCATGGGCTTACCGACCAGGACAGGTTGGCGGCCCAAACCAAGACACCAGGACCCCTTGCCCCCGCATACTATCTCTCGGACCATGCTGCATGCCCTGCCCCCTGCGGCGTGCCCTAGTGTTGAAGAGTATGCTGCCCCTTATGTTCTGACCTGGTTGACGTTCGACGTTGCGTTGCGTGTGTGTGCTTGTGTTGGTTCATTCCTTGGCTTGCCATGTGGCAGCGACATACAGCAATGCTGTCAGCGTTTGGCGGCGCGGCAGCCCTATATCAAATGCAAAAAATAGCTTGGTATTGTGAGAGATGGTTGTGCTGACACGCCGCGACCCTCGGACGAGGTTGTCGACTTGCCACGCGCGCGATACGAGGGCTATGTTGACGCGGGAGCGGCGGTGGTGGGGCCTCGGCTGGCCCCTTGTCGATGAATGGGGAGTGTCCGCCGGGCAGGCCATTGGTGACCATGGCTGGGCGGCATTGGCTTGCAACTTGATTGCTATTCGTTTGTGAGGAGGGTGCAGCATCGCATGCTGAATTGTGTTCTGCGTGTGAGCATGTGTGTTTTGCGGGTGCAGCAGGGGCCTGTGGCGGGTTGCCGAGAAAGGAAAAGCCTTGCGCGGGCGGATGGTGCTGAGGGGTACGATGCGTTGGGACCGCTCGGGATGGGTTGCACTGATACTAGCTGAAGCAAGAGAACATGCGGACGCAGCGGCCGGTTGCCCATATACTGCTTGTTCCACTACCAATCACGTTTTGGTGCTGCCTTGCTTGTACTGTGTGATACGGTTTACGCGTATGGTTGCCCCGCGCCACGTGCAGTGGGCTGGCGCAACCAGGCATGCTTCCGCCCATACGGCTGTTCATAAGGAAGCTTGCTCGCTCTAGGGATGTGTACAGCGCACGTGTTTGAGCACCATACCATTGATCTGCACAAATGACTTTCGCATCATCCCGAGTTCCGTGTTGAGTGATGGGTGGCTTGAGCGTCGGGATTGAGTGCTATCTGCTATTCCTTATTCTGAACTGAATGCTCTGCCTTGCTTGTAACATGTAAGACTGGCCGTCGTGGATTCCTTACGCCATCAAGGCACCAAGCGTGCCTTGTGGAATGGGGCTGAGACGACGCAAGCAGCACAATGAATTGCCTCGAGCTGTCGACTTTCCAAGCTGGCGGTCTAAAATGGAGACAGCCCACGAGCCCGAACGCCCGCACAGGTGCTTTCCTACCTCCATCTCCAGTGTCTGTACTGGAACAATTGGGATTTATCTCTGGCGGCATGCATTGCCCTGCTGTTGTCCTGGCTAGTCCTGGCTTCTGGGCGGTCTAGGGCGGTATTGCGGCTCCCAGCGCAACGGCCCGTCACAGCTCATCCAGGTTCAGTCGCCCACTCGCCGTGTATGACACCATGGGCAGTTCTTGACAATTGATTGCGAGCAGTGTCCGTCTTAGGGTATGCAAGCATCATCTAATCAGGGCGTGAACTCCTGCACCCCGCCTTCCTCGCGCTCCTTGTTGGAAAGCTGCGTGCCCCTTCGCCGGCGCAGGTGCTCGTGTCACGCTGGTCTACAGCCCACTACGCGTGTCCTACAAAGCCGCCACTACACCGATGTTGCGGTGCGCCCCAAGCCCCCAACGCGCCAACTGCAAGCAGCTACAGCACCCGCACCGCAAAACGCAGCAACCGACAGCAAGAGCCCGTGCCTTGCAGCACCCTTGTGAGCCGCACGCCATGCCTAACTGCCGCACGTGCTCCTGACGCAGCGTTGCGCCCTGCGCTCACAGCAAGCCCTGCCCCAAGAGTGACCGCAGCCGCGCACGGAGATCACCGCCTGCGCCGCTCTCGGCACCACCAGCTGCTGCCGGCGCCGGTGCTACACCCGTGCTGGGTGCAGCAGCCAAGGGCCCTGCCCCTGCCCCACCCCCCGCCGCTGCAGCTGCCGACGCAGCCGCAGCCGCAGGCGCAGGAGGGCCCAGAGGAGGCTTTGCCGCCCTGTTGTCCTCCTTAGCCCCCGCTGGGCGGCTGCTGTGACGTGAGGCGACCGCAACAGGGGACCCAGACCGCGACCTAGAGCCGGAGCTACCCCTCCCCCTGCTCCTGCTCCTGCTGCCCCGCCTCCCCCGCCGCTCCGCCTTACCCTCCTTCGCCTTCCGGGACGACCGCTCCCTGTCCCTGTCCTTCTCCTTCTCCCTCTCCCGCCCCTTCTCCACCCCCTTCTCCCGCCCCCGCCGCTCTTCATCCCTGTCTCTGTCCCTACCCAACTCCCTGCGCTTATCCTTCTCCCTGCCCCGCTCCCTGTCCCTATCCCCGTCCCTGCCCCTCTCCTTATCCCGCTCCCGCGAACGCTCCCTAGACCGCGACCGCCCCTTGGCCCGTGTACGGCTGCGACTGCGACTGCGCGAGGCCCGCCGACTCCTATGGCTGCCGCCCTCCCGCCGTGACCCTCCCTCCCCACGGCCCTCCCCCGTCGCACTGTCCCCCTTAGCCTCACCCCTGCCCTTGCTGCGGCTACGCGACCTAGACCTGGACCTCCGGCGCGAGGCCTTGGCCCCAGGCTGCGCCTTGCTGGAGTCCTCCCTTCTCCCTCGCTTTCTCTCTACTTCGCCACCTCGTGAAGGGTGCGGGGAGCGGGAGCGGGAGCGCGAGGGCGACCGCGACCGAGAGCGCTTGCGGCTGCGTGATGTCCCAGGCTTGCCGTCGCCGGCAGGGGTGGCGCTCGCGCCCGGCGGGGCGTTCAGCACCTGCAGACCGGGGGCATAATGGCAGGGGCCAGGGCGTAAGCATGACCCGGACGCTACTTGGCGGCCGCAAGTGCAACACAGTCGGTGATCATTCATGACAACCGCGCAGGTGCTCACGAGGTACACGGCAGCACCCTTCGCCATGACGCGAGCTGAGCTGAAGAACGTATGGGCGTTTTCCGCGCTTCAACGTGCGTGGCGTACCTGGTTGGGGTCCCGCAGCATCGCCTCGAAGGCCGCCCGGTGCTGCGCCGCCGCCACCGCCGCCGCCGCCACCAGCTCCCTCACCGCCGCCAGCGACGAAGCCGGCCCCAACAGCCCGCTGGCGGCGCCGCCAGGCGCCGCCGCTCCGGCCGCGGCTGCCGCGGCCCCAACCGCTCCAGCCGGTACAGCAGCTGGCCCCAGCCCCAGCAGCGCGGGTGCGGGCGACCACCGGTTAGCCCCGCCAGAGCCCTTGCTGACCGCCGCCGCCGCCGCGGCCTGCTGCTCCTCCAGCTGCTTCTGCTTCTCTTTCTGCTCCTCCTCTTCTTTCAGCTTTCTCGCGCGCTCTTCTTCCTCCTCCCTCTTCCGCCTCTCTTGCTGCTCTCGCAGCTGCTGCTGCTCCTTCTGCCGCGCCGCTATCCGCTCCAGCACCAGCACCTCCGCCGCAGACACCGACACACCCGGCGGCGACGACAGCGGCGGCGGCGTCAGCTTCCCGCCGCCGTCGGCACCCTCGCCGCCACCCGCTGACGGCCCTGACGCCGCACGGCGACGGGCGGCGGCCGCAGCCGCCGCCGCCCCCATGCCCGCCGCCTCCCTCGCACTGGCGGCGGCAGAAGGTAGGCCCACGGCCGCGGCCGCCTCTGCCTCTTCATCGGCGGCGCGGAGGAAGAAGTGCCGGTGGTGGTGAATGGCCCGCGAGCGCTGCGCCGCCGCCGCCAGCTCCTGCTCCGCCTTGGCCTTGGCCAGCAGCAGCCGGGCGGCTTGGCGGCGGGCCTCCAGCCGCGCTGCCGCCGCCGAGGTGTCGGCACCGCAGTCAGCGTCACCGCCACCGCCGCTGGCGGATGCAGCAGCTTCATCGCCGGCAGCGGCAGGGCGCGGCGGAGGCGGAAGCAAGAACGCGTCCTCGTCATCCTCGTCGTCACCCTCGTCGCCACCGCCACCGCCGCTGCCGCCGCCGGCGGCGGCGGCGGCGCGCTGCAGTGACATGGACGGCGTCGCCTCGCGTGAGGCTCCGCGGCGGCGCTGGCGGCGGGCGTTCGAGTCGGTGCCCATCCCCGAGTCCGAGTCCGAGTCCGACCCACTGCTGGAGCTGCCCCCCTCATCGTCCTCCTCATGCCGCTGTGGAGACCCAAACACCATGATCACCTGACCCTCCTCGCCGCCCACGCCGCCACCTGCCGCTTCTGAAGCCTCTCCCGGCGCTGGTGCAGCTGTACCCTGAGCCCTTCCACCCTCCCCACCCACCACCAGCCCCGACTCTTTGCTCACCGGTTCCCCTGCTGATGCAATGGCCGCTCCATCGCCCTGCCCTGCCTGCCCGTCCGCACGTGCCGCCTCCACCTCACCCGCTGCCTCGCCGCCATTGCCTCCAGGAGCAGAAGTCTTCTTCGAGGCCTTTGGCGGCTGGCGCGCCGAAAGGCGCGGATTGGCGCGGATAGCACGCACAGGTGGCGGCCCAGCCGCAGTGGCAACAGGAGCCGCCGCTGCAGCCGCCCCCGGCCGCTTTTTCCCTTGCGTCCCACTACGGCCCAACTTGAACCCGCGGGCCTCACCCTCCTCTTGTGCCACCTCCCCCTCCTTCTCCCCCTCGTCCTCCTCATCCGCCTCCTCGTCCTCCCCTTCGTCCGGCTCATCCCCACTGGTAGCTTCCTCCACCTCCGCCGCTGTCTGCTTGCCAGTGCCAACAGCTCCATCCCCCTGACGGTCCCCCTCCCCACCCGCCTCTCCTGCCTCCGCCTTGCTCCCAGCTGCCTCCCCAGCCCCCTCGGCCGTCGTGCGCAAGGCCCCGGCCGTCGCCCAGGGCGGCAGCACCTTGCCCCCCGTGCCACCCTCCCCAGCCCCACTCCCAGCGCCCGCCACCCCGCCAGACGCCGCTGCGTCTCCACCTGCCTCAGCCGCCCCGCCCGCTGCAACACCCCCACCTCCACCTGTGTTACCACTGCCGCCGCTACCTGGCCCCGGCCCCGCGCTAGCCAGCGCCCCCGCCACCGCCTCCCGCCCCAAGGCCGCCTCAAGCTGAGCCCGGTAGTAGCCGTGGTACGCGCCCCACGGCATCAAGAACGAGAACGCAGGGTTCGCCTTCTCCTTCTGCCGTACAACCGCCTCGAACGTGATCCCGTTCTTCGCCACGTACCGCACCAGCTTGTCGATGATCGACTTGGTAACCGCCGGCGGCTCGCTTGGCTGTTGGGCGGTTGGAGCGGCGGTTGGCGCCGGCGGCGGCGCGGCGGGGCGCGGCGGCGGGTAGGCGACGTGCGGGTATGGGTGGTAGGCTGGGGGCGGCGCGAAGGGAGCTGGTGGGGGCCGCAGGTGGGGGCCAAGGGCCGCTGCTGGCGGCACGTGCGGGTGTGGCCCCGGGGGACCAGCCGGGCCGGCGTCGTTGCGTCGGGGGCGCTTGGCAGGCCGTGACGGCGGGGGTAGCTCCGGACCGTACACCACCGCGGCAGCAGCCTCCCGGTCTGCCGCTTGCATGCCCGTGTCATCCCCGCTGGCCTGCTGCTGGGGCTCTTGAGGAGCGATGGCAGCGGCACCTGGGGCAGCAGCGGCTGCAGCGACTGCAGCGGCGGCAGCAGCTGCGCCAGGGGGCGAGGGGTCCGGCTCGGCGCCGGGGGCTGCGTCACGCATGGGCAGACGAGGAGCAGCCTCTCCGCCTGGGGCTGCGGCGGCAGGAGCAGCGGCAGCAGCGGGGGCTGCCCCTGGCGGCCCGTCCACGCCAGCGCCCGGCAGCGGCTGCGGCTTGGACTCCACGATCCAGCGGTAGTAGGGGAAGGTGCGGTGGCCGGGCAGCAGGAACGCGAAGTTGGGGTTGCTGGCCTGGGGGTGGAGGGCGGCGAAGGGAGGGGAGGAGGTTAGCTGGTACCAAGTTGTACTGTGCCGCCGTGAGAGGAGGTGCCCCGTAACAGGCCTGGGCTTTGCTTTTCTCCACTGCACTGAGCAGCCGGAATTGCCGTAAGCAGTAAAACCCGTTCCCGTTATAGCGCACTGCGCAGGCGGCAGGCAGCTCAGACCCGCTGTGCCCGGCCTCCCTACGAAGACACCTAAATTCCCAATCCTCGAACTGTGTCTCCAGCGTTGCTCCTCATGACAGCACCCCGCCCACCTGTCCAACGTGCAGCAGCACCGGTAGCCCACCTGGCCGGACCCACCGCGCCATCCCTGACCCTACCGGCTTGACCCCACACCCCAGCCCTCCAACCCACCTGCCTCACGCGCAGCAGCACCTCCACCTGATCCCCGTTGGCACCCACAAAGCGCGCGGTGCGGGCCAGCAGCTGCGGGGCACAGCACATGGTGGGTTTAGCAAAGCCGATAAGCATAGGTGGTACGGGCGGTGCAAATTCGACGCAACAGTGGCTTGGCAGGGATGGGGGACCAGGAGCATGTCGTGCACAGCGCGTGCAGACATACTGCAATCAAGGCAGAAAGGTGTAGTGTGTGGCGTTGTCCACACAAGAGCGGCGTGCAGCTGCAGCTGCCACACAGGCTTCAACACTCTTTACTCTATCCGATTCGCCACCAGTGCCCCATTCCCAGTCAGGAGCAGGGCAGGGTGGCCCCCTGCCGTGCCGTGTAGCCTGCAATTCTCCAACAACCCACACCAGGTCAACATTATTCCGGGCCGCCAATGCCAGCCATCACGCCCTGCCTTCGTGCCCCTGAGCCTGTGCCCCATGCGCACCGTCACCACCGCTGCCGCATGCAACAGCTCCGACCTTTGACAGTTGTACTGCACTGCCACGTACCCTGTGTATACGCTGCCTGTCGGGCAGGTGCCGCTCCGCCAGGTGCTGCGGCACAGGGTCGGCGAACAGCGGCGCAAAGGGCTCATCGTCCTCCGCCTCGCCCGCCCGGCCACGTGTGCTACCTGCCCCCGCCCCCCCGTCCCCCTCCTCCTCCTCCCCCTCCCCCTGCTGCTGCTGCTGTTGGTCCGCATAGCTAAACGCAAAAGCAGCGTAGCGGGCATGCGGCGGTGTGGGCGACCGCCGTTTGTAAGACTGCCCAGCAGCTGCATCGCCCACCCCCTCTTCTTGCTCCTCCTCCTCCTCGTCCTCTCCCTCCTCCTCCTCATCTTCATCCTCATCCTCCTCGTCCGAGCCCTCCTCCTCCTCGGCTCCGGCAGCAGTCTCCGGCCGTCGGCCTGCGGTCCCATGCCACACAGCATGGAGGCGTGGGATGGGGAGGAAGGGTGCAAAGGGCCAGGAGCGCGTGTGGGCGTCTAGGGAAGGACGGCGGTAACCCATGCCCTTCTCGAAGGCGTGTCTAGTCGTGTTGATGCTGGCGCAGTGTGGCTGGGTATGTGGCAGGCAGCATGTGCGCAGAGTGGGGCAGGTGCACTGTGCGGTGGGTTAGGGGGTCAGCGCCTGCTAAGCGGCGCGCAACTCCCTGAAGGGGACAGCCCCAGCGGCTGGAAGCTCCTCGGTAAGGTGAGGCGAGACGGCCCTCGGCAATCCACGTGGGGCGATGGGGCGGCGGTGCCTCCCACAGGTGCCTGTGGCTTCGACGAGGACAGGGCAAGGCGAGCAGCCCGCCCCAGGGCCGGCCAAGAGAGCAGGACTGCAGGCCAGCAGCGCGTGCGCACGCTGGGCCGCAGCAGGACACAGCTGCAACAGCTGCTCGCGAGGTCGTGTATCGAGGTCAAGGGATGACGGTAAGCGCGGACGGTAAGGAGAACGGCTGCTCATGGAGAGCCGGAGCCACTGGGGATGACCCCTCACAATGCCTCGGGACGAGGCGAGAGTGCTCACCCCGGTTCCATAGCTGCGCGATAGGGTCCAACAGCTCGTGTTCTCGAGAAGGGTCGTAGTCGGCGTATCGCTCCTGCTCCGCCTCAGCCTCCTCGGCTTGTTCCGCTTTGGAGCGCCGGGGCCCCGAGCGCGACGGCGCGAGCGCAAGCGCGTCATCAATCAGCAGGCGGACGTCAAATCGGTCAACCAGGGTGCCTAGCACCGGGTGCACTTGGAGCTGTTTCCCAGCGTCGAGCGCAGCTGCCGTCTCATCGTCGCGCACGATCTCCGCAGCAACGCCAGCAAGGTACAATGACTTGAATTCATCGTTGTCCCTGTCAACTGTTTCACTAGCAAACCCCGCAAAGCGGCCCTTGTCCGCCCTGCGCTTCACCATGGCCTGGTCAACACGTTGGCACAGGGACAGGTGACTGCATCATGATAGCGATCTGGTGTGCAGTATGATAGCCATCTTCAGAGTAATCCTGGCAAGCCGGACAACTTACCAGCAGTCAAGAACGACCTTTGCTCTGTTCTACCGTACCGCAGTAGAGCAAGGGAGGCCGTCTCTCCCACAGAGCAGCCCTGACGCTTGCTCCGTTCCACCTGAGCTGCTGACACCCGGCTACAAGTGGTCAATCCCGTTGGCATGTGGCCATTCGGCTTTGATTCTCACCTTTTTGAGCCCACACGCTGCACCTGTTGAACCTGGCAAGCTGCGCGCAACTCCACAGCTGCACGTGGGAATCGCATCCTCCTGACCGTTTTTTTTTTCTTCGTGAGAAGGTTACAGGGGCTAGGAATTCGGTGCTTGGCAA
>VFQN01003700.1_pt1 | contig 21358 bp, 13 predicted proteins | sample 3512371 | NCBI WGS metagenome assembly VFQN01 (sample SAMN10412370, study PRJNA504923) | tailings metagenome | isolation source: Replicate 2 from Balatoc abandoned mine | place: Philippines: Itogon, Benguet | collected 2017-08-28
AAAAGATGACTTCAGCCCTACCCGCCCAAACCCTCGTCTCCCTTACTGCAACTACCCCCTGCCCATAGCAAGACCAGGTGCAGTGTCGCCCCTGCCCTTCAATCTATTTCGAGAACAACAATCAATCAACCGACAGAGAGACAGACAGACATAAGATACCATTAACACCTGTTAACACCACCCATTACGACAAGGTATGCAACCTATCCTATCTCAACTCACTGAAGAACTTGCTTATTTATTGATCCCCCCCTTTTTTTTTGTTGGTGTGTAGTTAGTTTATAAAAGAAAATCATTGAGAAAAAAATGCCAGTTCATGCAGCATCACATCCTTTAATTGCACATAAAATGACACGTTTACGTGATAAGAAAACTTCTACTGGTGATTTTCGTAGAATTTTAAAAGAAGTTACTTTCTATCTTGGATATGAAGCTACTAGAGATCTTAAAGTTGCAAGTGAAGTTGTTTCAACACCAATGGACTTAGAGTTCACTGGTTCTAAACTTGGAGAGAAAGTTGCAATTATTCCAATCTTACGTGCTGGTTTAGGTATGTCTGAGGGAATGTTAGAGCTTATTCCACAAGCCTCTGTCCATCACATTGGTAAGTTTGCAATATTTCCACCTCAAACCATCTTATCTAAACGCTTGCTTCAACCTTTAGGTATGTATCGCTCCAAAGACTCCTTACTCCCAATCCAATACTACAATCGTCTCCCAAAGAATGCCCAATGTGATGTTGCCTATGTTGTAGATCCATGTATAGCCACTGCCAACACCCTTCATGCCGTTGTACAAATCTTAAAGAGATGGGGAGCAAAGAGAATCGTTGTGATCGCAGCAATTGGTGCTCGTGCTGGTGTTAATAGATTAGCTGAATTACATCCTTCCATCGATATTTTCATTGGTGCTATTGATGATACCTTATCTGAGGCTGGTATGATCTTACCTGGTATTGGTGATGCTGGTGATCGTCAATTTGGAACTCATCATGACGAGGTTCCTAATCTTTTACCTAACCTTCCAGAGACACCTGTTGGTGAGAAGCGTAAGCGTGTAGAGGAAGAGAAATAAATAAATGAATTCCTAGTATATATGAATATGAATAGTCTTAGGATGAATTGATAATTTAAACAGTTGTTAGTGGATTGATTGATGTTTGTTCTTTCGTTGAAGGATATTTTAAAATAAGACAAGAACATTCTTGTAATAGATAGATATATCTCTATATCTTCTTCTTTGAGCTTCTCCAATATCTCTTAACACGATGTTCCTCTTCTCCTACATAAGATAATAGCGAAAGAGAGTTGAAGACCAATCCAACCACCTCCCTACATTAATGAATTATTTATTAAATTATTTTTTAAAAAATGAAAATAAAACAGAATGAATTAGAAAAATGTTTTGAAAGAAATAATAGAAGAATGAAGAAAGAGCATATGACAGAGCTTATTATAATTATTATTACTCCTATTATTACGACTATTATTATTCTAACTATTATAAATCTTATCAATGTTATTAATATATATTATTCCTTATGAAATGTTATTTCTCATACGCCATTATTACTATAGTATTATTATTAATATTATTCCTTTACTTACTCCATAGTTTATAAAACAACAAGATCTTATTGCAATATAAATATCTCATTCTTTCGCATTATTCATCGACATTTCTCCAAGTAGAAGAAACAATACGAATACAAGGATGATCATCTCTATCTTCATATCCTCGCTTTGTCTTGTTGTAGAACTGGTACTTAAGATGCATAATTGATTCACTAATAGAGAGAAACCAATGCAATGAACAATGAAACAATTAACTCACTGCTCAACTAGAAAGAAAGAATCGAACAGAGTGAAATGAAGATTGAGCAACAAAGAAGTTTTCTCAAGATATCATAAAAATAGAAAATCAATCAATTAAAAATAATATTAATAATAATAATCAAGACAATAATAATAATCCAATCAAAAGAAAGAAGAAAAAAAAGTAAATTACTTAATAATGCATATGAAAATCAAGTAGAAAGCAATCTTTTTCAGTTCATCTAGCGATATTTTTATATCATAATAGAATTGAAAAAATGATTCGCTAGAGAAATGACAGAGAAAGGAACGAAAATCCAACGATTACCAAGTAAGAAGAAAGAAAAACAGACAAAACAAAAGGAACAATGGACGAAAAACGTAGATATGCAATATTAAAAGTTATACGTTTTTCATGAATATAAATTAATTCAAAAGAACATATTCATCATCATAATTTATAATGGAAAACGTGGCAACAGAAAGAAAAAAAGAATAGCATTCTTATGTTTGCTTTTTATGTTCAAATTTATGAAATAATACATTGGCAACCGACATCATAGTACTGAGGTGATGGTTTGTTGGTGGAATTGCGACGAGATATGGAATCATCTGAAGAAAGTCGATAATATTCAAAATATTCATCAGATGATTGTTTCTCTAATTTTGATATTGAAGAAACTGAAGGTGGAGATACTTTTAACCCTCCTTTAGTACTTTCATTACTAGTTTGTCGTAAATGATAAAATCTTGCAAAAGGTAAAGGTGTTGTCTTCATATCTTCAGGGCTTGAAGCTTGTAATGATGGTGGAATGATATTAATTGGTGGAGGTCTTTTAAAATCATCAGCATCAAATGTAAATCGCAATTCATCTAAGTCATTGCTAAAATAACGACTTGCCGGAGAAATAGTCGCTTGATCTACGAAGGATGGTTTCCAAGTGATCTTAAATTTATTGCTTGGAGCATTTAATGCATTTCTCGCTTGACTTAAATCCATCTCAGAATTTTCGTCACTGTTTACCCCATAAGTATTCGGAGAGTTTGGAGTAGGATCTCGCGTACTCGAATAATTCAAATATTTACCAGGAGTAGAGCCTTGAGAGGATAAACCAGGTGAATTCACAGAACTTCCACCATAAAACTTTACCGGTAATGGATGCTTTGTAGGTGATTTCATTATTTGAGCTTTCATTAATTCAACCTTATGTTTCAAGGTAAGAAAGGCAGTGTACTGGCTCTGACGTATTGATACTTCAGTCTTTTGAGTTGGAGTTAGATCAAATATACTATCGTTAAAGCTGGAATTATAATAATTAATACTGAGACTCTTCAAAGCGGATTTTGGGGTATTAGTCCCGCTATTAGGCAGAGAGTAGTTGGAATCATTCGCTTTGGATTCTGACTGGATCTGCAATTTCAGGAAGTTTTCATTTGCATTAGCGGAATGGTCGAAATCGAGGTTAATTTTTACCGACTTCTTCACAGGAGATGGATACGTAGACGGAGGAGCATCATTTGCAAATGAATGGTCTTTTGTTACACGATCTATTTGTTCATCAACCGCTGCGGCAGCACTAATTTCAGATAAATTGGAGTTAGTTCGAGCAGATTGCCCTTTAAACGGATAAAACGCCTTTGGCATATTTGCTGAAGATGCTTTAAGGCTTGTGCCATTCGAAGCAGTGGAAGAATGATTAGCAGTTCCATTGCCAGTAATAAATCCAAAGAAAGACTTCGATAAATTTCGAATAATTTGAGATGTGTTTTGTATGGTATTCTGATAAATGGACATTGATGGTGCTTCTGAAATTGGCGGGGTCTTTGCACCCAGAGAATTAAGAATCACTTGCAACTCTTCAATGGCATGGGTACAAATTTGAATCACGATATCTAATTCGACTATATTACTAAATACATCCAATGATGCCTCAGCTAACTTGTATCCATCATTGAATGCTCCAGAACTAATGGCTAAAGCTGCTGCCTTAATCTCATATTTGAATGCATTCTGATGATCTAAACCTAACTTAAAATGGAAAGCCAAACTATATCAAAAAGGAATATTACTAACATTATTAAAGCTTCGCGACAATGTTTTCTTACCTTGGATAAAATGGTCTTAAATTCTCTTCAAAGGCTTCTTCTAAATAGTTTGCAATTTGAAAATGGATCAAAGCGGCATCACTAAGTCATACGTTTTTAGACTATCAAGAACTATGAAGCTGAAAAATGAACTCACCTTGGCAAAATTAACTCATAAACCGTCCTTTGAATTAATTCATTCTGAAATGTATAGATGTAAGTAGGGTGCTCACTAATACAAGACAAAAATCCATGTCTCTCGAGATGTTCTAATGATTCTCGTAATCTTCTGTGATTGTTTGAATTGCCGTTCGAAAACGAAGTTTTCATTTGGTTGTGAATGTCATCCGCACTGAAATGATCGCTTGTTCCTTTTATCATCCCAAACTGGCTTTTCCTTATCGGAATATCTTCCATGGAAACACTACCATCTTGCAATTTAGCTGGTAAAATGGAATGGAGGAGAGGAGGAGTAAATTCTGAACCTATAATGCTTGCATATTTCAATATCGTTTGATATTCTGATGATAACAATTCAAAGCGGTACAAAATTAAAGTTCTTAAAGTATGAATGGAAGATAAAGAAGGTTGACGTAATGTCTTCTTTCTCTTCTTGGGGTTTTCAACCTTCTTACTAGACAAATTAGTTGTTTGATCACTAGATATAGTGACAGGGTTAGATGTAACCTCTTCAGTATCTTCAGCAGATGATTCACTTGCTACATCAAGACTTATACCACTCAAAGCGTCATCACGACTATCAGCACTACCGGGCATTTTCGGCTTGTGGGCGCTCTTAGTTGTCATTTCCAACCGATGCAAACCATACTCTTCGATAAAATCGCAGATCATATTACACCAATATGCGTTACCTGATGAGGCATTGAATACAGTCTTCACTAACTCCTCTGATATACTCGTCACCTTTAATTTATGAAGAAGAAACGATTTAACTTCATCTTCATTCAAATTTCTCATTTCATAAATCGTACAATTAGTATGAGCTAAAATACTTCGAAAGCTTTCCACTGTAATGTGATCTAAAGCATAATTGATCATTTTTTGATCAATATCCTGACTGGAGTTTATAGAATTAAACGAATACTTGGAAGTACTAGGATTCAATGTCCCGTTTTGATGTTGCTGCTTCAAATCTGGTGATGATGTCGAATGCGCACCCTTCATGCCGAACCCGTTCTGAAAGATGAGCTTTGGGCTACTCAGAGCAGTATGAAAGTTTTTTGCTGAAGACCGAAGCCGCTGTAAAGGATTACTGCGAACAGTTAACAATACAGAAGCATCTAAATTGGTGCCAGTTAATAATAAAAATAATGCATTCCACGATAATTCATCACAAAAATGAGCATTTTCGATAATCACAGCAATTGGAATATTCCTTAAATAAACTGCAATAATCTTAAAGAAAATTTGATTTTCATTTTCTGTTGCTAATTTTGTCGAGAAAGAAGGAAGATTAGGATCAGGTAAATTCATTTCAATATTTTGATCATTTGACTCAGAGTGACTTAAAGAAAAATGGCCTGTTTTGAGGGTTGAACTTCGGCTCTCACGGTGCTGCATTAATTGTTGAAATCGGATAGAATGTAACCTTGAAGGTGAGACTATTAACTCTTGGAAAGCTGAAAAACGAAATTCTTCGTCAATTTCGAGATTGAGCTCTTGCATTCTTTGTTCTGTTGATTGTTGTCGCTGCAGGATGGGTGATCGAGATGATGAAGCTAAAGAAGTAACTCGTTTTGGGGGCGCAGCTGTAGGTGAAGTAAACTCTTGAAGAAGACTTGTAACTCCTAACACCATCTCAACAACCATCTTGACATGACGTCGATCTGCATCGGTGTAATCATACTCGGGGTATGCATCAGAGATCAAATTGCGCAATAAATTCGCTTGTTGAGCAGGAAATTTGAAGTTATCAACACCGACTAACTCTAAGAAAAATTCTCGGATAATTGAATAAGGAGAGTTGCGATGCTTCGATTGAGCAATTAAGTGCACAGTTTGTACTCCTCTCTCGCGCGCACCAATACGAAAGTAATGAGCGGCAGTAGATTTACCTAACGAAAAATGATCACGGTCAAGTCAACAACAAGGAAACAAAAGAACATCACCTGTTCCTGGCTGACCAACTAAGATAGTGAATTGAACATTGTTGAGAACTGTGGAGACATTCACTTTCAAAGATCGACGCTTTGGAGCACGCACCAACGATCTTCGGAAATCCGCTGGAGAAATTATTGCCGGCGAAACATTCGTCATTCTATCTAACTGTTTATCAAGTAGTTTCATTACATGCTTCTTTAATAATCTTCCTTTTGTTTGGATCTTTGAATCGACTTCTTGTCTTGAAGGAAAATCTTCCGATGTATAAACATAAGGTCGAATTGGATGAGGAATTCCTTTGAAATTAAATTCTTGTCCTGGAATCAATAACTTTCGATTCTTCTCATTTAAATTATTAAATGTACTTTCATCAACAAAAATGTTTTGATTCGCCTTTGCCATAAATCGAGCTGCTAAATTTACATCACTTCCAATACCAACATAATCACAACGTTCTGGCGCACCTACTGTTCCGCAAAAGACACTTCCTGTCGTAATTCCGATCGAACAATCAAGATCTAATTCTTTTTTAATTCGTTTATGTATTGTCGTGGCACAAAATAACGCACGAGCACAATTATTCGCATAAGTAAAAGACGGGACTCCCCACATACCAATTAATACACAACCTTTGTCGTCAATAAGAAATTGGCGAAGAAATCCACCAGAATCATTTAATGCTTGTTGAGCAATCAAGAAAAAAGGTTGTAGAGTGGATGGATCAGCATTTTTGACAGGATCATACGAGTCCAGACACAAGAACATTGTGGTGACAGTTCTTAACTCCCCCATTTGATGGTTTGACTCAGTCTGTAAGCCAGTAATAACCGGAGTAGGAACAAACACAGTTAATGACTCAACAAATTGTCTATATGAGGTATGATCACCATAATAATTAGATGAATTATTCGAATAAATTTCATTAATTGATAAATGTTTCACACTTAGACTTCTTGATGAAATTCTTTTTGGTTTCATATCCGAAAGATTTGAGGTAACATATTTTAATAAAGCATGACTATTCGTTTCTTGATTAATACTATTGTTACTAGTATTCAGTGAATCGTTTCTGCTTGGTACTAAACCATTAAAACTATTCGCTGATAGTTTTTTCTTTGATACAACAGAAATTAAACTTTTTCGACCATTTGTGTTTAATATTTCTTCAAATGACGTTGTTTGAGCAACAAAATCTAATTTATAATTGGTACTATGCTCATTTACTTTACTAAATTCAAAGGTTGGATAATCCAATTCAACCTCATCATAACTGTTACTGAATGAACCATCATCAGAATTTCGATTATGTGCTTGAACTTCCATTAACATTTCATAACATTCTGGTGTAATTACTACCATTTGTGAGGAAGCTTCTTCTAAGCACTCATGAAGTTGAGAAAGGCAAGCTCCATTAACGACGTAATTCCATTGGCCATTTGTACCACCAAGTAAAACAAGTTTCATCTCACCGTAGCTGATGCCGATGTGAGTAGAAAGTTCCGTAAATTTCACTGAACGCAAAGCTGAAGCTGAGTGAAGAGCGCGAACTGTTGAATTTACAGATTTTAATGATGTTGTTTCCTCTAGTAACTCGTTGACGTCTCTTTTATGATCAGGAAAGACGCAAATTAACGCATCTCCAGCAAAGGCAATTACTGTGTAGAAAGAATCAGAAAAGTACAATTAAAATCGATGATTCACTTACCATCCCCTTCATGTTCATACACAGATTTCACAAACTGTCCAAGAAGACCATTGGTTACCTTTCTAAGCTCATCAAGTCCTCGAACTCCTTTCGAACACATCGCGGCAGAAAATTTAGAAAATCCTGAAATATCAGCTAACATACAAGCGCCAGTAAATGTATAAGTTGGAGGCGTTAATTCCGATGTTGATAATATGGATGGATTATTTTCTAAAAAATGTACAACAATATCAGGACAGAAGGAAGCAATTTTCTCTAAATGATTAATACCGTCTTCATCATCATCTTCATGAATTAAAACATTTTCCATAGAGATAGGATTGCGATATTGAAATTTTAAATAAATATTAGATAATGCTTGGACAAACTTTTGACGATCAAAGAGTTTTTTCTCCATTTGATAACGTGTACCAGTCCAACCAAATGCTTTTAATATTCGTAAAAAAGAAGGATCTTTATATGCTCCTGATGCTTGTAATGTTAAATCTGTTAACGTTTGTAAGTATTCATTGTATTTCTTCTGTTTTGTGCCATCACTATTCTCTTCAAAGGAAATTTCTGGCATTTCACCAAGAAAGTTAATGATTCTTTCTAATGATTGAAATTTTGGATTATTTGGACTATAATTAGCCGAAAATGTTTCAAGATATGCAGAATCATTCGAGTCAAAGGAAGACTTTGATTGCGAGCTGAAAGCTGTTTCAACTTTCAACGGAGTTCGACTCATCGCCTCTCTCAAGTGTATCATTTGGGAATTTTTTATTCAAAAGTGATTACACCATAAACATAGATAAAATGAATCACTGAATTCAGTCAGAAGAGAAGAGTTCAAAGAGTTATTGTCCTTCGTCTGAATTAGCTTATCGATTCAACTGTTATTTTTTTTCCGAACACAATTAATCATTTGCTTAATTCGAAATTCCGCAAAAAAACAATGAAGTGAGACTTTCAAAACTCGAGATTTAGAAAAATTGAAAAACAATGCACTTATTCGTTACAACATACAATTTCGCGAAATCATAACTGTGAAGTGGGTTGGTTCTTGCGAGTGCAGGGAATGATAAAGGATTAATTCGACAGATGATATCAACTATGAATTTCGATGAAACAATTTTCTACTTTTTCTCTTCGTTTACATGAAGAATATTGTAAAATTGCTGAGTAATATGATGAGAAGTTTGAACATCTTGCGATGGTTTTCTATTCTCTTGCTTTGGACCAGATTTCAACTCAATTCCCTTTTCTTCCTCATCTTGATGTTCTTCTGTTGTCCTGTGATGATCATCACGGGGCAAACTTAAGTTACTTCGAGGATAAAATCCGCAACAGCACCAAAGATTGCTTCCATTTTCATTCTCATTAGCACCCCATTCTTCCGAAAAGGGTATTTTAAACCACCTTAAGGCAGGGCCAGTCAATGCTCCAAACACAAACGTGGTAAATAGCACCGTCAAAGAAGTTGTTCCTTTCACTAAATTTGTATGACTAAGTGAGTTATTAAAGAGTTGAGAAGTCGAATACGCTATAGGCCCTCGAAGCCCAGCCAAAAACATCATGTGTTGGTATCCGAGCGGTAATTTCACTGTCTTCTTTGGATTAAAAACTAAAAGATCTTTCAATGACTTCAAGGTGAATAGATGAAGAGGTGGGGGGATCATTTGATTCGTATGTGACGTTGAAGGAAGCATGTGGTGTATACTTTCCATATTGTCATCTAAATGGGATTCGTGATCATCAACTGAAGAGCTTGAACGAACGCGACGATGCTCATGCTCATGTTCGCCACGCTCCAAGCCATCTATACCAAAGAGATTGATCAGAAATGCTAATGGGTAAATTTGGAGCGCACGCCCGACCAGACAAGCAACGAAGGACCAGCCGAAGAATGTCCAATCAGAAGAAGTACCAAGTGGATAAGAAAGAACGCTTAATCCAATTAAATAAAAAGTTATAGATTCAAATATTGTGGCGATTGCCGAAATAGAAGCTTTCGTTTGCTGATAGGAAGCGTCATGTAACTCTCGGTCAGAAGTGGAAGTCCTACTTAACACTTCCTCCTGATGCTTCCAATAAATTGCTAAATACAACGCTGAAATAATTCCTGATAAATCACACATTTCCGCAAAGTAAAAGACGAAATAACTAAACAATAATAGAAAACACACCATCTGAGCAGAGCGCTCGTTATTGTTTCTTCCATAGATACAAAGCCGAGTTAATAATGAATATCCTATCCCACTGACATATCCCAATAGTAATGACCCAAAAAATTTACCAACAAACTCTCCTAATAACATAACACACCCGACAACAGTAACATTTCCAGTACCGATTAGTCCATTAAACAATTCAAAAATCAAAACCGCGACGGCATCATCGAGGATAGAAACTCCTAATATGATACCGAATAAGTTCTTTTCAACTTGAAACTTCTCAAAAACAACCAAAGTGGTAACAGGATCAGTCGCGCTTACCAAGGAGCCAAAGCTCATACCTTCGGCAATAGTGATGGGAGTTGATGCATTTACTATCCCAAGAAAATAAAGGAGAAAACAAACAACAAAACAATTAATTAAAGTTCCTATATTGGCATACAGCATAATAGCAAATAAGTTGGATTTAAAACAGGAAAAATCTATGTCAAGTCCTGAGTTAAAAATTATTGGGGGTAAAAGAATATAATAAAAGAGCGATGAGTTGAACTCGAGTAACTCATTCTTTCGAGAAAATAAAAAACTAATAATTAGACTGCAAACAATACCACCAAACATTAACAAGCTAGCTTCAGGTATCCAAGACCATTTCTTTGTTTGTGCGACAATTTCTTTCACGCAAAAGATAATCAATACTCCAACTAAAAATATCGATCCTTCCTCAGTTATTGAGACCATATCGATAAATAGCCTCTCTTTTCTCTAATATAATTGGTTTTGCACTAAATTCATTCAATAAATCAGCGAAGGATTGAACCGCTTAAACTATTTGTGTTTCTGTACGAAATTTTGTTACAAAAGAACAGCGCTCGATAGAGTAGATTCTTATCATCTTCATCAAAGTTGGAATTCTCAACACACTCCATTGAACGGCTTCTTCTTGAAGAAGTCAAGAAGAGGGGATGGCAAATGCTTGCCAGTCAGTAAGCCATTCGAATGAAGTCTGGAATTCTCATGGGTAAGTTTTAATAATCCATTTTTGTTTGAATAACGTAAATCTCACAGAGGTTTTCTCCTTATTATTCTCGGTGTGATTGCTCTCTTCTGGGCAATTTCTTATATCTGTGAAGAGTATTCCGTTCCTAGTATTTGTGTATTCTGTAAAAGGAATCGAATTCCCGATGACGTAATAGGGGCGATCCTCATTGGTGGAATACTCTCTCTCCCAGTATTGACAACTTCTCTATTCAGTACGAATGTAGGTATTGGAACTGTGATTGGAGGCGATATCTTCAATCTATTTATAAATGTTGCGCTGAGTATTTACGCTTCTCCAGGGAAAACCATTAAGCTAAACGCTTATTATTGCACACGTGAAATGTTAATGTTTTTGTGCTCTTGTATACTAGTTTTATGGTCTTCTCGTGAAATTGATGACTCAGATCACTTAATACCCCTATTATATACCTCGACTGATCTAAAGTTGTCTAAATGGACTCGATGTATGGAAATTCCTTGGCAATCGGCGCTAATACTCGTTTCCTTCTATTTCCTATATTGTTTCCTGGATGCAGTTGGTTTCCCTATTCTTCTTAGATGGGTAAAGCAATTTATTATTTATTTTGGATGGAGCGAATCGTATAGCTCTTTACTTTTATTGGGAGAGAACGAAGATACCTTTTCTTCGGTGGAGGATAATTACATCAACCCAGAGATTGAATTAGTTTTGAACCGAAGCAACGATGATTATATTGAATGTGAAGTGTCACAAATCGAAAGTAATGATTTAATTACAGAAAATAGCTATGAAAGTTCCAATGAATCTGGTTTAACAACATTTGTTTCGCTCCAAGAACGCCAACAACAGCGCCTTGAGTCATTACCAATAGCGATATTGGATGTGGAATCTTTTGTTCAATCTACTTTCCAAGAGTACATTCTTCAGTTTCCCCATTTATTGGAGAGTTTTCCTTTGTATATTCGATCTTCTTGTTACTTGGCACACGAGCGTCTGTGCAAAGGTAACAGAACGGAAGAAATGAAAAATGATGAACATGTAACCAGGAAATATAAATGGAAATTGCGATATTTTACATTTAATGAATCTGGATTATTCTACAAAACCGATAATTTAATCGCCTCTCCTTTTGAAGGAAATTTTTCAGTAAGATATATTAACGTATTTCAAATCAAGAAGATTGTTTTAGAGAATGAAAGTTTATTTGAATTTAGTATTAAAATTCAAAGTCCATCAATTCCTTCAAACTCAAACGAGACGAACGATGATGGAGATAAAAATACGAAATGTAGATTTTATTATTTTCGTGCATCTGATCGAATGATTTATTTTTCCGTTCTACACAAACTATATTGGTATTATGAAAAGGCAAGGACTTTAAGTCATTATGAACTAGACATTTTATACTTAAAGGCGAGGTAAGAATATATTTGGTTTTCTTTTTATTTCTTATTCAAACTCTTCTACCCAGAAAATTCATTTCTTCACCAATGGATGAAATCGTCAACATTGAAGATCAGTCTTTAGGAGAAACCTTGTTTTCTATACCGCAAAATGCTCAATGGCATGTTAAAATATTTTTATATTTAACATTTCCGTTGAAATATATCTTCTACTGGACTATACCTGACGTCAGACGACAAGGATCTGAAGATCGCGCACTTTTTTCACTTTTAATTAGTTGTGCATGGTTAGGAATCTTCTCTTATATTGTGGGAATACTATTGTCTTTGTTAAATCGTTCTCTTCAAATCCAAGAATCGTTAATTACTTTCACTATTGGAGCTTGGGTGGCGTCTTATCCAGCATTATGGTCTAGTATTGTGTTATCTCGATTAGGATTCGGGCAGATAGCGTTCTACAATGCCATAGGATCTAATGTATTCAGTAATAGTCTTGGTTTGGGAATTCCCTGGCTTATTTATTGTGCAGCGACAAGGAACGAGGGGAATTTTGGTTTCCAAGAACAAGGATTGGCTTTCTCAAGTCTAATCCTTTTCTTTATTATCGCATTAATGTATCTCCTCATTAGCTGTTGTAGTTTTACCCTGAAAAGTTGGTAAGCGATTGTCACTTGCTCAACCATCGTTAGTTTTATCGTACTTTTTTCTCTTCTTTTAGGATGATCCCCATTCTTATTATTGCTTATTTGGTTTTTATTATTGTATTCAGTACTTTGACAGTTCTATCTTCGTCATGAAAGTCTGAAGTAAAAAAAATGCTAAAAGATTTGAATCTAAACCTTTCCAGCGATGGCCTGGAAACTTTAGTGGCAGAAAAGTTTGAGGTAACAGGACCTTTGAATTCATTTAATCAAATCGACTGACTTAAGTGAACTGCCGTACTTAGACAACAGGACGCATGACAAGCCGAAAGTCAAGTGACCTAAATAGCTTAGTTTATAATTTTAACGAGTTCGTTGTCTTCATTATGAAAAATAATTTGCTTTTGATCTTTAGGAATTTTTCTTGCAATCTTTTCATAAAGATCAACTTGAAACACTAAAATGACACAGGGAAAGTTCTCCTCCGTACAAAATGCTACACGTGAAGCCATGAAACAGTTAGAGAATGCAGTCTTGTATGGCCATATCAAGAGGATTAGTGCATTAGCCGATAGACTGATGGACCCAATAATACGTTTAATCTTAGACTATGGTGACTTCTTGGAGATTATTAATGCTTTAGGCAAGATCGAGTTGACTGTTGAAGATAGAAAAGCGGTTAGATTAGTTATTGTGAAAGTGGTTGGCGATATTTATGCAATAGTAAACCCTGAAAAATCCTCGGATGTTCCGAGTACTGTAATTAAATTTGAAAGAGGCTATGGTACCTCTGATGTGATCCTTGTAGATGATGAAGTTGACCCTACTGTAAAACGTGTTGGTTGGTTTACTTTGTTCAAAAATTTGATTAACAAATATGATGAGAAAATTTCTACAACAATTTTTTCTGCTCAAAAGTATTTCCATTTATTAAGAAGTCAATTAATGGAAACAAAATCACTGGTCTCCCAAAGGATTAAAGAATTTTTGGAAGAATTATTATTTGATTATTCATTACTATCAAATGATGTATTAGCGATAGAAGGGATTTTAAATGTATTCAAACGTTTTCCAAAGGTATTAGATCTTAATTTTAAACGATTTTTCCCGCCCGTTGATGATTCCATTACACCGTTTGCTCTGGTCGTATATCGCGGTGGAGAAAATAGAACAACTGACGAACTCGTTGATCTTTTTCGCCAAAATGATTTCTGCTCGTGGTTTGATGTCGACCTCAAATATCATAGCACTATCCTGGGATTTGCAGCTCGTCAAAAAGATGGAAAGAAAGTAGATGTTGTTTCTTTGCTGTTAAAGTCTACGCCTTTCACTACTGCTGAAGGGTTAGTCGTTGATGTAGATACTCCTGATCTTCAAGGAAATACTCCACTTCATCATGCTGTTTTAGGTGGGCGATGGACCATGATTTATCTTCTTATGCAAAGAGGGGCCAATCCAAGCGTTGTAAATTCCGATGGCCTCACACCAATTCAATTAGTTGACAAACTTGACGATTTAAATGAGATAGAAAAGAATCAACTTCGTTTTCATTTGACCATTGACCCAAAGAAGAAGAAATCAAATCGAGACGAGGATGAAGAATCAGATCAGGAAGAGAATGAAAAGGAAAACGAATCCAATGATGACGAGAAGGCAGATGAAGATAATGGTGGAGCAGACCAATCTAATTGGCCTGAATTTGCACAAGAGTTTGATCGAATTAAGGATTTGGTAGATAAGTTCACACAAGAGTTATTAGCAAAAAGCTCTATTAAAGAGGCGAAACTAGCAGAGAAATATTTCAAAAATAACCTAAAGGCTATCGCGTCAAAGGATTTACGCGCCGAAATTCAAGATCGAATCGAAAAAATGAAAGAACGAATACTCCCTTCCATTGATCTGAATAATCACCGATTGAGATATTTATATGAACATGTCCAGTGTATTGATCGAGAATACAATCAAATTGATTATTTCATGGAAGATAATGTTAAATGGGAAGTTTATTTTCCCCCAAATGAAGGGGATAAAAATCGGACGGATAATGCTAAGAGTAAACGGAAGCGTGAAATCAGTACTGAAGATTCAATCATTCTCTCAGTTCACTATCTTGGGGATATTGAAGGAACTGCCAATTACTACTGGGAATGTGGCCCCTTTAAAGGATGTGTTGATGGGTTCTATCAGTTTGGGTTAGACGACCGCAAAGATCGGGACCTTATTGAAGCCTTCAAATTATCTCACAAAGAGGTTGAAACTTTTCTTGAGCATGTCTTTACCACTATTCACTGCTAAGCATCTCTTTAACTCTTCCTTCAAATTCCACCTTAAAAACGACCGATATTTGTATGCATAAGAAAATAGTCGCGCATTGAACCTTAGATTTTAGAAATGTAATCAAATTCAAAGTTATTTACATTTTAGATTTGTTTTAAAGGGTTTTCTTCATCAAGAAGTCTTACATGAATTTTTCCAAGCTCCACTTCGTACTGTCAAGAATTTAGCTGCTAAAAGATCTTTACCATCAAGCATAAACCTTGTTTCCAGCTAAATTCGATAAGAATTTAAATCAGAATCCAATATTAAGAGGAAATTTGAGTGTACTATGGTTGCAGTTGATTATTTACAAATATCCAAAAATATTTAAACAGAGAAGGAAAGGAAATTTTGCATGATTTCAGAATATTGCTGTTGGGATCTGATGATTTCCAACATCGTGTAAAGCAACATAGATATTAATCATCGCATTTAATAATTCAATTTTACACCTGAAGAGAAAAAACAAACGATTATTAATTAAGAGAAGAACTTTCAAAGCAATAAAATCAACTTACCATTGGCACGGGGCTCTATTTTGGTTTGAACATAAATTTTAAGAACCTTTCATACAATTCATCCTTCTTTCCAGTAGTTTCCAATCCAAATACTTTGAGAAAGAGACGAATGTAGAAGTTATTTCCATAGCGTAAAGGACCTGAAGCGTGCATGGTCTTCAATTTGGTCTCTCTGCTGACTTCAGCAGGATACCCTGAGAAATTAAGTATATTCTTCCATCTTTGCCCTTCAGTGCCAGTATGTCCGTACATTAAGTTGTGCAAAACTCCAAGATGATAATATTTGCCCTCGTCGTATAATTCTTTGAGTGCTGCACGAATTTGAGGAATTTCTTTCAAAGGCTTGCCCGAACCCGGTCGAATTTCCTTATGTTTAATAATAGGAGCTGCTACATTTAAAACTTGGACAGCCTTTCTTGCTCTTTTGACTGGATCCGAAGATCTCAAAGAGTAATGATTATGCGAGAAAATAGCTGTTACTTCTTTCTTTGAAGGAGAAGAAGGCGAGATTGAGGAACGTCTAGTTTGAGCATTATTCTTGACTGGGGCCATGATTGAATGTTTTTGTTGTTGGTTGAATTGCTATTTAATTGTGATGTCTTGCAAAACATGTAACATGACAGAATCTAGATATCCAAATAAAAAAAGAATTTGAGATTTAGGAAAATCGAAAAATAGGAGGATCCTCCTCTTATCCGAAAGACCTGCTTCATCTGAAAATAGCATTTTTCTTTTTGTGAGATTCGGTATTCTCGTATTTTTTGAAAGGTCTACAAATTGCAAAAATCTAGGAATTGAAATCATAAGCGAAAATTTACATCCAAATATTAGAAGTAAAAGGAACATCATTGGGTTGGATGGAAGTTACGCTGAATCAGAAGCACTTTGATTTTGGGGCTCTCCAGTACACATTCGATGGGAGTAGTCGAACTTTGACTGTGGAAATACAAAACACAAGTGATCTGAATACTTATACTGTTTTTCTTTCAATCTTTACAAACTTTGTCAATGACTTTCCTGTCAACATTTTTGTGGATAAATGGGTTGACGAAAATGAACAGCCAATTGAAGTGACAGAATACTATCTTCTCAAGCCTAAGTCACGCCTCAAGTCTTACCTGAAATTACTAATCAGTAATGAGACCATTAACGTCTTGAATCCTCGCACTTCGTACTTTAAAGTCGCGAATAGATGTTCTTTGCAATATCTAAAAGTCAACCAAGAAGATCCAACTCCCTCCATTTCGACTGACACGGAGAAACTCAAACTTGAATTCAGTTTCTCTGCCATGCTCTGCACTTCAATTATGTTTATCGAAAAGCCGGAAGCTGATTTTCAAGAGTGCAATATTCATGATGTGATGATTCAAGAACTGATGATTTGGAATCGCTCGGAGTCTGAGCTACAATTCCGCATCCATGAAACGAATCCGGATCTTTCTCTTTCTCCATCGTCCTCTTCAGACAATGATTTTATTACCTTCTACGAAGTTGATAATGATGAACCAATAAGAGATCAAATTGTTTCTATTCCTTCATTTGCTCCAAAGATTATTCAAATTCATTTGAATGGACAGGTGAGTAATTCGTTGCGTTTACGTATTGTTGTTAAAAGTTTCCACAGACCCTTGGAAGTTTCCAAAGAATATACACTTTTCAAAATGAAAACACACAGTTTAATGCGCTTGAAGTTATTGTGAAAGGAAGAATTGTCTCTCCGCATTCAGAAATTACTGATGTGCTTACTTTATCTGAATCCATCATGACTGATCATAAGTTCATTTCAATGATTGATTTTGGATCTTGTAGTCTTGGGGTGAAAAAGGTGTGATCTTTCCACTGATTCTGAACATTCTCTTTACGGTTTTCTCGTCTTATCTTCTTTCAGAACAAGGTATTTTGGATCGGAAATCTTACTGATAAATTGATAAAAGTCCGTCTTACTTTGCCTGAAGAATCTGAAGTAAGTTTGTACCATCTATCAAATTTTTGGGATAATCTTGTCTCATTAAGCTCAAAATATCTTTTCAAACCAATGAAAAAACAACCGATGAAGAAAAAATGATTCCCTATCAAAGACCCAAACCAGATGAAAATTATATGAGTTCTATTCAAGCAAAGTATGAATCAAACTTTTCTTGGATGAATAAAGACGATGCACCAAAGAAAGATTCGTCCGTAACTTTAAGTTCTGTATGTGGGATGCTTTTTGGTAGTGAATCTCTGATCAGTGAAACATCTGGTATGAGATTCTATGATGAATGGAAAGAAAGCGATTATGAATATTTGGAACCGTTCAATAATCGTCGAATGCTACTTGGAGATGTAATTAGTGATGATGTCATTACTTCGTCGCTTAAAAATCAAGAAAAGGAAGAAATTACAAAATTTGAGAAGATTAAAGATCGCGAGTTAATATTATTGCTAAAGCCTCAAGCAAAAGCTTCTTTCTACCTTGAAGTAGCTCCAGAAGTAGATCATATGACCACTGTAATGAAAGGTCAAGAGAAAAGATTATCTAAGCGACGTGATCGCTTCTTAAACATCTCTTACGACATTATGTGTGAAGATATTTTCTATCGTTTAAATGAAATTGATTTAAATCTTTTAGAATCAGATCATTTCCTTGAGGTAAAAGGAGATAGTAAGACTGTGGAAGTGAGATATCAAATCTCTGCCTCTGTCATTGATGTAAAATTTTCAACATTAGATTTAGGCATTTGCCGTGTTAGTGATTCTTATTCCTATGTCATTCATGTTCATAATAACAGTCCAGTTAGTACAACTATCCTTCCAGATTTTGCAACCGGTGCAAATGAACTTGAAATGCATAAATTTACTTTATTACCAAATGAAGATAAAGATATTCCATTTTATTTTTTCCCAATATCTGAAAATCCTGAATATAAAAATACTTTAACACTGAAAAATTTAGAAAATGAAAATAATTGTATTACAATCAAATTAATTGGACAAATTATTGATTCTAAAATTCTCCAATTTCATGATAATTTTTATAAATTATTTCATGATACTAATAATCGTATTCAAGGACAATTACAATTAAGTAAAGGAATTTATAATATGCCAAATATTGGTTTATTTAAGATACGCAATGTTTGGAATTATGATATAACTCTCCAGTTTTTACTAAGAAAAGATTCTTTTATTCGGTTAATTGATCTCTATTCTGGTCAAAATTTATCGAAATATGAACAAAATTACAAGAAAACTGATCAGTCGTCCGTGTATGCACATGAAATCGAAGAAATGAAATGGGGCGACCATAAACTAAAACATTCTCAATCTATGAGATTGAGTATTGGTGAACTATCCCCGCGTGTTGGTCGTGATAAATTGCCCCTCAATCACTCAAAAGGTGTCGATGCATTAGACCTCACTTCTGCGAAGTATAATAAAACAAACAAGATAATGGGTGATAGTCGCTCTGCAACCAAAATCCCAGAGTTCCTGAATATACCAGAAATTGCTATTGGAAACCTTGCCTCTCTTGATGAGAAGCTGAACAGTACTTTGTCTAAAGCAAGTTCGAATTCTGATTTAGGGCGATTAGAGGACGAGAACTCCTTATTGCGGATTGTAAAATTCATTAATGATACGGTGATTCCTTGGATATTTGACGATGGTGGCGCATCTGAGATTAAAGAGGGAGGAGTTTCTTTCGCGACAGATGAGAAGGATCCCAATATAAGCGAAAAGGATAAACCCAAGGAGAAGAAACCTCGCGAAGCAGTTGCGCAAACTCCACAACAGTTAGCAAGCAAAATCAAGAACGTGCAAGAGGCCTATCGTATGTTGAGCAACATCTATGAGTATGAAAAGAATTTGGTGGCTTCAAACTTTCCAGGCGACTTAAACATGATTCCCGCACGTAAAGTCACCGTGAAAAAGGGAAGTACGCTGGATGTTGCGATCTTGTGGCAACCAAAAGCACTATCGACCGCATTGAATGGGATTGGGTCCGCTACTGATCTGGAAACAGGTTTTAGAGAGTCTATGAAGGATTGGTTTCAGATTAAAATTATTGATTTTATCCCGCCTAACTTGAACTTATCAGTTGAAGATTTGTTTGCAAGTCATCCGGATTTGAGCTCTGAACATGTAAAGAGTTTACTTGAGCCACGTATGGTTTTTATCAGAGAAGAATGCGTATTATCAGAAATGACGGTGATTCAGAAGACGATTAATTATGGTCGTGTTGTAGTTGGAGATTCGCTTTCTAAGATTGTTACGATTGTTAATAAGTCTTCTGTGGGCTGTTTATACTCATTTTCAAAATCAGGAAGTATTACTTCGGGATTTCTAACAATTGCTCAAGGACGGAAAGGATTTATCGAACCCTTTTCAACTAAAACGTTGGAAATTATTTTCAAACCTACCATGCCATGTGCCTTCGAAGAGATACTAAATATTAAAAATCTACTAAATCCATTAGACTCTCAACTCATTACAGTAAAGGCAAAAGTTTTACGCTCAGATTCGTTTAATATTTCCCTGATTAACGAAACCCTGGCACCGGAATGTTCGCTCTCAAAGATTTTTGAACCTTCTTTAGAAGATTCTCTAACTGAAGGATACAAAAAGGTATTATCCTACTTATCAAAGGACGTAACACCTCCTACCTCAACCCAATTGCCTGCTCCTGTTGTACCGGTCGCTACCAACGAAGCTCCACCTAATTTATCGGTTTTGAAGGGCTTTGCTATTGTTGGAAAGAATCCTTGTCTGACGATAAAGTTCAAGATTCGTAATACTACCGGGAAAAAGAGACAGTTTATTATTGACGGAACTCGCGATGATTCTATTGAGCTCTTTACTTTCAATCGTATTCCTCAGGAATCCGATTTTTATCGTACTATGAAGAAAGATGAATATGATAACTTCAATAGTCTTTTATCTGAGAATGGACAACTTTTTGCATCCTTCCAAGATGTGTATAAGAGTATTTTATCAGCGAGATGTCAGTTCTACTCTGAAGTTGTGGTAAGGAGACAGACGGCTTTAGGTGCCAATGAGGAGGAAGAGACACAGCTATTACTCGATCAGTTGGAGAAGTTTCAACAAAAATTGAAAATTAACACTCGAAAGAAGAAGCAAGAGAAAATCGCAAAGTATCAAAAGAAAATTAATGAAATAATCGCAAAATTATCTGGAAGTGGAGGCAGTAATGACGCAAGCAACTCTCAAAACGATAAAAATTCTGATCCTCCATTAGGTGAGTCCGTTAAAGCAGAAGAAATTAGCAAGGAAGTGGAATATTCCGAATTAGTTCATCATTTAACTTTAAATCCTGACGAAGAACGCCTGATAACGGTTAAGTTTTCTTATCTACCTTCATTTTATTATCATCCGTGGTCACGCATGCTCCCTTTCATAGGACGCATACGAATTTTCGAATTAAAGAATGAAGATTTCGTACGGTCAATATTATTTGGTGTCTTTTTGTTTTCTTCAGAAAGATCATTTGATTCCTTTCTCAATCCCTCATTGGAAACGGTTCTTTCGAATGTTTCTCCAGTAGTGTCTCCGGAAAAATCAGCGAATTCCTCAGTTGTACCATCTC
>VFQN01003701.1_pt1 | contig 21351 bp, 17 predicted proteins | sample 3512371 | NCBI WGS metagenome assembly VFQN01 (sample SAMN10412370, study PRJNA504923) | tailings metagenome | isolation source: Replicate 2 from Balatoc abandoned mine | place: Philippines: Itogon, Benguet | collected 2017-08-28
CTTCGAAATGGCGACCGGGCAGGCCGGCGGGTGCGATCTCGCGGCGCCCGCAGCAATTGTGCCGTCGGCAGGACCGGCCAAAGCAGCCACCCGCTCGGCGATCTCGTCTGCCATATCCGGCAACAGGCCGGCGATGGAGTCAAACAATTCGTGCAGGGCGATGAACTGCGGCCCCTTGACCGTCCAGTGGGCCTGTTTGGTCTGCAGGTGCAGGTCGAGAACGTCGGCCAGCCGGTCATTCAGAACGACAATCGCCTTCTGGCGGATTTCTGCTGACAGGTCGATGCGGGTCGAGTGCATATCAAGACTTTCGTAGCTGATGCTCTGGTAAAGGTCACCGGGATGGCGACAGAGCCCGGTGACCATTCGCGGTGTCGACTGGTGACTATGTCTATTGTTTATGCCATGTCGAACAGGAGCAACTCTGCGGCGGATTTTGCTGTCAGTTCCAGCGCAGTGGCAGCACTCACTCCCAGACCATCACCAGCGGCAAGTTCGCCGCCAGGAAAGGTTGCGGTTCCCCGCAGCATCTGCACCCAGGCATGTCGACCCGGATTCAGTTCGAGTTGCAAGGTTCGACCCGGATCCAGTTCCGCCACCGACACCACAGCATCCTGCCGGATAGGGAAAGCCCCTTCACGTTCGTCCGGGGCAGCCAGTACCTGCAGCCGGTTCTTTCGCCCGTCCACCGGAAATGCCCGCTGGGCATAGGCCGGTTCGTAACCGGTCCGGTCCGGCAGCAGCCAGACCTGATACAGGTGGGTGGCTTCTGTTGAGGACGGGTTGAATTCGCTGTGGCGAATTCCACTGCCAGCCGACATCCATTGCATTTCCCCGGGGCGCAGCCGTTCTCCGTGACCGAGACTGTCGCGGTGTTCCAGTTCTCCCGACAGCACCCAGGTCAGAATTTCCATATCGCGATGACCATGCATGCCGAACCCGGTATCCGCCGCAACCGTGTCCTCGTTCATCACCCGCAGGGTGCGATACTGGTTCCATTGCGGATCGAAGTAATCGCCGAACGAAAATGTGTGCCAGGTATTCAGCCAGCCATGATCAAAATGGCCGCGATCCAGACTGGGGCGATGGAGAAGCCTCATGACTTTTCTTTCTCGAAGAACTCAAACTCATCCGACCTGTCAGCTTTACCGCCGTTCTCCGGGCGTCTTACAGCGTGCCATCGGCTGCTGCGCGCGGTCGGGACGCCCGTACCGGATGCCAGCGCACCCGCTGGACCGCTCGGCAGCACCGCGATTTTCCTTCAGCATTGCAGTTCGCCCCTGGGGATGCCGGTCTGCGGGCTGACAATCCGGTCAGAAATCACAGTCAGGGGACCGCTCGCTCTCCTCGATTTTGTGCGGGGCAGGGCGAGTAAATGCGGCGTCCGGCGAAAACGTGACCTAGATTTGGGAAGGTCGCGGCAGCGCGGAAGAAGCCTCCGCCGCGGCTGTTTCACCAGCGTGTCTGTTCCAGCAGATCGGCATCGTCGGAGAGATCATGAGTACGCAAGATCCCTGGAGTCGTCCGTCCGTTGCCGATTTACGGGCGATTCTGGAGGGTATCGACAAGCAGGAAGAGATCAATCTTCGTGCCAGCGAACGCATCGATCTGAACGTGCCGGCCCAGATCATCACGCAGCGTGGCAATACTGTTGAAGCCATGACCCGTGAGATCAGCCGCCAGGGCATCGGTCTGGTCCATCGCGGCTCCGTCACTCCCGGCGAGGTCACGGTCAAGATGGCCAGCGAATCCCGGGAGTACACCTACCGCGTCTCACTGGAATGGTGCGCCCCCTGCAGCAACGGCATGTTTTTCAGCGGCGGACGCTTTCTGCGCCGCGAAGGCGAAGAGCCTATCGACGGGTGATGTCAGACTATCGCCGCCAGGGTTTGTGAAACCCGGGCTCGCCCCCCTCGTTCCCTGCTTCCTTGCCCAACCCCCGGCGGGATTCTCGTAATTCCCCGCTCACTGTGCTATACCGCTGCCAGCAGCGACTTCCGGACCAGATTCTGTCCGTTGAGACACGGGAACGGGCAGCAGTTCCGGATTCGCAGCTGTTGATGAAGACCCGCGGTGAGCAGCGAATCGTTTGATCGCTGCGATCGCACGCCAGTCTCCGCAGGGCTAATCGTCCCCGTGAAGACCGCATCAGGTCGAGATTCAGGGTGCAGGGCGGAACCATGCTGACAAAAAAGCCGCAGGCTATCGCGGGAGTATCGGTCGACTACGAGAATGTCGTCGAGGAGATTTTCCCGTCCATCGGTAGCACCGTTTTGGGACAATTTCTGAACCGTCTGTATGAAAGCCTGCCCGGGTTTGGAGAAGTCCGGCTCTCCTACCTGATTTTCGTGCCCGTCACCTGGCCGCTGGCGCTGGTCGCTTATCTGGCACTGAAGCTGTTTGGCTCGCGCTATGTCCTGACGAACCGGGCAGTTAAATGTTTCCCGGTACTGGGCTCGCGTCCGCTGGCAGAGGTCTCGCTCGACGACATCAACCGGACGAGCGTTGACCCGGATTCCCGGTTGACCTTCTTCCGCTCCGGCGACATCCGGCTCAGTAACGCAGGCGGGGAAACCTTGATGCTCTTGCGGGGAATTCCCTGGCCGGAGCGATTTTGTCAGGTGATCGACAAGACGCGGCAGGCCCGCCAGGCCACCGCAGAGTCACTCGCCACAATTCGTGTCCGCAGCCGTTGAACGCCCGTAGCCGTTGAACGCCCGAAGTCGCACCCGCTCGCTCCACACGGATTGCGGCGCAGGCAGCATCGCCAGAGAGGCCGTTCCTTCAACAGATTCCCACCACATTGCCGGATCTGCCTGGAATTCTGCCGGGATCGCGACACCATCGCCGTTTATGGCGGGTTTAACCTGACGCGACCGGGGAGATGGCATTTGCCGTTCCGGTCTGCCGTCACATCCCTCGGGTCGAGCGGGATGTAACGAAACTGACGTTCATCCGCTTTTCAGCTTGCTGTCGTTGAAAGTGCAATCCAGAATGATTGTTGTGAACATTTTCCCCGCATGCCATGCCCGGGCGGAAAACCGATAGAGACAGACAGCGTCTCCGGGTTCCGGAATCAGGAAGCCCGGAATCAGGAAACCCGGTCCTGCCACCTGTTGAGTTCCGGGCGGGCTTGAGCGGGCTGCGGTATCAAACGCTTTCGGAAATTGCAGGTTATGTCGAATCTTGTCGTCCTTGCCTGGGATCGGACCCGGGTGGCTGCCGTGCAAATTGCCAGCGGTGAGGCGGGAAAGGTCTCGGCTGCCTGGAGTGCCAGCTGGCCGGAAAACATTCCGGGGCCGCAGAGCTTCCGGGAGGCAGGCCAGTGGTTGCGTTCGCAGTGGACCGCGGCGGGATTGACGGCTGGGCAGGTCTGGGTGGTCGTCCCCCGGGAAGATGTGGTACTGCGGCATCTGGAATTGCCGGCCGCTCCGGACGATGAACTGCCGGATCTCGTCCGGTTTCAGGCGGCCGGCCGTTCAACCGTTCCCCTGGAGCAGATGAGTCTCGATTTCGTACCGCTGTCGCCGGTGGCTGAACACGCAGGCCGCGACGTGCTGGCGGCGACGATGCCGCGGGTGATGACCGAACAGATTCAGAGGATGATGGAGGCTGCCGAACGCGAACTGGTCGGCATCTCGTTTTCTTCCTCCTCCCTGGCTGAGTGGGGGTTGCAGGTCCAGCGACGTCAGTCACCCGGCCAGACCTCTGCGGGCGAGAGCGACAATAACACCCTGCTGGTAGTCGGCCGGGAAGGCAACCAGCTGGAACTGGCAGTGGTCTGCGGTCGCGAACTGACGTTCGCCCACTCGTCCCGGATTCCGGTTACCGAAGGCATTGACTCCACACCCGCGGTGCTGGCGGAAATCAGCCGCACGCTGGTGGCCGGACAGCGGTTGCGCCCGGGCCTGAAAGTCACCCAGGGCTGGCTGGTCGGCGCCGATGTGGTCCTGGCCCAGGCGCTGGCAACCCGGCTGGAATGCGACGTCCAGCCGGTCGATCCCATCAGCAGTGATCCCCAGGCAGACCACCTGCAGAAGTTGCAGGGTCAGCCCTTGCTGGCAGCGACTCTGCTGGGAGTAAAAACGGTCCCGGTTGTCCCCCGGGTCAACTTCATCAAGCCGCGCCAGGCCCCGCCGAAGCGCGATCCGCGCAAGCGTATTTACGCGGCCTCTGCGGCGGCAGCGTTGTTGCTGGGTTTTCTGATCGTGGGCGGCGGCGTATTGCGGCTGCAAAGTCTGGATCGTCAGATCACAGAGCGATATCGGCGCAGCACTGAACTGCAGGAAGCCATTGATCTGGGAAAACCGGTCATGGATGGTGCTGCGGTGATGAATGACTGGCAGGCACGAAATATCAATCAGCTGCAGCTACTGGGGAATCTGGAGGCCACGATGCCCGGGGGTTACGAACGTCCCTATCTGGCAGAGTTCGACTTTGCCATCAGCTCTGGAGATACGGTCGCCAAAATCGCTGGCGTAGGAGCAGCCAAAAGCCGTGCGGACGTGGAAACCCTGTTGCAGGATCTGCGTCATCAGGCCGGCTACCAGGTGATGCCCAAGGAAGTGACGACGAGTCGTGATCCGGAGTATCCGCAACGCTTTGTTCTCGAATTAAACCGCTTCAAGGGCAAACCCGCCGCAGCAGCACCGGCCGTTGCGGGAGCGACACCGAAGTCCTGAGGCTGCTTACATCGACTTGCAGTCTGGCTACTGTCCGCCTGATTTTCCCAACGTATTCCATCAGACGCCGATCTTCCCTATGCAAAATCGCGAGAAATACCTCGCCGCTGGTCTCGGTGCCTTTGTCGTCCTCTGGCTGGGACTCGGCATGGTGTCGGAATGGATCTTTGGTCCGTTTCGTGATCGATCGATCCGCCTGAACGAACTCAAGGACAAGACCGAACGGCTGGACGACCAGATGTTGTTGCTGGCCCTGTCCCGCAAACAGATGACGGACTGGAAAGCGGCCAGCCTGCCGCCGGATCGTGGAGCGAATACCGCCAAACGTCCGGATGCGCTCGATGCCCAGCGACTGTATCAGGCCTGGATTACGAATCTGGCGCATCTCTCGGGACTGGATTCTCCGTCAGTCAAACCGGCGACCAGTCGGCGTTATGGCAATGCCGGCCGCGGAGCTACGGCGAAGCCGGTGTACGTCGGCGTGGTGGTTACCATTGAAACCGAAACCCGCTATGCGCAGTTGTGCGGATTTCTGGATCATTTCTACCAGGCGAAGCTGTTACAGCGGATTAACAAGCTGGAGGTGGAAAGCCGGGAATCGATGGGCGATCCGCTGCTGAAAGTGAAACTGGAAGCAGAGGGAATCGCGCTGGTCGACGTTCCCTGGCGACAAACGATTTTTCCGGAAACCCGCCTGAGTCAAAAGCTGGACGACAAGGTCAGTCGCATCGCCGTGGAAACGGTGAAGGACTTTCCGACCAAGCTGCCGTTCCGGATTCGTATCGGCAGCGAGTATGCCTCGGTCACTGCAGTATCGGATAACCTGTGGACGGTGGAACGCGGTGTGGATCGCACGTTTGCCGGTCACCATGCCGAAGGAGCCGTGGTGGAACTGGCGCCTGTGCAAACCGGAGTGAAGACCCGGTCCCGGGAGCAGTTTCGGGAGTTGCTGGCGTCCAACGTCTTCATCAAGCCGCAACCACCGAAGGAATATCACCTGAAAGTAGGACCGATCGCTCAACAGGCCTTCACCCGCGGTCAATCGCTGAATTACACGATTCCTGTCTCGGATTTTGATCCCACGCTCGGCAAACCCGAGTTCGTCGTCACCTCCGCATCTCCGCCCGGCCTGGAAATTGATCGCGGAACCGGCCGGGTGACGTGGCAACCGGCGACCGATCAGGCGGTCGGCAATTTTCCGTTGAAACTGGAAGTGCGACATCCGTCGGCCAAGTCGGGCAAAGAGCCCGTCGACCTGACGATTGTCTTCCGCGAACCCAATGCCGCGCCCACAGCGCCTGATCCCGTGCGGCAAACCGCCTTTCTCGGTCGACCCTGGACGTATCAGCTGAACTTTCAGGATGCCGAAACGGACCCCGGGCAATTGTCCTATCGCCTCGAAAATCCACCCGCGGGCGTGACGTTGCAGGCAGCCAGTCGGGAAGTCACCTGGACTCCGCCGGCCACAGTGGCACCGGGTGAGTATTCCGTGACGGTCGTGGCGACGGACAGCGGCGAACCGCCGCAATCGAAGAGCCTTGCCATTCCCGTCACTGTCCGCGAGGACGATGCGCTGTTTACTTATCTTGTAGCAGCGATCTCGATTGATGGCGAATGGCAGGCCTGGTTCCGGAACCGGGCCCGGGCTCAGGACAGCCAGACCATTGTTCGTGTGGGAGATCGTCTGGAAGTTGCCGACATCAAGGGGACGGTGGCTGAAATCGGCAAGGACTTCGTGGTGCTGCAACAGGATCAGACCAGACACCGGCTGGAACTCGGTCAGAATCTGCGCGAGTTATCGGCGGTAACGGTGGCAGTTGGATCGCCGACGGTGCGGTAAACCCGGTTTCCGGCTGAACTTCAGAAATCGCGAATCTGCAAGCGGTGAATGAGACTTCGCTCGCGGTTCGCGATTTCCTTTCCGGGTTATCAGAATCGGGAATCTCGCGGCCCGTAACGTGGTGCGCCTTGCATCTGCAGTTGAACGAATTATTCTCAAGGCAAGGATTTACAGGGATTTTCCTGGCACCCACGTGTAATGACCGCACCGTTCCCCCGCTGGATTCGCAGGCAACCGGGCAGATTCGCCCTGACGAATCTGTTGCGTTGGGGGACGCTGTTGTCGTTTGTGATCGGCACGATCGGTGTGCCGCTGGACCCGCTGGCGTGGTGGGGAATGCCGACGGGCACCTGCTCGACCAACCCCGGTCAGGCCTGTCGTTGCTCGGCTCTCAGTCGAATGGCCGGCACCTGTTGTTGTGCCAGCGGATTGAAGCAAACCGCGTGGCAACCTGCGGTTCGCAGTTGCTGTGCCGGCAAGCCAAAACCGGCTGCTCGACAGCCGGAAGACCAGGCTCACGCAGCGGTCTGTCAAACCTCGGTCTCTGCGGAATCCCGGCAAGAAGCAGGTCAAACGGTCGCTCGTTCCTGCTGTCAGACCCGATCGCGCCCGCAAACTGATCCCGCGCCTGCCGCAGGGACAACAGTCAGTTCGCGGCCTGATTCCACAGACCTGGTCATGCAGGGATGTCCTTGCGGCAATGAATCCACCGGCGGCCTGGCAATTTGCGGCGAACCCCGTCTCCTGGCTCCCGAAGTCAGTCTGCCCGACTGGTCAAGCGGTGCTGACGATTACGATGTCCTCAACCGGCAGACATACGGTCAGCGCGGACGTCCGTCCACGCCGCCTCCGAAAGACTGCATCCTCTCTGTCTGAGCGCACATCGGCCTGAGCGCCATGCTGCGCCTCTGCATTTGACGTTTATCCCCCACGGATGAACCGTTTCAAACTTACATTCGGCAAAGGTCGTTGGCGCCTGCGCGCCGCAGTGTGCGCACGCCCGGCTTGCATGCCATTGTGATCAGGAGAGGAACCCATGTCTTTATCCATGCGCCCGCGCGCTGCGCGGGGCTTTACGCTCATTGAATTGCTGGTCGTGATTGCAATTATCGCGATCCTGATTGCCCTGCTGTTGCCGGCAGTCCAGCAGGCCCGGGAAGCTGCCCGGCGCACGCAGTGCAAAAACAATCTCAAGCAACTGGGACTGGCGCTGCACAACTACGAATCGACGTTCTCGATGTTCCCGATGACCAATGCCCAAAATTACCTGCCCAATACGCAGGGGTTCTCACCGCAGGCCCGCCTGTTGCCGTATCTGGATCAGGCCAATCTGCAGAACCTGCTGGATTTCACTCAACCAGGCTTCACGGGTCCATGGAACGCGCTGGTGCCGAACCCTCAGTTCGCGGCGGCGTTTGCCACACCGCTGTCAGTGATGCTGTGCCCCAGTGATCCGGCTCCCAGTCAGCATGTCGGCGCTGCCAACTCCGTGTTTGGCGGAGTGAACTACATGGTCAGCATGGGCAGCGGCAAGGGAACCAGTTACGACCTCCGCTGGAAGACCGACGGCATCGTCTATGAAAACTCCAGCGCCCGCATTCGCGATGTCACCGACGGCACATCCAATACGGTCTTTATGAGTGAATCGGTTCGCAGCACCGGCAGTGACATCACTCTGGCCGCCGGAACATTGCCGAAGTTTCCGTATCAATTGACGATGAATGGATCGTCGGGCGTGGACTCTGCGCTGCAGTCGGTGCAAGGGCTGGCAGGTTCCGGCGGCGCCTGGTCCAGTTTCAATAACGGCTCCGGCGTGATTTCCAACCCGGATCTGAATGCGGTCTGGCCGACCATGACCAGTTGGCGGGGTGCGTCCAGTGCCGCCCTGCGCGGCCGCGGCATCGCCTGGGGACACTCGGGAGCGATCAGCACGCTGACGAATGGCTATAACACGCCGAACAGCAAGATCCCGGACATTGTCACGCACTTCACGGGCTTCTTTGGACCACGCAGCTACCACAGCGGCGGTGCCAACGTGTTGATGGGCGACGGCACCGTCAGGTTTTTCGGCGACAATATCGATACACAGCTGCATCGCAATCTGCATAGCATCAATGCCGGTGAAGTGGTGGGAGAGTATTGATGCGGACGATGAACTGCAGGCCGTTATGCCGCGGGTTGTCTGGCCGCTTGCTGATCTGTGGACTGCTGGCGGTCGGGATCTCCGGCTGTGGTGGCAGCGGCGTCGCCGGAGGGACAACCGGAACTCTGCGAATCGATGGCCGGGGACTTCCAGAAATCCAGCTCCGCCTGTATCAGGCCCGGGCAGACGACTTTGTTGAAGCGGGGTTTGGAGTGACCGTCGCTGACGGACGCTTTGAATTGCTGCAGCCGGCTGCCAGGGGAGCACTCTGGCTGTCGCCGGGTGATTATCGCGTAACGCTGGAATCCATCGGCCCGCCGCTGCAGATTCCCGCTGAGTTCCAGCAACCGGCGACGACGCCTGTCATTCTGACCGTGGATCCAGGCCAGGAATCAATTGAGCTGGATGTAAACCTGAAGACGCGGAAGTAATAGTCGCTGAAGCGAACAGTTCGATCAAATAACGCGGGGGGCGTGAGTCCCCCGCGCGCGTGATACATTGTTAAAAACAACAGAAGGTAATTGCATGAGACCGTTTTTCTATATGGCCGCCGTGTCAGCCTTGTGGGCCAGTCCCGCCTTTGCCCATGATACCTGGGTCGAATCCAACACCAATCTCATTCGCAAGGGCGATGCGGTTTACATTGCGCTGATGCTGGGCAACCACGGCAATGACCATCGGGACTACAAACTGGCCAGCAAAACGTCGCTGGACGGTTTGACCCTGAAGGTGCGCGGGCCGGGCGATTCGGCTTTCGACGTCAAGTCTCGCCTGATTGATCTGGGCTACACGCCGAAAGAGGGCTTCTGGCAAACGAAATTCGCCGCCACGGAACCCGGATTGTATGTTGTCGATCACACCGTCGACCGCGTTGTGAATCATGGCAAGCCGCAGCGATCGCTGAAGTCGGCGAAGACTTTTTTTGTCGTCAGCAATTCGCTGGATCAGGTGCCGCAAGAGCATCCCGGATTCGACAAGATCCTGGGACATGCCCTGGAACTGGTTCCCGAAGCGAACACCGTGACCCCGATGGGGCCAGACGTGCCGATTCGGGTCCGGTTGTTATTCAAGGGCAAACCACTGGCCGATGCCCGCGTGAGCTTTATCCCGCGTGGCGTTACGCTCTCTGAAGGTTTTGATCCACAGTACGAACGAACCACCAACGAAAACGGCCGGGCAATGTTCACGCCCACCGAAGGGAATTCGTATCTGGTCATCGTGCACCACGAAACCGACGAAGCGGGCGACGGTTACGTGGGCACCAAATACTCCGCTGCCCTGACAGTGCTTGTCCCCGACGTCTGCCCGTGTTGCGGGGAGTGATGGAGCGACTACGCCGGAAGCGTTTTCCATAAGGCAAAACGCTTCCGGATGAATCGCGAACCCGCAAGCGGGTGGAGGATGTGGGGGACTGCGGATGTTTTTCCGGGGGCAGCCGTCCGTTTTGGGGTTTCGCTAACTGTTCCGGTCCGGGATCGATATACTCTGGTCCGGTGAGCTGCCTGGTGTCGGATCGCTCTCTGTCCACTGGACCCCGAGTTTCAAGAAGTTTCGCAATGTCGCAGCATGATATCGGTCTGATTGGCCTGGCCGTGATGGGTCAGAATCTCGTTCTTAACATGGCCAACCACGGGTTCTCCGTGGGAGTCTACAACCGGACGACCGAGACGACCGATGAGTTCGTCGGCAGCCTCAAGACCGCGCCAGCCGATAAAGTCCACGAAGGCACGGTTGACCGGATCGAGGGGTATCACAAGCTGGAAGACTTCGTCGCCAGCCTGAAAGCGCCGCGTCGCGTCATGATCATGGTGAAAGCCGGCAAGCCGGTGGACGCCGTGATCGACCAGCTCAAGCCGCTGCTGTCGGAGGGCGACATCATCATTGACGGCGGGAACTCGGAGTTCGCCGACACCAACCGTCGCACGAAGGATCTGAAGGCGGCAGGTCTGCGCTTCATTGGCACCGGCGTGTCCGGCGGTGAGGAAGGGGCGCTGAAAGGCCCGAGCATTATGCCCGGCGGCGATCCGGAAGCCTGGCCGTTCGTGAAAGATGTTCTCCAGGCCATCTCTGCCAAGGTTGGCCCGAACAACGACATCCCCTGCTGCGAATGGGTCGGGGACGCCGGAGCCGGTCATTATGTGAAGATGGTGCATAACGGCATCGAGTACGGCGACATGCAGCTGATCTGCGAAGCCTACTTCGTGCTCAAGCATGCCCTCGGCCTGACCAACCAGGAACTGTATCAGGTCTTCAAGGAATGGAACGAAGGCGAACTGGAAAGCTACCTGATCGAAATCACCCGTGATATTTTCACGGTGACCGATCCGGCCAGCGGCAACGACCTGGTCGACATGATTCTGGACACTGCCGCCCAGAAGGGCACCGGCAAGTGGATGAGTCAGCACGCTCTGGATCTGGGCGTGCCGACCACGCTGATCACTGAAGCCGTGTATGCCCGCTGTCTGTCAGCACAAAAGGATGCCCGCGAGCGTGCCTCAAAAGTGCTCTCGGGCCCGGCCAGCGAGACCTTCACCGGCGACAAGAAGCAATTTATCGAAGACGTTCGTCAGGCACTGTATGCCTCGAAGCTCTGCAGCTATGCCCAGGGCTACGTCCAGCTGGATGCCGCTGCCAGGGAATTTGGCTGGAAGCTGAACAACGGCAACATTGCGTTGCTGTGGCGCGGCGGCTGTATCATTCGCAGCCGGTTCCTCGGGGATATCAAGAACGCCTTTGACAAGAATCCGCAGCTGGAAAACCTCCTGCTGGATGACTTCTTCAAGGCGGCCATCGACAAGGCCCAGCCCAGCTGGCGCCGCGTGATCTCCACTGCGGTTCAACTCGGCCTGCCGATCCCCGTCTTCAGCGCTGCCCTCAGCTACTACGATGGCTACCGCAATGCCCGCCTGCCGGCCAACCTGTTGCAGGCCCAGCGGGATTACTTCGGGGCTCACACTTACGAGCGGATTGACGAAGCCCGCGGCAAAATGCATCACACCGACTGGATTCGTGAACGCCAGCTCTCGTAGTGCTTGCGTTCCAGGTTCCATGGCATAAAAAACAGCAGCCGTGAGAGCAATCTCGCGGCTGTTTTCATTGGTAAAATGTCAGGGTTGTCAGCGATATGAAATGCGGTTTTTAGCCACGGATTGAACACGGATCAGTACAGAAGACTGGTTCTCGTCATTCGGGACGATTCTCCGAATCCCTGTTCAATCCGTGGCTGGAAATTTCTCTTCGGCACAGACTTCCACCGTGGTTATCCGCTGGTCACTTTTGCACTATCGACTTGCGCACCGGTTATGAGCCGTTCTCCATTTGCGGGCGCTTGCAGCGGCAGGGTGATGGTCATGACGGCTCCGCCGGTCTCCCGATTTTCTGCCGTGATCTCTCCGCTATGGGCCTGAATGATTGATTTCACGATCGACAGGCCCAGGCCCAGGCCCTCGGGTCGCGTGGTTGAAAACGACTCGAACAGCCGGCTCATCAGTTCGGGGGAGATACCGGGGCCAGTGTCGCTCACACAAATTATCAGGTGAGCATTGTCGTCGTTACGGGTTTCCACAGACAATTGCCGGTCTGTCGTGGGCACGTTATCCATCGCCTGGATGGCATTCTGAATCAGGTTGGTCAGAACCTGGCTGATCTGCAGGGCATCGCACGGCAGTGTGCTGGATGTTGCCTGCAGGTCCAGTTGCCGGATGATCGACTTCCGCTGCAATTCCGCGGTGTACAGCTCCAGAGCTTCCCGAATCAGGCTATGAACGTCGGCGGGGGCGACCGTGTGGGGCGAGTTTTTGGAGAACTGTTTCACGCGACGGATAATCCCGCCGGCCCGCAGCGCTGCAGCCAGAATCCGCTGCAAGGCCGGTTCCAGATCCCGGGCAGTCCCGCTGCCGGCCTGCAAGCGCGCGAGGCAGCCTTCAGCAAAGTTGGCGATAGCGCCGAGCGGCTGATGCATCTCATGAGCGAGTCCGGCCGCGATTTCTCCCATCGATTTGAGCCGGTCGGCATGAGCCAGTTGATCGGCCATCGCCTGCGTCCGGCGTTCGGCCTGCCGCTGTTCGGTGATGTCCATCACCAGAATTACCCAGCCATAGGCGCGGGATTCGTCGCTGGAAAGACGGTAGGGGGCCACCCAGCACAAATGACGGGTCTGGTCGCGACTCAGCAATTCCAGTTCGCAGGGGGCATTGGCGACGGTGGTCTCGGTAGGAAACGGCAGCGGCCAGAGATGTCCAATCGGGCCTTCAAACAGCGTGGCGGCGACCAGGCCTGCCAGGTTTTCCGCAGAATCCTGTACCAGATTGCAGAACTGGCGATTGGCAAACTGAATGCGGCCCTGGTGATCCAGCAGGAGCAGGCCTTCATTAATGGACTGGACGACGGCTTCGTATTGATCGCGGGTTTCTGCAACCTGTCGCTCCAGGGTCTGACGTGCCGGTCGAATGGCGAAGATCAGCAGGATCCACATCGTGGCCAGAATCCCGGCCGCAATCGACCAGCTGGAACCTTCGAGTTCCCGGACCCGACGTCGGGTATCGGATTCCAGCATGCCGACCAGTTCGTGCATCTTCACCAGAAACTGCGGCTCATGACGCAGAATTATTTCCAGCTGTTGCTGGCTCACTGTCTCAGAGGGATTTTGCTCGACCAGCACCAGCGCAGCTTCACGCATAGCCTGGAAGTGAGGTTCGATCCGCGCGAAAGCCAGTTTCGCAGCGGGCGATCTGCTGGCAGGCAGATTGCGTTCCGCGTCCCCAAACTGCAGCCCGATTTGCGCTCGGGTCCAGTTGGCAACGATATGCCCCAGTTCTTCCCGACGGCGTTCGCGAGCAACAGGGTCCGTCTCATGAACCAGAATCACGGCGGTCTTCGCCAGGTTCTGACTGAGCATGCGCTGACGACCGGCAGTATTCATCACCGGGGCGTCCGATGCCAGTTGTGTCAGCTCCGGCTGAATCCGGAACCGGTCCAGAACGATCAGCATGGCAACGCACACCAGCGCGGTCAGATAGCGACGATGCAGCGTTGCCGCAGGATCCTGGCTCCACATGGCCTCGGCTTTCAGCAAGGTGCGCTGCCTGCCGGCAAAGGGAGACCGGCAGGCCGTGATATCAGCGTGTTAACGGATGTCCGTTTGTGATGTCCGTCTGTTAAGAGCGGCAGTCTACGGACAGGAGCGGCTGTCATCTCCTATTGTGCGCGAAATGGACCCGGAGGGCGATGTTACAACTTTGGGCAGCAGGCGGGGAAAAAGTCAGCAGTTGTGTCAGAAACTCGCCAGACGGTTTTCGCCGCGAGCGATCTTTTTGGGCGATTGCGAGTGACTTTGGAAAACTTTCCCTGCGATAATCGTCTGAACCGGCAATCATGTCGATGAAATGAACTGTCCAGCGGGAATAGTCCCGAGCAGGGATGGTTCGCAGGAAATGTTTCTGACGGCGAGGTCGAACGTCATGAGCAGAATCGGACGCAACTGGCGGTCCCTTATCGCCGGCCTGACATTGGCTGCGGTGTCAGTTTTTGCCATCGGGCGAGCTGCCAGTTCCCGGATTCTGGCCGCCGATGCGACGGTGGTCGCAGCTGTGGAATCGTCACCGCCCCGGCAGTCGTTGCGTTCTCTGGTGACGCCACAGTCACGGAAATCGATTGATTCCGGTCTGGAGTGGATCAAGCAGGCCGTACGCCGGGATGGAACCATTGGCACAGATGCTTACCAACCGCCGGATCTGGCCTGTACTGCGATTGTCGGCCTGACGCTCATGGCGGAAGGCAGCACGCCGGTCAGCGGACGCTATGCCCCCGAGAGCCAGCGGATTCTGTACGGAGTCTATGACCTGGTGGAACGTCGGCTGTCCACGCCGTATCGGCCGGAAAACTCATCGCTGGTGCAGCGGAAGATCGGGGCGAATGCCGACATTTTTCTGGCGACCATATATCTGGCGCAGGTCTTCGGCGAGGCTCCCGGCGAGGAAGAGCAGATTCAGAAGCTGCTGGAGAAACTGATCGACCGCATCTGCCGGACCCAGGGAGAGGACGGCACCTGGGGGACCGACAGCTGGGCTCCGGTTCTGGGAACCGTGCTCGGCTGGGAGAGTCTGCGAACTGCAAGTTCCGCGGGCTTTCGCGTGAATGCCTCGGCGGAACTCGCGGGTCAGGCTCTGATCAAGTCGTTGCGGGAACACAACCAGCGGGATGCCCAGTCTTGGATGCACAGCTTCTACAAGGATTCCTCGAGTTTGCGGGTGCTGTATTCGCTACACTTTCGCGACGATCCGCTGTTCAAGGAATCCGTGGCCCGACTGGTCACGATTGCGCGGACTGACAAACGTCCGTTTCAGCTGGCAGGGGGAGAAGAGTTTCTGGCGTTTCATCTGGTGACGGAGTGCCTGATCAAGGAGTCGCGACCGGACTGGAATTCGTGGTATCCGAATGTCCGCGATAATCTGGTGCGGCAGCAGAATCGCGACGGCAGCTGGACCGGGCATCACTGCATCACCGATCGCACGTTCTGCACCGCCGCCGCCTTGCTGACGTTGCTGGCTCCGAACCAGTCGCTGCCCATTTCCGATCTGTAAACCGCAGCCTGGGGACCGCGGCCTGCTCACGCTGCTGGCAGGTTCGGGAATGTTTGGCCTGAAATGAGCCGTCGCTTGCCGCATCGCCGTGAGATCCTGCAAGCCTCCCTGGGAGGCTTGCTGGCCTGTCTGGCAAGCCCCCTCAAGACTCTCGCCAGCGACGAGGCTCTTGCAGTTGAGCATTCCCGTGAAACAGCCATCCAGCGCGGACTGAGATGGTTGCTGTCACAACAGTCGGCTGATGGCGGCTGGCACTCGGAAACGTACGGGGCTCTGAAGTCGGGTTACGGGATCACCAGTCTGGTGGGCCTGCTGCTTTCCGGGTTGGATGAACAGCGTCGGGCAGCGAGCGAGTCGGCATATCAATCGGCAATCCGTTTTCTGCTGAAAGCCGTCAGTTCGGACGGACAGCTGCGCTTGCCCGGGGAAATTGTCGATGAACCGGTCTACGCTGCGGCGCACCTGTCGATTGCCTTGCAGCAGCGTCCGGTCGCCGACACAGCGCAAGCCCTGAAACTGCTGCTGCAGGGACTCCAGCGGCAGCAAATCTCGATCGGGAACGGCTGGCCGCCTGACAGTATTGGTCTCGGAGGCTGGAGCACGTCCTACACACCCGGGTTTGCTGCGGATGTCAGTGAACCGGCCACATTATCTGCCACAGCGACGATCCTGCGGGCGCTGGCCTGTCATACGGCGATCACGCCGGCGATCCGTGATTCAGCGCTGGAATTTCTGTCGCACTGCCAGAGGCTGACAGACAACGTTCCTGAGGATCGCGGCGGATTCTGGTTCACTCCCGATCCGAAACATCCGCTGAACAAAGCCGGCTGGCGGACCGGTTCTGACGGCCAGCCGTACGCGATTCCCTATGCTACGGCCACCTGCGATGGCTTGCTGGCGCTGGCAGCCTGTGGCGTGGATTCGAGAGATCCGCGGGTCGTGTCGGGGCTCGATTTCCTGCGCCGTCGCAGTCCGGAACTTACCGCCGTTTCACCGGCTCCGGAAAATAGACTGCCCCGTGAATCTGCCGGGATTCCGGATCTTGAACGGGATGGTCTGGCGTTCTACCGGGCAGCAGCATTGAGCCGGTGTTTGCGGCTCAATCGTCAGCAACTGCCGAAGACAGCGCTGTATCTGAAGTCGCTGAAAGTGCTGTGTCGCCGACAGCAACCCGACGGGGCCTGGCAAAATCCGGTGAAGTCCATGCGCGAGGACGACCCGCTGATTGCCACGGCTCTGGCCCTCCTGGCCCTCACGGAGTGAACCCTTACCACTCGGCGAACGTCGAGTCAAATCACGCTGGAAGTGTGTGATCGGTTGACGAGTGTCCTGACGTGCAGGTTAAATGGCCGTGCTGAGGGATGTCCTGTATTTCAAATCTGCTTTCCGGGACCAGCCATGTTGAGTTGATGATTCTGGGGGTGCGTTCTCGGGAACCGGCCATTGAAAGCAGGCAGCAGTTGGTAAGGGTGATGGAATTGAATTGATTTTGTGACACTGACCGGGGGATTTCGCAATGCGACGACAAGCGGGCTGGGGATTATTGCTGGGAATGGTATTGGCCGTATCCGGCGATGTTTCATCACAGGAGCCGGATGCCGGGAAAGTGGCACGCCGTCTGCCGAACAACTATTCGCGCATTGGATTACTGCCGTCCCAACGGGAAGAAATCTACAAGGTCCAGGAAAACTACGCCGAGAAAATTGAGGCCCTGATCCGGCAGGTGGAAGACCTCCGCAAGCAGCGGGATGAGGAAATCAGAAAAGTTCTGACCGATGCTCAGCGAACCGAGCTGGATCGGGTGACCAAAGAAATGGCAGCAGCCAGCAAGGCAAGGAAAGCGGCTGCGGCAGCGAAGAAGACTGCGATACCGGAATAACCGGCACTTTGCCTGAGACCCCGAGTGCGCCACGTTCTGAGTCCTCGCAGGGCGTGGTAACTTCTGACGTTGCTCGGACACGTCCTTCCAGGACTCAGGGCGTGGCGCCTGAAGCCGGTACCAGACTCAAAACCTGGTGCGACTTCATTAGAACAGCTTCCATAAAAACGGGCCAGCGGGATTGGTATCCCGGCTGGCCCGTGTTCATCGGTCGTCGCTCTCAACTCTCCTGGTCAGCGACGGGCAGCCGGGTGGCGGAGCGGCAGCCATTGGCCATTCAGGCGACTGCTGGCGACGCATTGCTGGATGAAATACATCCCCTCGACGCCATCGTAGATATTGGGGTAGATGGTATCCCGGCGTTCAAAGGCCTGCTTCGAGGCCCGCTTCACCATATCGTCATACGCAAAGCGATAGACGTTCGCGAATGCCTCGAAGAATGCTTCCGGGTGTCCGCTGGGCAACCGGCAGGCGGATTTGCCGAGCGTGTTCATGAACGGAGCATTCGGGTCGCGCGTGTAGATCTGATGCGGACTGCCGTTACGTCTTACCATGAGAGCGTTCGGTTCTTCCTGACGCCACGACAGCGCGCCTTTGGTGCCGTCGACTTCAATGAACAGATCATTTTCGCGGCCGTGGGATACCTGGCTGGCCGTTACTGTTCCGAGAGCGCCGTTTTCATAACGCACCACGGCATGCCCATAGTCATCCAGTGCCCGGCCAGGCTCGAAAATCTTCAGGTGACAGGAAACGTCGGTCGGCAGCAAACCGGTCATGTACCGGCCCAGGTTGTAGGCGTGTGTTCCGATGTCGCCGAAGCAACCTGCTGCGCCGGAACGCTTGGGGTCGGTTCGCCACGCAGCCTGTTTCTGGTCGGACTCTTCCAGCCGGGTTCGCAGCCAGCCCTGGATGTAGTTGGAGCGAATGGCCTGAATCTCGCCAAGTTCGCCGCCGAGAATCATTTCCCGCGCCTGCCGTACCAGCGGATAGCCGGTGTAATTGTGGGAGACCGCGAAGACAACGTCGCTCTGTTCGACCAGTTTCAGGAGGTCTTCGGCTTCCGCCAGATTGAACGTCATCGGCTTGTCGCAGATAACGTTAAACCCTTTTTCGACGGCCGCTTTCGCGACCGGAAAATGCAAATAGTTCGGGGTGGTGATTGAAACGAAATCGATCCGCTCACCGACGGGCAGGGCGGATTCTTTCTCCAGCATCTCAGTGAACGACCCATAGGCGCGTTCGGTGGCGACGTCATATGACGGGGCTGAGGCTTTGGACCGGGCGGCATCCGACGAGAACGCCCCTGCCACCAGAGCAGCGCGGTTGTCCAGCACGGCCGCGGTCACGTGGACACGTCCGATAAACGAACCCTGTCCACCGCCCACGAGCGCCATTTTCAGCTTGCGATTCAGCGGGCCGTTTGTCGTTTCCATCGGGCTGGTTTCCTTGCTGTGGTGTCCATGGAGACGGTTCACGGCTGCCAGCGGCAGTCTCCGCGAACTGTGCCTGAGGCTTTTCGGTTGATTCCGGCGTGGGATGCGTTTCGGGAAAGCATATCGACGACCTCTGGACCTCGCCAATCTGCCCGGGAATTTCAACCTCTCTCCATGAACACTGTGATCAGGCTGGCCAATTGAATTGTCACTGCCATCGATATCCTGGATTGCCTGGGATTATTCACTATCGAGAAATGTGTTCATGCGGTCAGGTATTGGGCCACGGATTACCGAAATTGCCAGAAAAAGTGAGGGCAATTTCCAAGTCGTTCAGTAGACCGACGTAAAATACAGGGTGAAGCTACCGATCCAGGATTACCGACATCAGACATGCGCCTGCCTGGTCGAGTCATCGTTTCTATTCCTGCCTGATCTGCTTGTTCTCACCATTTGATCAGGTCGTTTGTTAAGGTTGTTTACCAGGATATTTGGTCATGACTCTGTTTAAGCGTCGAGCCGGTTTTACCTTGATCGAGTTGCTGGTGGTGATTGCGATCATCGCTATCCTGATCGCGTTGCTGCTGCCCGCAGTCCAGCAGGCCCGGGAAGCGGCTCGTCGAACCCAGTGCAAGAACCATTTGAAGCAGCTGGGTCTGGCGATGCACAATTACCATGACGTGCATGGTATGTTTCCGATTGCCAATGCGCCGTCGTCCCAGAATATTGGTGGGGCAACTCTCAACAACAATTACAATCCCTATTATGGGTTTAGCGCCCAGGTAATGATGCTACCGTTCCTCGATCAGGCACCCCTGTACCAGAGCTTCGATTTCAATACGACTGCCGTCAACGGAACGAACAATGCGCTGCGGCTCACCAAAATTCCCGCGTTCAACTGTCCTTCCGATGTTGTTTGGCCAGGGGCGGAAGCAGGAAACAATTATGTCGTCTCGGGGGGCCCGTCAGTCTGGTGGAAGGTGCCCATCGCAGATCAGGTGGGGATGTTCAATTACCTGCGCGCCGTCCGGTTTAGCGACATCACCGATGGAACATCCAACGTTCTTGCTGCTTCCGAATCCGTGAAGGGTGACAACAGTTCCGCGCAGTTTAACACCTTCTCGGATGTGGCCCGTGCAATCACGAGTGCAGGGGCAATCCCGTATACGCTGAAGCCGCAGAGCGAAATCGAAAGTATCGGCAATACTGCACTGAATGGCGGACCTTCAAACAGCAACAGTGCCGTCCGTCGGGATTGGGCCATTGGCACCCTGGGGCAAACGGTCATCAACACTCTGGCGCCACCGAACTGGAAATATCCGGATGCCGTTTCTTGCTCTACCTGCACTGCGTTCGACGGGAGCGGGGTCTTCGCGGCTCGCAGCCGTCATACTGGTGGCGTGCATACGCTGATGGGTGATGGCGGTGTCCGTTTTGTGAGCGAAAACGTCGACTTCCTGACGTGGCAGCGTCTGGGACACATCAGCGACGGCAACCCGCTGGGCGAATTCTGATTGTCATCTCTGAGCAGCTTTTACATTCGATTGCGTTGCGACTTCCGTCGTAACGCAATCTGCATTTTCAGGAGTGGATTTCGATGTCTCGCATGTGTGCCTTCGCCTGCTCTCCCCTTGTGTTCGTCGCGCTGGCCGGAGTGTTCGTGTCCGGCTGCGGGCCCTCGGACAAGGTGGTCCCGGGCAGCAATGCCATCTCGGAGGACACCCAGCGAAATGCGGCTGATCTGAAGCAACTGCTGCAGTTCATTGCCGAAAGCGGCGAAGCGGGCAGTGCGCTGGAGGGGATGAAGGAATCGATTACGAAGCTGGACATGGCAGAGGACACAAAACAGCACCTGCTCGGCTTGTACGAGAAACTGGCCCGGGCGCGTCAGCCAGCGGAAATCAAGAAAGTTGCCGCTGAAATGGCGCAAATGCTGCCGTAGTAACGATTCTCTCCGGAAATCGCGAATCCGCGCGCGACGAACATCGCTTGCGGGTTCGCGATTCGTTTTTTACGGTGCTTTCAATCGACCTGTTTTTTATCTTCATCCATCCCCGTTTTTCCGGCATTCCGGATACGAGCAGATTCGATTGACTGAGCAGCGCCGAGAATATCCATAAGCAGCGCATGCGCTACACCACCACTTGACGCACTAGGAACGAGCTGCTCTGAACGATCGTCTGATTGCGGAAGTCGTTTTCAACCGTCCGCTAACGACGGTGTTTCATTATCTGGTGCCCGATCCCCTTCGCGAACTGATCCTGCCGGGGCAACGGATCGAAGCACCTTTCGGCAAGGGAAATCAGAAGCTCACCGGGTTCTGTGTCGGAACCACGGCGACGACACCCGGCGGCAAGGCGCTCAAGCCGTTGCTGTCGATCCTCGATCGCGAACCGCTGATCGATGCGCCGTTGCTCGAAGTGACGCGGTGGATTGCCGGACATTACCTGTGCGGCTGGGGCCAGGTGCTGCAGGCGGTCATTCCTGCCGGCGTCAAATCCCGCGCCGGGACTCGTGAAATCACTTTTTTTGAGGTCGCGGAGTCGGTCCGTCAGCAATGGCCGGACATCAAGCTGTCTGCGAAACAGCGTGCCGTCGTCTCCGCGCTGGTGCAAGCCGCGCGGCCCCTGAGGATCGATGAACTGACGGCAGCAGCCGACTGCGGGATCGCGCCGATTCATACCCTGCGGGATCGGGGGCTGATCACGGCCCGCCGCCAGCGCACCATGACGGCCTCGCTCACAGAGGCCCCGCCAGAGCCGCATACCGAATTGCATCTGACGCACGAACAGC
>VFQN01003702.1_pt1 | contig 21348 bp, 23 predicted proteins | sample 3512371 | NCBI WGS metagenome assembly VFQN01 (sample SAMN10412370, study PRJNA504923) | tailings metagenome | isolation source: Replicate 2 from Balatoc abandoned mine | place: Philippines: Itogon, Benguet | collected 2017-08-28
CGGCCGGCTCCCCCTCCCCGCCTCGTCGGGTCCACTTGGACCTTTCGTCGAGGTCCGAATGGACCCCTCCCGCCGCGACCGGCATGCGGGGCGCCGGCGGCCGGGTCCGGCGCAGGCGTCGTCGCGGTTCCGCCGGCCGGACGCTCGTGTCACACCCCCGACACGTCTCCGCGGTGACCGGGTCGCGGCCGGCTCCTATCGTCGGGAACCCCGTCTCCGATCAGGGCGCCCGGCGGCCGACTCCGGCCCCCGCGTTCCCCCGGGGTCCAATTGGGCGAGTCCTCGAGGTCCAATTGGACATCCCCCGGCGCGCAGGGAGCCGGTCGGCCCTCGCGGGAGGGGGCGATCCGACCGTCGCGGACGCGGATCCGGCGGGGCTCAGCCGTTGACGGCGGGGAGCACCACGGGACGGACGGCGAGCGCGGCGCGGGCGCGGTTGTCGCGCAGGCCGGGATCGCGCGCCGAGGAGAGGGCGGCGACGCGGTTGACGGTCCGTCCGGGGGTCGTCGCCGTCGTCCTCACCGTGATCCGGGCGCTCTCGCCCGCCCCGAGGGTGCCGATGCGGCAGGCGGCGGGGCGGACGCCGCTGCGGGTGCTCTGCGACGACCGCGGCACGAGGCGGCGCGTGCCGGTCGGCCGGACCTCGGCCACCACGACGTCCGTCGCCGCGTCGGGGCCGCGGTTGGCGACGGTCACCGTGCAGGTCACCCGGTTCCCGGCCGTTCGACCCGGGGCGACACGGCCTTGGTGACCACGAGGTCGGCCAGCGGCCCGTCGGCGGTGCCCCCGCCGGGGACGTCCGGGACATCCGGATCGGGCGGTGCGGGGTCCGGCGGCTCGGGGGTCGGGGGAGCGGGCACGAGGCGGTTGGCGAAGGTGCAGCCCAGCCGGGGAGGGGCCGGGCCGGCGGGCCGCGGTGATCGTGGAGCCCGCCCACCCGGAGCGCATCTCCCCCCTCCTCATGGCCGCGTACGGCCTGACGGCGCGCGAGCAGGACGTCACCCGGCTCGCCCTGCGCGGCCTGTCGACCACCGAGATCGCCGATCGCCTCGTCGTCTCGCCGCACACCGTCCAGCAGCACCTCAAGCCGGTGTTCGAGAAGACCGGCGCGCGCAGCCGCCGCGAGCTGGTCGGCACGGTCTTCTTCGCGCACCACGAGCCGCGGCGGCGCGACAACGAGCGGCGCGTCGGCGCCGGGGAGCCGGTGCGCGGCAACCCGATGCCGCGCAGGATCGCCCCATCGGGATGATGCGGGGAGGGCGCCCGCGGGCCTAGTGTCCCCGCCGTGAACATCGTCCTCGGTGCCGTCGTCGTGCTCGGCGTCGTCGCCCTCGCGGTGGCGGCGATGCTCCTCGTCCGCCGCAACGCGCCCGAGGGCAGTCGCTTCTCCGACGGCGACCGCGCGTCGGGCGTCTTCGGGGTGCTCGCCACGGGCTTCTCGGTGCTGCTCGGCTTCATCATCTTCCTGGCGTTCACGAGCTACGACCAGTCGCGCACGGGCGCCGAGGCCGAGGCGCTGGCGGTGATCCAGCAGATCGAGACCGCCCGGTTGATGCCGGCCGCGGTGGTGGACGAGCTCACGGGCGATCTCGTCTGCTACGCGCGCACCGTCGCCGGGCCGGAGTGGGACCGCATGCAGGACGGCACCCAGGGCGACGCCCTCAACCCCTGGGGCGTGGCGATGTTCCGCACCCTGCGCGGCGTGGAGCCCGCGACGGCGAGCGAGCAGTCGGCCTACGACAAGTGGCTCGACTTGACGTCGGCCCGCGAGGAGGCCCGGCGCGATCGCGTGCACGGCGCCGAGGGCGTCATCCCGAGCCCGCTCTGGATCGTGCTGTTCGTGATCTCGGCGGTCATCTTCGTCTACATGCTCTTCTTCGCCGACCCGGCCGAGGGCGCCGCGACCCAGGCGCTGCTGATGGGGTCGGTCGTCGGGGTGATCACCGTGATGCTGCTCCTGCTGGCATTCCTCGACAGCCCGTTCGGATCGGGGGTCGGCCGGCTCGAGCCGATCGCGATGGAGCGCACCCTGCGCATCGGCGACGAGGCGATCGCCGCCGTCGGCGCGACGGTGCGCCCGCCCTGCGACGCAGAGGGCCGGCCCCTGTGACCGCCGGCGGCGACGGCGGGGGCACCGACTGGATCGACGTCGTCGCCACGGTGCTGCTCGCCCTCGCGACCGTGGCGACGGCGTGGAGCGGCTACCAGGCGAGCCGCTGGAACGGCGAGCAGGCGAAGGCGTTCAGCGCTGCGAGCGCCGCCCGTATCGAGTCGGCCCGCTCCGCGGCCCGGGCCGACGCCCAGACCCAGATCGACGTCGCCACCTTCACCCAGTGGGTCGACGCCTTCGCCCGTGACGAGGACGCCCTCGCCGCCTTCTACCGGCGGCGCTTCCGCCCGGAGTTCGCGCCGGCGGTCGACGCCTGGGTCGCGACCCGGCCTCTGCGGAACGCCGACGCGCCGCTCACCCCGTTCGCCATGCCCGAGTACCGCCCGGCCGCCCGCGCCGAGGCCGACCGGCTCGAGGCCACCGCGGAGGCCTCGTCCGCGCGGGCGCGCACCAACGTGCAGCGCGCCACCAACTACGTCCTCGCCGTCGTCCTGTTCGCCGCAACGCTGTTCTTCGCGGGCATGAGCACCAAGCTGCCGTCCCGCCGGCTGCGCGTGGCGCTCCTCGCGATGGGCCTCGTTGTGTTCACGGGAGCCCTCCTCTGGGTCGCCCTCTCGCCGGTCAGCCTGTCGGTGTAGGGTCGCCGCCGCATGGACGCCACCGGCATCGCCGTCGTCCTCGCGCTCATCGCGGTCTACGCGACGTGCGCCCGGCGGCTCGACGCCCTGTCGGTCACCGGGGCGATGGTGTTCGCGACGGCGGGCGTGCTGCTCGGCGACTCCGTATTCGGTGTCCTGCCGGTCGGCCTCGACACCGAGACCACCAAGCTCCTGGCGGAGGTCACCCTCGCCGTGCTGCTGTTCGCCGACGCCTCGACGGTGGACGCGCGCGCGGCGCGCGAGGACGCCGGCCTGGTCGGGCGGGTGCTCGGCATCGGACTGCCGCTCACGATCGTCGCGGGCGCCGTGCTCGCGTGGCTGCTGATCCCTGACCTCGGCTGGGCGGGGGCGGCGCTGCTGGCGGCCGTGGTGGCGCCCACCGACGCCGCCCTGGGGATGGCGGTGTTCACCGACCGGGCGGTGCCCGCACGGGTGCGCCGGGTGTTGAACATCGAGAGCGGGGTCAACGACGGCCTCGCCACGCCGGTGGTGGTGTTCCTGATCGCGGTGGTGGCCGCCGAGGAGGTCTCGGGGTCGGCGGCGGTCACCGACGCCGTGGTCGACCTGCTCCTCGGCGTCGGGATCGGGGCGCTGGTGGGTGGCGCCGGCGCCCTGGCGCTGCTGCTCGGCCGGCGCCTCGGGGCCACGTCGCCCCAGTCGGAGGACATCGGCCTGCTCGCGCTCGCCGTGCTCTCGTACGCGGCGGCGGTCGCGGCCTCGGGCAACGGTTTCGTGGCCGCGTTCGCCGGCGGCCTCGCCCTGGGCGCCATCGCCCGGGGACGCCTGCACGACCGGATCGAGGTCACCGAGAGCGTGGCCGTGGTGCTCAGCCTGATCGTCTGGACGATCTTCGGGGCCGTGCTGGCCGGGCCGGTGCTCACCAGCTACCTGGAGTGGAGGCCGATCGCCTACGCGGTGCTGAGCCTCACGGTCATCCGCCTCGCCCCCGTCGCGCTGGCGCTCGTCGGCACGGGGGCCCGTGCCCCCACCCGCGCCTTCATGGGCTGGTTCGGGCCGCGTGGCATGGCCTCGGTCGTGTTCGCCCTGCTGGTGTTGATCGAACTGGAGTCGGTGGCCCCGGTCGTCGCCGAGGACGTGCGGGTCGCGGCGACCTGGACCATCCTCCTGAGCGTCGTCCTGCACGGCCTCAGCGCGCGGCCCCTCGGCCGCCGCTACGGCTCCTGGGCGGCGCGGCTGCCCGCGACGGCGCTCGAGCGCCGGCCGACGGAGGAGTCGCGCGAGCGGCGACGCGGCCTGGGCGTCGACGGGGCCCCGCGCGCCGCCTGACGCTCACGCGCTGAGGCTCGGCTCCCCGAGGTTCGCCAGACGGGCGTTGTGCCGGTAGTCGATCGGCACGGTGATGAGCGCGGGGCCCTCCTCGGCGAAGGCCGCCCCCAGCGCCTCCCCCAGGGCTGGGCCGTCGGTCGCCTCGCGGTGGCTCCAGCCGAAGGCGCGGGCCAGGTCGGCCCACTCCGGGTTGCCGAAGTGGATCGCGTGCGTGCGCCCGAAGCGGCGCTCCTGCTTCCAGCCGATCACGCCGTAGGCGCCGTCGACCCACACCACGACGACAACCGGAAGGCCGAGGCGGGTGGCCGTCTCCATCTCCTGGACGTTCATCAGGAAGCCGCCGTCGCCCGAGACGGCGACGATGCGGCGGCCGGGCAGGGCGAGGGTGGCGGCGATCGCGCCCGGCAGCGCGATGCCCATGGTGGCGAAGCCGTTCGAGATGATGACGGTGTTCGGCTCGTAGGCCGGGAACAGGCGCCCGAGCCACAGCTTGTGGGCGCCGACGTCGGAGATGAGGATGTCCTGCGGCGCCATCGCCCCCCGGATCGCCGCGACGGCCGCCTGGGGGCTCACGACGCCCGGCCGCTCGCCCGAGGCGCCCAGCTCGGTCGCCACGGCCACCCGCAGCCGGGTGGCGTAGGGGGGCTCCTCGCGGGCGGGCAGCTCGTCGCGCAGCGCGCCGAGGGTCTCGCTCACGTCCCCGACGATCTCGACCTCGGGGATGTAGTGCTGGTCGACCTCGGCCGGGCGCGCGTCCACGTGGACGATCCGCTTGAGGCCGTCGGGGTTCCAGGCGGCCGGACCGAACTCCACCAGGTCGTAGCCCACGCAGATCACGACGTCGGCCTCGTCGAGCCCGGCGGTCATGCTGTCGCGCGCCTGCAGCCCCACGGCCGGCAGCGACAGGCGCGAGCGGTCGTCGAGCGCGCCCTTGCCCATGAACGTCGGGCTCGCCGGGATGCCCGCGTGCTCGCAGAGCGCCCGCAGGGCCGCCGAGGCTCCCGTGCGGATCACCCCGTTGCCGGTCAGCACGATCGGCCGGCGCGCCGCGCGCACGATCGCAGCGGCCTCGCGCACGGCGGCGCCGTCGGGATGGGCCGGGGCCGGGGCGCTGGCCGCCAGCGGGCGCATGCGCGGGGGCAGCTCGGCCGCCGCGATCGTCTCGGACAGCTCGAGGTGCGTGGGGCCGGGGCGCTCGGCCTGCGCGAGCTTGAAGGCCTTGCGCACCACCTCGGGCACGGTCTCGGGACGCTCGATGCGCGTGTTCCACTTGGTGACCGGGCGCAGCATGTCCACCACGTCCACGTACTGGTGGCTCTCCTTGTGCACCAGGTCCAGCTTCACCTGACCCGTGATCGCCACCATCGGCGCGTAGTCGAGGTAGGCGTCGCCGATCCCGGTGATCAGGTTGGTGGCCCCGGGACCGAGCGTGCCGAGGCACGTCCCCGCCCGCCCGGTGAGGCGCCCGTGCACGTCGGCCATGAAGGCCGCCCCCTGCTCGTGGCGCACGATCACGATCTCGATGGGCGACCGGCTGAGCTGGTCGACGATCTCCAGCGTCTCCTCGCCGGGGATCGCGAAGACGCGCTCGACGCCCTCCGCCTCGAGGCATCGGACCATGAGCTCTGCCGCCTGCACGGTGGTCTCCCGGGGATCGCGTGCGTTCGGGCCAGGGTACCCCCGGGGATATCCTCCGCAACGTCCACACACCAGAACGGGGACCACGCGATGGCGATCCACAGCCCGGCCCTGGACCCGGCCCAGCCCACGGGGTTGTTCCTGGACGGGGCCTTCGACGACCGCAACGGGGACCTCGCGGTCCGCAACCCCTTCACCGGCGACGTCGTGGCGACCGTGGCCGTCGGCGACGAGGACGACGTGGCCGCGGCGGTCGCGGCGGCGCGGCGGCACCTGCCGCCCCTCCCCTCGGGCGAGCGCGCCCAGGTGCTCGACCGGGCGGCGCGCCTGGTGGCCGAGCGCTCGGAGCAGTTCGCCCGCACCATCTGCCTCGAGGCCGGCAAGCCGATGAAGCAGGCCCGCGCCGAGGCGGCGCGCTGCGTCGACACGCTCACCTTCGCCGCCGTCGAGGCCCGCACGCTCGCCGGTGACGTCGTGCCGATGGACGCCAGCGCCGCGGGCGCCGGGCGGATGGCCGTGATCCTGCGCGAGCCGATCGGCGTCGTCGGCGCCATCTCGCCGTTCAACTTCCCGCTGAACCTGGTGGCGCACAAGCTGGCGCCGGCCATCGCCGCCGGCTGCCCGGTGGTGCTGAAGCCGGCCTCGGCGACCCCCCTGTCGGCGCTCCTCCTGGCCCGCACCCTGACCGAGGCCGGCCTGCCGGCCGGCGCGCTGTCGGTGGTGATCGGCGGGGGCGGGAGCGTGGGGAACGCGATCGTCGACCACCCCGACGTGCCGATGATCTCGTTCACCGGCTCGCCGCCGGTCGGCTGGGGCATCCGCCAGCGCCAGCCCCGCAAGGAGGTCGCGCTGGAGCTCGGCAACTCGACGCCGGTGATCGTGGAGGCCGACGCCGACCTGGAGCTCGCCGCGCGCAAGCTGGCCGTGTCCGGCTACACGCACGCCGGGCAGTCCTGCATCTCGGTGCAGCGGGTCTACGTGCAGAACGACGCGATGCCGCGCTTCCGGGATCTCTTCGTCGAGGCCGTCGAGGCCCTCGTCGTCGGCGACCCGATGGACGACGACACCGACGTCGGGCCCGTGATCGACGAGGACAACCGCGACCGCATCGCGGGGTGGATCGACGAGGCGCGCCGGGCGGGCGGCGAGGTGCTGACCGGCGGCGGCGTCGAGGACGGCCTGCTGCGCCCCACTGTCATCGAGGGGATCGACCCCGCCATGAAGGTCTCGTGCGAGGAGGTCTTCGGACCGGTGGTCGGCCTCGCCGGCTACGACACGATCGACGAGGGGATCGACCTCGCCAACTCGTCGCCCTTCGGCCTGCAGGCGGGCATCTTCACCGCCCGCACCGACGCGGCGATGACCTGGGCCCGGCGCCTGCACTTCGGAGGGGTCCTCATCAACGAGACCCCCACCTTCCGCGCCGACCAGATGCCCTACGGCGGCGTGAAGGACAGCGGCAACACCCGGGAGGGCCCGCACTTCGCGGTGCAGAGCATGACCGAGCCGAAGCTCGTCGTGCTGCAGCTCCCCGGCTGAGCGGCGCGGGCCGGGGAAGAAGCCGGAGAGGGCGGGGTCCCGCCCGCCCTCTCCGAAGACCGACCACCGGGTGCCCTCCGGCCGCCGATCGGCGGCGCCACGAGCCATGAGGTCGAGACCCCGGCCGCACGCGCCGTCCCGCACAGGGCTCATCGGCCGGGACGCCGACCGGTCCATCCCCCGATCGGGGGATCTGGTGAATCGCCCGGAGACACGCAATGGTGGCTGCGGGTCGCGCCGCGCGGGCCGGGCGACATGGCCGGCTTCCCCGCGGGCCGGGCGGCGATTAGCGTAGGGCGCCGGTGACGACAGCCCGGAGGGCGGCACGTGAGAACATCAATGGCAGGTTGCGCGGCGCTCCTCGCGGCGGTGGCCCTCGCGGCCGGCTGCGCCTCCGACGACCCAGGCGCGGGCGTCGCCCCCGCGACCACCGTCGACGCCGCGCACGGCGAGCACGCGGCCACCGATCACGAGGGGCGCGTGACCGGCACCGTCACCTACGAGGGCGGCGTGATCAGCCCGGTCGCCGCCGCCCCGCCGCTGGCCCTGGACGACGTCGACGGCCGGCCGGTGGACATCGCGGACCTGCGCGGGTCCCCCGTCCTCGTCACGTTCGTGTTCGCGACGTGCCCCGACGTGTGCCCGCTGATCATGTCGACGATCTCCCAGGCCCGCCGCCAGGCCGGCGCGGCCGGGCGCGACACGCGCGTCATCGCGGTCTCCGTGGATCCGGAGGGCGACACCCCGGAGGTGGTGCGCGCGTTCCTCGAGCGTCAGGGTCTTCGCGGGTTCGTGCGATACGCCGTCGGCTCGCGCCAGGATCTGGAGGTCGTCTGGGCGGACTGGGGCGTGGCCACCAAGGTGCCGCGCGACAACCCCGAGCTGATCGAGCACTCTGCGCTGACCTACGGCGTGAACGCATCCGGCGAGCTGGTCACGGCCTACCCGGTGGGCTTCGACGCCGCGGCCGTCGCCCGCGACCTGCCCCGCCTGGCGCGCACTTAACGCGAAGGGGGCTCGCGACCGGAGAGGAGGTCGCGAGCCCGCCGGGTCAGACGATGTCGCGACTGCCCTGAACGTGTCCTGAAAGCCCGGCGTCCGGGGGGTGCGGAGCCTGGCGCGAGGCCGAGGCGCCGCCATAGGCTCGCGTCCACGCCGCTCCCCCGCTGAGCAGCGCGGATCCCGGCCGGCGGCGTCGGACAAGGGGGACGAGATGACGAGGGCTGCACGATTCCGCCTCTGCGTGGCGGCCATCGGCGGCGGGCTCGCCGTCGGGCTGTTCGCGGCGAGCCCCGGATCCGCCGCGACGGGGCCCGCGGTCGTCGAGGCGGGTGGGTTCAACCAGCAGCTGGCGGTCGGCTACAACACCTTCTATCCGCGCCACCTGACCGTGGAGCGGGGCAGCAGCGTCCGGTTCTCGATCATCGGCTTCCACACGGTGACGTTCCCGAAGCGGGGCACCCGGGTGCCGCCGCTGGTGGTCGCCGGACCCGCCCTGAACCCCGTCACGAACGACTCTGCGGGCCAGCCCTACTGGTGGGGCGGCCAGACGCCGGCTCTCGCGATCCGCGCCACGGCCGCCGCCCCCGGCGGCGGCACCCGGGTCACCGGGGCGCGCACGGTCAACTCGGGCTTCCCGGCCGGCCCCCGGCCGACCTTCACCGTCACGTTCCCCAAGCTCGGGACGTTCCAGGTCAACTGCGCCGTCCACCCGCGCATGCGCGGCAGGGTGACCGTCGTGCCAAAGGGCTCCGCGGCCGTCGACACCGCGGCGGAGATCGCGCGCGCGGCCCGGCGGGACAAGGCCGCCGACCTTCGGGCCGCCCGTCGCGACGCCCGGAAGGCCGCCCGGCGGAAGGCCACCCAGCCCGTGTTGATCGGCATCGGCGACGCGCGCCAGGAGGCGTTCTCGTTCGCCCCGACGGCCTCCACCGTGCCGGTGGGCGGCTCGATGGACTTCCGGATGGCCGGAGCGAACGAGATCCACACGGTCACGTTCGGGCCGAGCGACTTCCTCGACGACGTCGGCAAGCGGACGTTCGAGGGCACCGGGCTCGGCCTCGACCCTGAGGGCGCCTACGCGAGCGACCCGCCGACGGCGGCGCCGTCGCTGACCCCGACGCTCCACGGGAACGGCTTCCTCAACAGCGGGGTGCTGACCGAGCCGGGCGAGCCCGGCCGGCATCGGTTCACCGTGACGTTCCCCACGGCGGGTGTGTACCAGTACCGCTGCCTCGTCCACCCGGACATGCGGGGCCAGGTCACTGTCGGATAGGGGCTCGCCCCCTGGACGCCGGCCCGCGGTCGCGCGGGCCGGCGTCCTGCTGGCCGCCGTCGTCCTCATGGCGGGCACCGCTCGGGCCGAGGCGGCGACGCGCGAGTACTGGATCTCGGCCGAGAACACGGCATGGGACGTGGCGCCGAACGGGCGCGACCCGCTCCTGGGTGTCGCCGTGCCCAGCGAACAACGGCGCTTCACCGCCGTCGTCTACCGGCGGTACACGCCGGGGTTCCGACGGCCGTGGCCCAACCGGGCCGCCTCGGGCGACAACGACGGCATCCCCGGGCCCACGATCCGGGCGGAGGTGGGCGACACGGTCGTCGTGCACTTCCGCAACCGGGACACGCACCACCGCCTCCCGCACTCGATGCACTTCCATGCGTTCCGCTACGCACCCTCCAGCGACGGAGCCTTCATCCCCTTCCGCAGCGGCGCGGGCGGCGCAGTCCCGGTGGGCGGCCGCTTCACCTACCGTCTGCGGGCCGTGGCCGACTCCCGCGGCGTCTGGCCGTACCACGACCACTCGCCGAGCGTGACCCGATCGATCGAGCTCGGCCTCTACGGCGCGATCGTGGTGAGGAGACCGGGCGAGCCACCGCCCGACCGGGAGTTCGTCGTCTTCTTCGGCCGGCACCTCGGTTTCGACACGATCAACGGGCGCGCGTTCATCGGCAACACGCCCACCTTCCGCGCCCGCGTCGGCCAGGAGGTCCAGTGGGACGTCCTGGCGATCGGTGACGACTTCCACGTCTACCACCCCCACGGCCACCGCTGGATGCGCAACGGCGCGCCGGTCGACTCCGAGGTGCTCGGGCCGTCGAGCACCCTGAGCATCCGCTGGCGCGAGGACGCGCCAGGCACCTGGTACTACCACTGCCACGTCGACGCCCACCAGCACAACGGGATGATCGGCCTCTACCGGGTCATGCGGTGATCGCCGCCCAGGTCCCGCACCCCCCACCGGAGCCCGCGCCGGCGGTGGCGCGGAGCGTCGTGGTCACCGACACCACGGTCATCCCCAGCGCCGTCGTGGTCGCGCCCGGCACCGAGGTCACGTGGCTGAACGTGGGGCGCCGCCTCCACACGGTCACCGAGGACGCCGCCCGGTTCGAGTCGGGCACGATGGTGCCGGGCGAGCGGTTCCGCATCAGCGCCCCCGCCGCCCCCGGCGCCTACGCATACCGCTGCCGGTTCCACGCCTACATCCGGGGGACGCTGACGGTGTCGGCGCTCGCCCTCGATACGCCCCGCCCGGTCACGGTGGGCGGGCGGCCGGACCTGGCCGGCTCCGTGCCGGGCGCCCCGGCGGGCACGGTCGTGCGCGTACAGCGGCGGGTGCCGGGGGCCTGGGAGGAGGCGGGGACGGCATCGACCGACGCGGAGGGCGCGTTCCGCCTGACGGGGCCACCCCTCGCCGCGCGCACCGCCTTCCGCGCCCTGTCGGGCGACGCGGTGAGCCCGAGCGTGCGAGCGGAGGCGCATCCGACGGTCACGGTGACCCGCCGCGCCGACCGCGTGACGGCGCGGGTGCGACCCTCCCCCCGGAGGGGCCGTGCGCATCTCCAGCGGCTGGACCTGGACCGGTACGTCTGGCGGCCCGTCGCGGCGCGGGCGCTCGGGGCGGGGCGGGTCGTGTTCCGGCTGCCCGCCCCCGGGCCGTACCGCGTCACCGTCGACGCGGCCGGCGGCCTGTCGGCCACCACATCCCGGATCGTGGAGTTCCGGCCGGCGGCCTACCGGGACTGACGCCCACGAGCGGCGTCGGCGGCGCGCATGCGGGCCACCTCGGCGGCGTCGCGCTCCTCGATGCGGGCCGCCTCCTCGAGGATCGGGCGCAGGTCCCCGGCCGGCACGACCACCGCGCCCGAGGCGTCCGCGTAGACCCAGTCGCCCGGCAGGACGGTGATGCCGCCGACCGCCACCGGCACGTCGGCGGCGAACGGCATGATCACATCGCCGCCCTGGCGCACCGTCTCCCCCCGGCACCACGCCGCGAGGCCGAGGTCAACGACCTCGGCGAAGTCGCGCAGCCGGGCGTCGGCCACCAGGCCCGCGAGGCCGAGGTTGGCCAGGCGCGACATCTTCTTGCCGCCGGCGACCGGCTGCTCCGGGTGGCCCCAGCTGCCGACCACCAGGACGCTCCCCGCGGCCTCCCGGCCCGCGACCGCCCGGTCGAGCATCGCCGAGAAGTCGTGGCGCGCCGGGTCGAGCAGGTCGGCGCGCAGCGGCATGAACTGCATCGTCACCGCCGGGCCCAGCAGCGCGCGCTCCGGCGCCGGGCTCACGAGGTCGGCCACGTGCGCGCGGTGCCCGTGGCGGCGCATCATCGCGTCGCAGATCGCCGAGCAGCTGACCTCGTCCGCGATCGCGCGGAGGTCCTCCGGGACGCCCACGGGGGCGGTCAGTCGAGGTCGTCGTGCCGGGTGAGCACCAGGCACGCGTTGTGGCCACCGAAGCCGAAGGAGTTCGAGACGGCCGCCCGCACCCGGGCCGCGCGCGGCTCGCGGACGTGGTCGAACGGGGACTCCGGGTCGGGCTCCTCGAGGTTGAGCGTGGCGGGGAGGGTGTCGCGGGCGAACGCCATCAGGGTCGCGACGGCCTCGACGCCCCCGGCGGCGCCGAGCGCGTGGCCGTGCGCCGACTTCGTCGACGAGACGGCGGCGCCCCCCAGCCCGGCGCGCAGCAGGGCACGCGACTCGGCGATGTCGCCCGCCGTGGTGCTGGTGGCGTGGGCGTTGACGTAGCCCACCTCGGACGCCTCGACGCCGGCGTCGGCGAGCGCGATCGCCATCGCGCGCGCCGGGCCGCCGCCGGTGGCGTCCGGGTCGGTGAGGTGGCCGGCGTCGCACGAGGTGCCGTAGCCGGCCAGCTCCGCGTAGATGCGGGCGCCGCGCGCCAGGGCGTGCTCGCGCTCCTCCAGCACCACCACACCGGCCCCCTCGCCCATCACGAAGCCGTCGCGGCTGACGTCGAACGGGCTCGACGCGCGCTCGGGGGGGCGGATGCTCGGGGTCAGCGCGCCGAGCTTGGCGTAGCCGGCGATGAGCAGCGGCGAGATCGGGGCCTCCGCGCCGCCGGCGAGCATGACCTCGGCACGGCCGTCGCGCAGCAGCGACAGCGCCTGCCCGATCGCGTCCGAGCCCGCGGCGCAGGCCGTGGCCGGCGACGACGAGGGGCCGCGCAGGTCGAGCACGCGCGCGACCGTGGCGCAGGGGTGGTTCGTCAGGCCGAGGGGGATGGTGAGGGGGCCGACGCGGTCGGGCCCGCGCTCCAGGAACACCCGGTGCGCCTCGAGCATCGTGTCCGCGCCGCCGTGGACGCAGCCGAGCGACACGCCTACCCGCTCGCGGTCGGCGCCGATGTCGCCCGCGTCCTCGAGGGCCAGCGCGCCGGCGACGGCGCCGAGGCGCCCCGCGCGGTCCATCCGGCGGGCGTCGCGCTGGCCGAAGCGCTCACGGGCGTCCTCGCCCTCGCCGACGGGGAAGGCGCAGATGCGCCCGATGCCCTCCAGCTCGACGTGCGCGGCGCCGGTGCGGGCCCCGGCGAGGGCGTCCCAGAAGGCCCCGGCGCCGGTGCCGATCGGGCTCACGACCCCCGCTCCCGTGATCACGACCCGTCGGCGCACGCGGGGCATCTTTGCAGAGCGCGCGGGTCCGCGTCCGAACGCCGACCGCGACCGCCCCCCTAGCGGGCCGGGGAGCGGTCAGATGGACCGTCGGGCTAGTACCACTTGCCCTTCGCGAAGCCGCCGAACGCGATCAGGCCCACCAGGGCGATGATCAGTCCGAGCCAGAACGACCAGATGAATGCGACGAGGATCCCGACGATCACGAGGATGCCGCCGAGACTGATGCCGCCGATGCTCCCACCACGCGCCATGATGCGCTCCCTCCGGCCGATGTTGACACCGGCATCTTCCCCGATGGCGGCGGACGAAACCCCGCATCCGACCGTCAGCCGCCCCCCGGGGAGGGCAGGGCGCAGGCATCGCCCTCCTCGCCGTCCATCGCGATGTCCTGGTCCAGCTCGCTGATGGAGCGCGCGAACGAGGCGCCGCCGTAGGTGCTGTAGAGGTGGCGCACGATGCGGCGGGAGTCGACGACGACGGCGTCGCCGTCCACGAGCACGGGGACGCGGCGCTGGCCGCTCACGGCCTCCACCTCGTCGCGCTCCTCGCGGGGATAGGGAACCTCGACGAGCTCCACGGGCGCGCCGACGTTCTCGATCGCCTGCCGCGCGGCTGCGCACCAGGGGCACTTCCAGCGGTGGTAGAGGCGCGCGGCCACGACGGCGACTCTAGCGCCGCAGCGCGAACCGGGCCGTCGACGACCGAGGCCGCCCCGGAGGGCGGCCTCGGCGGTTCATGACGTGGTCGGTCCTACAGGCCGGCGACGTTCGCGGCCTGGGGGCCCTTGGGACCCTCCTGGGCCTCGAACGAGACACGCTGGCCCTCGTCCAGGTTGCGGAAGCCGCTGCCCTGGATCTCGGAGAAGTGCACGAACAGGTCCTTGCCACCGTCATCCGGGGTGATGAACCCGTAGCCCTTCTCCTGCGAGAACCACTTCACGACGCCTTCGGGCATTTCCATTCCTTATCGATCGGCGAGGAAAACGACGACCCGCCGAGCGCGATGCCCACCGACGTCTGCTGATTCCCACGCGTTCCCAGCGGACCCGGGTTGGATCCACCGCGGGGCAGGTTAGCGCGATCTCCCGGACGGAAGCGGATCATGCGGCCGGATGCCCCGAGGGGAACCTGCGGGTTCACCCCATTGTCGCCATCCGACCCGGGGCCGTATGGTCCGCCCGACGCGACCTCCGGACGGCCGCGGCGTACGAAGGGGTGGAGATGGACGATCTGGACCTCGGCCCGATCGACCTCGTGGTCATCGGGTACCCCGCGGGCTCCCCGATGACGGGCGAGGCGGTGCCGATCCTGCTCGATCTCGTGGCGCGCGGCATCGTCCGCGTGCTCGATGCGACCCTCGTCGTCAAGAACGACGACGGCACGTTCGACGGCCTGTCGATCGCCGACGCCGACGAGGAGCGGATCGGGTCCCTCACCGCGTTCGCCGGGGCGGGCAGCGGCCTGCTGGGCGACGACGACCTCGCGGTCGTGGCCGACGCGATGGACCCCGGCGACGCCGCCGCGGTGATCCTCTACGAGAACCGCTGGGCCGCGCCGTTCGCCTCGGCCGTGCGCCGCAGCGGGGGCCGCCTGATCGCCAGCGAGCGCGTCGGCGCGCAGGATCTGATGGACGCGCTGGAGGCCTTCGAGGTATGAGCGCTCCGGACGGCACGTCCACCGGGTGGCTCACCCTGAAGCGGCGCAGGATCATCGCGTGGACCGCCCTCGGCCTCGCGCTGCTGCTGCTGCTGGTCGGCTCCCTGACCGTCTGGGTGAAGCGCCAGGCGCTCGACACCGACAACTGGGTCGCAGCGAGCTCGCAGCTGCTCGAGGACGATCAGGTGCGCGCGCTCGTGGCGGAGGAGCTCGTCGACGCGCTCTTCAGCGGCCGGGACGTCGAGGCCCGCATCCAGGACCGGCTGCCGCCGCAGCTCGAGGGCCTCGCCGGCCCCGCCACCGGCCTGCTGCGCGAGGCGGCCGTGCCGGCCGCGGACCGCTTCCTGGCGCGCCCGGGCACGCAGCAGCTCTGGGAGCAGGCCAACCGCCTGGCCCACGAGCGGCTGATCGCGTTGCTCGACGGCGACGACGACGGGCGGCTGCTCACCTCGAGCGGTGGCGACGTCGTGCTCGACCTGCGGCCGCTGATCACGCGGCTCGGCAACCGCATCGGCGTCCAACCCGCGCTGGAGGGCGACACGGGGGTGATCACGATCCTCCAGTCGGATGAGCTCGCGGCCGCCCAGGACGCCGTGCAGGCGATCCGCACGCTGTCGGTGCTGATCGTGATCGGGGTGATCGCCCTGGTGGTGCTCGCCGTCTGGATCGGCGAGGGCATCCGCCGCCGCCTCCTGGTCGCGCTGTCCCTCGGCGCGATCGGGATCGGCGTCGTCCTGCTGATCGTGCGCAGGCTCGCGGGCGACGCGGTGGTCGACGCGCTCACGGAGCCGGTCAACCGCGACGCCGGGACCGCGGTCTGGCTGATCGGCACCGAGCTGCTGCGCGACCTCGCGGCCGCGCTGATCGTGTACGGCCTGGTGCTGCTCGTGGGCGCGTGGCTCGCCGGCCCGGCGCGCCTCGCGGTCGCGGCGCGGCGGCGCCTGGCGCCCGCCGTGCGCGATCACATGCCCTGGGTCTGGGGGGTCGTCGCGGCGATCTTCCTGGCCCTCCTCGCCTGGGGGCCCACCTCGGGCGACCGCCGGCTGCTCGGCGTCGTCGCCCTCGCCGCCCTCGTCGCCGCCGGGGTGGAGATCCTCCGGCGGCAGATCGTCCGGGAGAACGCCGCGCAGGGAGGCGCGACATGATCCCGCGTGCCCACACCACCACGGAGATGACACATGGATGACTTCGGACTGCTCGACCTGATCTGGACAGTGATCGTGATCTACGCGCTCCTGTTCCTGCTGATGACGCTCTTCTCGGTCGTCGTCGACCTCTTCCGCGACCACGAGATCTCCGGCTGGGTGAAGGCCGGATGGCTGATCTTCCTGCTCGTCCTGCCCATCATCGGACTGCTCGTCTACCTGATCGCCCGCGGGAAGGGCATGGCCGAGCGCGCCCACAAGCAGCAGATGGCGGCGCGCGCGGAGTTCGACACGTACGTGAAGGACGTCGCGGGGTCGGGCGGGCCCGCCCAGGAGATCGCGGCGGCGAAGGACCTGCTGGACAAGGGCGCCATCTCCGAGGAGGAGTTCACGGCCCTCAAGGCCAAGGCGCTGGGCTGACGCACCCACGCGCCCGTCGCCGCGCCCGCGCGGCGACGGGCGCCCCTCCGGGGGCCCGGCGGTCGGCCCCCCTGTGGGGGCGCGGGACGAGGTCGCCCCGCCGCCCCCGCCGATGCGATCAGGGCTGGATCGTGTCGAGCGCCCCCACGCCGTCGGTGACGTACACGAGCCCGCCGCCGACGGTCACGCACTGCACCGCGCCGGGGTCCGCCCCCACCGGCAGGGTGCCGGACACGATGTCCAGATCGGCCTGGCTCAGCCGCACGAGGCGCGCCGGCGTCCCACCGAGGGCGTCGCGGTCCGGAACGGGACGACGCTCCCATCACCGGAGCCCGGCGCGTAAGAAGGGGCGACGGGACCGCGGCGCGGAGTCGGGACGCCCGGATTCGAACCGGGGACCCCCGCCACCCAAAGGCGGTGCGCTACCAGGCTGCGCCACGTCCCGACCGGGCCAGCGTAGCCGACCCCCCGGGGGCGCGGGCTCCCTCAGGCCCCGGGTTCCCCCCGCGCCGGGGCGTCGCCCGCGGGCTCGGCGGCCGCGGCCGTCTCGGCCGCGGCGAGCAGCCCGTCGTACGCGGGTGCGGGCACGGCCGGCTCCGGAGCGGCGGAGGGCACGCCGAAGGGGTGGCGGAAGCACCACGCGACGATCGCGTCGGCGGTGGCCGCCGTGACGTCCGCGAAGTCGATCCCGAGCATCCACCCGTCGCCGTCCGACTCGCGGTCCGGGGCCAGGGCGGCCACCCGCCCGCGCACCTCGATGGGGCCGTCCTCGAGCAGCAGCACCAGGCTCAGCGCGTCGCCGACCTCGTGGGGGCGGGCGACCGAGAGGCGTGCGCCGTGGCGGCTGAGGTCGGCCAGGTGACCCGCGCGGGGCTCGCCGGGCTCGCCCTCCATCGCGTACGCCACGGGCACGGCGACCGGGAAGCGGTGGCTGCGTCGCCGGTGCTGCACCCGGCGCGCCCACGCGTAGACGTAGCCGATCAGGGCGATGTTGGCGAAGGCCCACAGCGTCGTGATCGCGGAGGCCTCGGGGTGGAGCCGTCCCGGGAGGCCGAGGATCTGCGCGAGGGTCTGGTACGCGACGGCGGCCAGGGTGACCACGCCGATCGCGAGCGGCACCCGCAGGGCGCGGGCCACCGGGGACGTCGCGCGCGGGGCGCCCTTCGGGGTCACGGCGAACCCGGTCCCCCGGCCGCGCGGCAGCGCCGCGAGGGCCCTCAGGTAGGCCTCCATCCGCACGATCGAGTAGCGCTCGGACTCGACGATCCGGTACGCGCCCCCGGCCAGGGCCTTGCAGGCGATCGGCACCAGCAGGAACTGCGGCACGAAGACCATCAGGTACAGGAGGGGATCGGCCGCGATCGGCACGGCCCCGGTCAGCAGCACGGCGGCGGGGACCGACATCGCGATCAGGCGCTGCGGCCCCTCGAGGAAGTGGAGGCAGCTCGCGCTGTACTCGACGCGCTGGCTCCAGGTGAGGCCGCGCCGCAGGAGCGGCGGGTCGCGCCGCAGCATCTGCAGGGAGCCGCGCGCCCAGCGGCCGCGCTGCACGACGAAGGCGCCGATCTCCTCGGGCGCCAGGCCGAGCGCCATCACCTCATGGTGGTAGGCGATCCTCCAGCCCCGGGCGTTGAGCCGCATCGAGGTGTGCGCGTCCTCGACGACCGTGTCGGTGGCGACGCCGCCCACCGCGACGAGCGCCTCCCGGCGGATGACCGACGGGCAGCCGCACCAGAAGGCCGCCCCGTGGCGGTCCTTGCCGCGGCAGATGACGTCGAAGAAGAGGGTCTGCTCGTTGCGCAGCGGATCGTCGCCGGGCCGGGGCCGCGGGTGCCCGAAGCCCCGGTTGTAGAACGCCTGGGGCCCCTGCACGATGGCGACGCGGGGGTCGGACATGTGCCCGAGCATCCGCTCCAGCAGCTCGGGGCGCGGCACGTGGTCGGCGTCGAGGGTGACGAGGAACTCGGCGTCGACGTGCGCGAGGGCGTGGTTGATGTTGCCCGCCTTGGCGTGGAGGCGCGGCGCGGGTCGCGAGAGGTAGGTCGCGCCGAGCTCGGCACACATCTCCTCCACCCACGGGCGGCCGCCGTCGTCGAGCACCCACACCCGGTGCGGCACGTCGTGCCGGATCGCGAGGGCCCCCACCACCGTCGGGCGCAGGACGTCGGGGTCCTCGTCGAAGGTCGCGATCAGCACGGCCACGTCGCGCCCGGCGAGCGGCGGCCGCACCGGCCGGTCGCTCATGCGCCAGGCCGAGAAGACCAGGAGCGTCAGGTTGACGAGGGCGTAGGTCTCGATGACGACCAGCGGGAGCGCGAGCCAGAGCGACGCCCCGTCGAGCGTCCAGCCCCAGCGCCAGACCAGGTAGCCGAGGGCCGCGGCCAGGCCGAGCAGCACGACGGGACGCCCCCACCAGGTGGCGGGCGCGAGGGGTGGACGGGCGGCATCGGTCCCCGTCGTCGGCGCATCCGTCGTGAGCTGTGGCATCCATGCCGTCCCGTGTCGCTTGCCCCCGGGTGCGCCGGGGTCCCGCTCATGTCCTCATCGGCGTCCGGCGCCCCGACCTTCGCGCCGGGGCCGCACCGCGGGTCTACTGAGCCGCGCGCCGCGCCAGGTCGAGCGCGTACTCGGGCCACCAGCGTCCGGCCGGGGGCCCCCCGTTGCACGTCCCGTCCGACTCGCCGGGCCGCTTGATCCACAGGTAGGCGTCGATCAGCGGGTGGCCCGTCTCGGTGGTCGGGGCGGCGCCCAGCGCGCGGCCGGGCGGGTTGCACCACACCCCCTGCGGGTGCGGTCCGTTGCCGTTGCGGCTCGTGTCCACCACGAAGTGGGCGCGGCCGGTGCGGCGCGAGATGGCCGTGCCGTAGCGCGTCACCCGCGCCGTCGTCTCGAAGCCGGAGACGTTCAGCGCGAAGCCCCGCGCGCGGGCGACGCCCGCCGAGCGCAGGCGCCCGGCCATGGTGCGGGCGGGGACCCAGCCGGGGTTGCCGGCGTCGATGTAGACCGCGGTGCCCCCGCCGGCGGTGAGCCGGTCGACGGCGGCGGACATCGCCGCGACGCGGGACGAGCGGTCGCGGCGCGGCAGGCAGGACATCCCCGCGAGGGCGTCCGGCTCCAGGATCACGGTGGCGGGCCCGGGGCCGATGCCCCGCGCGACGGCGTCGATCCAGCGCAGGTAGGCCGCGGTGTCCGGCGCACCTCCGTACGAGTGCTGACCGCAGTCGCGCTCGGGGATGTTGTAGGCGACCAGCACGGGGACGGTGCCCGTCGCCCGCGCCGCGCGCACGCGCCGCGCCACCATCCCGCGCACGTCCCGGTGCCAGTCGCCCAGCCAGAGCGCCTGGGGCTGCCGGGAGATCCACCGCACCAGCTCCGCGTCGGCCGGCCGGGCGGCGGACCACGCCCGGGCCTGGGACGTCGCCGAGCCGGTCGGCTCGAGGTAGAGCGGACGGCCGGCGAGGGGGTTCACCTTGCGCGCGGCCGTCGCGCGCTCACGGATGACGCGCACGGTGGCGCCGCCGGTCACGGCGGGCGTCGCGGGGGCCGCCGTCGCGCCCGCCGTCCGGTCGGCCGGAGAGGGCGTCGCGGCCAGGGCGGCGAGGGACGCCGTCCCGAGCGCGATCAGGGCCGCGATCGGCCGGAGGCGCCGGCGACGGCGCTGGTGGAGGTGTTGCGGCATCGGGGTCACGGCCCACGTCGGTGCCTGTATCGGCACGTCCGGAGGCGACTGGAGACTAATGAAACCTCCCCATCGTGCGCAGGGCTCAACCGCCGTGCCCCCGGTGCCGACCCCAGGTGCATGGGACGCTCCTCCTGGCGCAGGCGCCTGCTCGGCGGCGGCGCCGCCGTCGTGGTCGCGGCCGCCGCGGCCGCCGTGCTCGCGGTCCCCTTCCTGGTCGACGGGCCCGCCGCCCCCCCGGGCGCGGCCGCCTCCGCGGCCACGGCGCCCGTGACCGAGCCCGTCCCCGATCCGGAGCGTCCCGAGGGCGAGCCCCGGCACCGCCTCGTGCCCCCGGTCGACGGCGTCTACCTCGGGGTCTCGAACCACGAGCTCGTGACGACCGACGGCGCGGTGCGCCGGTGGACGCGCGCCAACGGCGTCTCCCCGGCGATCGTCAACTGGTACCAGCAGTGGCTCTCCGGCGAGCGCCGCTTCCGCCCCGACTGGGCGCGCCGGGTGGCGCGCGCCGGCGCGGTCCCGATGATCACGTGGGAGCCCTGGAGCGCCCCGGCGGGCGAGCGCCACACGGTCGACCAGCCGTCGATCTCGCTGGCGCGCATCGCCGCCGGCGACCACGACGCCTACATCCGCGCCTGGGCCCGCGACGTGGCCGCCTACGGGCAGCCGGTGATGATCCGCCTGATGCACGAGATGAACGGCAACTGGTACCCCTGGGGCGTCCAGGTCAACGGCAACGTCCCCGGCGACTACGCACGCGCCTGGCGTCACGTGCACCAGGTCTTCGACCGCGCGGGCGCGGACAACGTGAGCTGGATCTGGTCGATCAACAACCTCGAGCGCATCGACGGCGAGGTGCACGACATCGACGCCTACTACCCCGGCCGCAAGTGGGTCGACTGGGTCTCGACCAGCGGCTTCAACTGGGGCGGGGCCTACTCCTGGAGCAGCTGGCGCACCGCCGACGAGCTCTACCGGGACACCATCGACGCCCTCGCCCGCTTCGACCGCCCGGTCATGATCTCCGAGATCGGCACGACCGACATCGGCGGCGACGCACGCGCCTGGGTGCGGCAGACCTTCCGCACCCTCCGCACGACCTACCCCGATCTGCGGGCGGTGCTCTGGTACGACGACATCGACGGCGCGGGCCTCGACTTCACGCTGACCGGGCAGCGCGCCGGCGCCCTGCGCCAGCCCGGCGCCCTCGGCACCGACTGGCTCCGCGAGCCCCGCCTGAAGGAGCTCTAGCTGTAGTAACCACGGACCTGCGCGACACGGCTGATGGGCGGCCGGTTGCCGAGGGA
>VFQN01003703.1_pt1 | contig 21341 bp, 31 predicted proteins | sample 3512371 | NCBI WGS metagenome assembly VFQN01 (sample SAMN10412370, study PRJNA504923) | tailings metagenome | isolation source: Replicate 2 from Balatoc abandoned mine | place: Philippines: Itogon, Benguet | collected 2017-08-28
AAATAGGTCTCCGATAATCCCATAACCCTTCTCCTGAAAAAAAAAAAAAAAAAAAAAAAAAAAAAAAATCGCGAGCAGTTCGACTCGTTGTGCTTACTGCGTTTGAAGAACCCGAGTGCTAGTTGGCCGCTGCTTCTGCGCCATAGTTTCGGTAACCCATAAATACCGGTGGTGCGGGGGAAGGGCGCCACGCGTCCTTGCTCTTCCGTTATACGGTACGGTACACGCTGTTGGCACGTGTCAGCCTTCACGTGTCGGCTGTCAGGCCGCCGTCCCAGAGGCCCCCTCAGGCCCTCTGCATCCCATGGGTACGTACGCCAGCAGACGCTGCTATTGTACGCGGTTATCTTGACCTACATCCTGCTTACATCTATGCCGACACCTACACAGTCATGGGACATATGACACGTGGAGAAGTTGTTGCTGCAAATGGTGGGACTCTGTTGCAGCCCTGATTGCAGCGGATGCAGCGAAGTGGATCATAAGCACCGACGTGCAAGGACTAGGGAATGGGCCCGTGTTCTAGTGGAGCAGGTGTAGAGTGCGAGTACCGGTAGCCAGCATCGGGCCGGCGCTATGGGGACTCCCCTGGTTCCTCCCATATCACGCTCATCACGTTGGCCACGCGGTAGATATTGAAGCTGTGAGTAGAACAATACAAATCATAAACAGTCAAGAAGTAGGTTGCAGGTCATCGGTCCTCCTACTGCGAGGTCAAAAGCGCATGTGCTGTCGTGGGTATCAGGCCGTTGTCAGTTATGTGGCGTTCCCAGCTGCGATTCTCCACAGCCCCAAGGCATCCTCGCGATGTCTAATTTTTGGAAATAATTTAAATGCGTGTTTCGGCGCGATCGGTTCAGGTCCCGGTCGGCGCAAATGCCGTATCTAACCGAATAATTCTAACAACTAAGGTCGATGCGTGAGCATCAGGGCCGGCAGTCGATGCAAGTCACTGCAAGGTAGTGTGCGTGCGCACACCAATGTCACATCGTGCGTGTTACCTTCCTGGATCATGTACTGAGAGATGGCTTTAGGTACAAGCAGCAGCCGCGTCGACGCCCCAGGAGCGCTACCATACGGAGCTGCCGACTCTCAATTCAGTCCCTTAGAGGACAGTGGTCACTGGCTTAAACACCATGTGCACTTACCAGCTACAGCAGGACCACTGGAAGGCGATACGGACGATGAGAGCGAGGGGTGTGACGCACCTCTGCTAGGTGGCTGCCAAATAGAGACGCGCGACGTCTCTATTAGCATAAATGTATTCTCAACAGACGCAGACCTGCGGTCTACTACGGATGCCGACGTGTTCGCGCGTCAAGTGCGGCTCGGCGTGAACGCTTCATGGGCGGTTAACGTGCTGCTGCTGGTGCGTCCAAAAAGGGAACAATGCAGGGCGGCGCTGAAAGCATGAAAGAAACTCACATGTTGCATTTACCCACATCACATTCTTCTCTACCATTTCAGGTGGCCAAGGTCACCATTTTCTGCGTGTCCCGTTCTTACGCGGTGCTGGCATCTGCCGCCGACTCGCTGGTGGACCTCTTGTCACAGGGCGTGCTAGCGGCAGCGGAGCGCGCAGCAGCAAGGTAATGTGATCAGGGAAACCCAAACAAGGAGCAGGTTGTATCTGTCAGTGCAGTGCCGGCGTACCGTACACCAACGGTGGCACCGGAACATACCAGTATACAGGCTCCTTGCGTGCTGAGTGAAAGAGGGCCCGCAAAGGGAAACCAGGCAATCCGCGCGCTCCTGCAACGGCCTTGGCCACGTGCCGCGTGCCACGTGTCACACGCCACGTGCCACGCAGGCACCACGAGCGTTACCCCGTGGGCCGCACGCCGCTGGCGGAGCTGTCCGTGCTGTGCTGCGCCGCCATCATGCTGTGCAGCACCGTGCTGGTCATGCGTGAGGCGCTGGAGGGGCTGGCAAGCGGGCTGGCAGGTGGGCCGTGGGCGCGAGGGTAGTAAGCCGCACTTGGCAGCCGTAGTTGTGTGGACGGGCCAGCAGGCAGCTGGACGACGGGCGGAGGGCGTACGGTACATCGGCAGAAGCAGCTAAACTTCCAGCGTTTACATTCCTCTCTGCTGCTTAGCAGAGGGAGGCAGCACGGGGCATGTATGGCAGCGGTGGTGCGTGGGCTTGTATGAACCGCCACAGGTGCACTGCTGCCTGTTGCCACGCAGAAGCGGGGCAAAAAGGGCTTGGCCCCGCGCTTGGCCAGCTGGACCCCACGCAGCGCACCGTCGAAGGGCGTGACAGCGTGATGTGTGTGGGCACGTGTGCGTGCAGGGGATGTCCCCGTCCTGGCGGTTGGGCCCACGCTGTACGGCGTGCTGGGCAGCGCCTCGGCCCTCAAGCTGGGACTGTGGCTGTACTGCCGTACGCTGAGGAGGCACACCACCATGGTAGGTCCGCTGGGAACCTGGGGTTGGTTGGGGGGCTGGCTCCGAGGGAGTGGCGGGTGCATTAGGAGGGAAGTGAATGCTCCGATGCTTGCAGCCTTGCACCTGCTGCGTGGAGGCTTAGAGCCAGGCTAGGGGCCACTGATTCCCGAACCCCAGCAGGAGCAACCAATAAGTCCATGGATACTGCAAATCCTGTCGCTGTGTTGCGTTTGTCAACTGCACGCAACCCATGTACCTGACACGGTGCGTTTGGCGTGGACGCCCACCTCACCTCCCTGCCCCCACCTGCCCGTGCCCCCACCTGCCCGTGCCCCCTCCCGTTGTGCCCCACCACCTACGCAGGTCGCCCTCGCAGAGGTGCGTGCAGGATTGTGTGGCTGGTGGGGCACCACCGACGTGTACTTGTGTAGCAGGGGAAATGTGTGACATAGCTAAGGGGAGCCGTCGGGGGAGATGCCAGGACCGCTCACAGCCGGCACAGAAGCAGTTAGGGGACACCCCACGTTCGGATGCGTAAGGGAGTAGCGACAGTCAACAGGGGCTGCTCACCTCAGTCCGCCGCCTGATAGGCTTTCTGAATGGCGGCACTCGGCAAACCCTGGACACCCGCGTACAACATACAGGACCACTTGAACGACGTCATGAGCAACGTGGCCGCAATCTGCGGCGCGGCGGTGTCGGGGCACGTGCCACGGCTGTGGTGGGTGGACCCCGCGTGCGCCATCCTCTTCTCCGCCCTCATCATTCGCAACTGGGCGGCCATTTGCTGGGAGCAGGTGCGCACGGTGCTTGTTTATAAGGTTCTGCAACTTCTCTAGTCCCATTTGGTGGTTCACCATGCTGGAAGACGCATGCAGCAGAGTCTGACCGTGACGATTGCCTGTTCCGCACTGTCGCCATGCCGCTCGGTCCACTGTTCACCTACAGTGCTGCGAGCATCACGCAGGGCATTGCAGTACCTCACTCAATGCTGATAGTACCCCTGATACATTCTTTCTGGTTCGTTCAACAGGGTCAGAAGCTGGTGGGCGTGGAGGCGCCAGAGGAGGTGGTTGCCAATGTGAAGCAGCTGGTGGCGGCACACCAGCCCCGCCTGGAGGTGAGCAGGCGGCAACGCGTACGGCACGTGCAGCACGTGCGACATGGCACGCCATGCACGAGATGCAGGGGAGGTGGGGTATCGCACGCAACGGGCTGTGCGCGCGGTGCCAGTGCGGCAACGTGACAGCTCTGCTTGCTGGTTGCCTACCGTACATCCAGCACCTGCCTGGCCGTACGGTGCCTGGCGCGAAAGTTACATGCAAGCGTTGGGCCGGGCAGGGGCTGGCCACGGGCTACCGCCGCCGGACCTCACACCATGTGCCTGCTTCGCTATGCTGCACCCTGTCTCCTAACCTTGCTTGGCTACATCTGTCTCAGGCTTGCTCTGCCTGCATCCCGCACCGCATCCGCTACACGTGCTGACTGGCCGACTGAATATGGCTGGCTTCCGGCGGCGAAGCCTCGTTGCGAGCCCCGTTGCGTGAAGTCCTGACAACGCACAGTTACTGTTTACATCCCCACCCGTTGACATCACAAAATATGGGGCTGGTCCCCGCCATCGCGGACACGGGGGCTCCCATCCCTCTAGCTACATGCATGCGTATACCCGGGCAACTATCACCGCCGCGTGGCAAAGCACAAAGCCTTTGCTGTCGCGCTTATGCGTGCTTTTGACCTGTTCTTCTACCGTTTCTCACACGCAGCTGGGCCGGCTGGTCGCCTACCACCGCGGAGGCCACGTGTGGGTTGAGGCGTGCGTGGTGGTGCCGCCGGAGACCAGCGCCAGGGAGGGCCGCGAGGCGGCGCTGGCGCTGCAGCACCAGGTGCGTGGGTGCTGCGTACCATAAGACACAGGACGCGGTTGCGGGTGGGGTGGGCGGCCTGCAGCCGTACGGCAGCGCCAGGGAGATTACGACACAGCGGCGGGTTAGCGCGGGCGCACCAGGTGGGTGGGTGCTGGCGCAGCGGCTTGGAGGCAGCGTGTGAGTGCATACGCAGTGCATCAGTGGGGCTGGCGCATGGCAGGCCGGGGGATGACGCGCAGAGCCAGTGATCAATTAGGCGCGTGATCAAGCCATACGCGGCGGATTTACCCCAACGGCCGTACTGTTCCTTGCGCATGCCGTACCCGCCGCGCCTAACCTGGAGCCGTGAATGGTGGCCATGTGCTCCACGCCTTCAGATTGAGGCAGTAGAGTCTGTGGAGCGCGCATTTGTGACGGTGGACTACGTGGCAAGGCGGGGGGAGCTGGAGCACAAGGTGGGTCGCGGCTGGCTCAGTGGGGCAGGAAAGCACCATTCGGCGCCATTCGCTGCTTGGGGTGGCAAGGGCCGGGCGCAGAGTGCTGCGTGCGAATCGGTACCGTGACGCCCCCACGCTCGTGCCCTCTCCCAACTCCCCCCCACCCGTATGCATGTCGGCATATTCACACACGTACATCGATGCTTGAGCACTTGAAGGAACCGTTGTTTCTGACGGTGCATATCTGGTGCATACCGTACACAGGTCGAGCGCAACTTGTTGGCAGGCGAGGCGGACGTCATGAAGCCCCACCACACGGCGGCAGCTGCAGCACACGAGACGCTGAAAGCCGCCGCCACCACAGCAGCAGCAGCCACGTGCAAGCCTCTGCCACGTGCCGTATCCGGCGCGTCCTCCCTTGAAAGCGGCTACTCGCAGAATGTGGCGGGGTCGTGCTTTTCGGGGGCTTCGTCATCGGGGTCACCCTCAGGATCACCCTCAGCCTCGCCCTCGCCCTCGCCATGCCCCTCCCTGCCGTCCTCGCTCCCGTCCCCCGCCGCCTCCCTGGCGCAGCTTCCGGAGCAGCAGCAGCAGCAGCAGCCTGCATGTAGAGAAGGGAGCAGTAGGGGCGGTGGTGGAGCGGCTGGCGGGTCCACCAGGGGCGGTGTGGGCAATGCCGTGAGGGCAGTGCTCATGATCCCCAACTCGGCTTCTGCAGTGAAGCGGGAGTGACCGAGCGGGTGCCGCCCGTGGGGCCCAGCAGGGGGATATCATTTCTGCCAGGGACCACGTTGGCACTCGGTGACCCTCCTATCGGGCGGGGATGCATGCGACCAGGTGCAAACGGTCGTTGGTCGTGTGGAGAGCACAGCACCATGGGGCAGCTTGAGAAGCGTGCGGTCTCGTGGTCGGAGCATACGGTACGCAACTTAGCATGGGGCGTGTGATTGTATGTACAAACAGGCCCCAATAGCATCATGTTGGACTGTGCGATATGATAAATCATTCAGCCCGCAGCCCACCCTGCAGCCTTCCCGGCGGAATGCGCAACACACGTGGTGAGGGCGTAAGGGCGGTGAGGCCCGTGCGTGCCTACGTTGCTTTGGCTTGCCGTTTAGCGAGGTGATCAGTAGCTGCAGAGTGACTTGCAAGTCTTTTCATGCAAGGGTGCCGAGGAGGTGTCAGCCAGGGGAGGTGTCCCCCCTGGTGTCAGCGATGCGTGCTCTGTGCCGGAGCTTTCTTAAGCCGCAGTGAAGGTGGCAGTTTGTGCGGTTGTGTAATACCGGTATGCTTGGCGCAAGCCTGGTTGAGCAGATATCGCATGCTGGGTGTTGGTGGGCATGTGCGCAGGCTTGCATGGATGCCCGCCATGTTTGGGCTTTGGGGCAGCCAGCTCGTTGAAATCACTTGCAATGCAAACTACCTTGAACAGGAGTGCCCAAGACCAAGCTTGGGTTGGTTAATGTACCTATGTTGCTGGGGCGCACAGGGCGACACCGGTCTTACGCTGTGTCTTCCACACGTTGCATGCCAAAGCATTGCGATTGGGTGACAGCGGCTGGTGTGTCCCTCAGTACCGGTGTGCATATCCCTTATCGTTGGGTTGCATACACCCTGCCGTGCCGTACAAGTGGACTACCCTGCCATAGGGGCCGGGGGCTTTCCCTTCAATCTTGTGTAGGCGGCGGCCCAGGACGCAGGAGGTGGCCTTCGTTCATGGCTGGAGCTACTGGTCACTAGGCGCAAGAGAAGCTCACAATACCACTTGCAGTAGGGGCCTGGGAACCGGTCATAAAAGATGCACAATCGTATCAAAGTGACCGAGGGCTGGTACACTTCTGTATCAACAGTTGCAGGTGGGGCCCCAATCGACCCGTGTGCGCCACTGCGCACGTGGTCAACGGTGTTCCCCGCACCCGCAGCACGAACCACCCTGACGTCGGCTCGCCAACGGGCCAGACAACGGCAACACCCTAATGCTACGTAGTACTAACAGGTGCCCATCTGTATGCGGTATATGTACAGTGCCTGCTTAGGTCGCTTTGACACATCGTATGTACACGGTCGCTCGCTCCACTTGCCCGCACTCCACAGCGGTAGCTATGGCCCCCAAGGCCCTACCCACGTCACGCCAACAACACATTGCTTGGCCTACATACTGGTACGCGAATGTCGCGTAAGCCCCGTCTCCTAGTAAGCACTGCTAGATTACAAATTCCTGCTGGCAATGATTTCGCCTCTTGACGGCCTGGCTCACGGGGGCACCTAACACAGCAGCTATACCGCCGAACACCCAGCGTGCGACGATGCACAGATGCATACCCCCCCCCACCCTATGCTGTTCACCAGTACAGTTCACCAGTACGTGTGGTGAGAAGACCATCAAAACCGTTCAAGCCTAAATAGGCGGCAGCACGTTGTTGCGCACGAGGGTGTTGTCCTGGTAGTTGCCTGGAGGGTTGAAGAAGCACACGAAGACCTTGCAGCTCTGGCGGCTGCCGTCCGACACTGTCACGTTGTGCCGTACTGCGAACCCGCAGCCGTACTGCGTGGTGGCTTTCCACACCAGCTGCGCGGCGCGGTGGGGCGAGGTAGGGAGGGGGGCAACGGCGTGTGAAGGAATGGGGCAGGTGCCGTACCGTGCGAGGCCCTAAACAAACGGCCGCCAGCTGGGTGTTGCCCGCATCCCTGGCATGCACCGGCTGGTTCTAACACGTGCGTGTTGCTCAAATCAGTACGCAGATGAGCTTAACCTACTTGACGGCCATGCCTACCACGTGGCAACAACACACTCGCGCCTCTGTGGCAGGCTGTATTGGCACCAGATCTATCTGCCGCACCTGTGTGAAGAGGCCCACAAAGGATCCCGGCTTGAAGTTGTCCGTAAAGGGCGTCTGGGTATAGTTGTACTTGGCGCCAAACGAGTACCTGCACGATGAGCCACACGCATTACGTGCCGTAAGCTGGACGTGGAAGGAGCAAAGGAGTATCTGCAGCTGCCTGCAGGGCTCGAACCGTACTGTACGGCACACGGCCGGCAGCTGCCAGTGGCTTGTGTCGTACTGCTCGCGAACAAGGGTCCTCCCTGATCGCCGCCACTAACAGTTACCGTACGCGCACGCTCACGTGACGTAGCAGCCGGCTCCAGTGACACATGCTGACACGTGTCACGTGTTACGATAGGCCCCCTGGAAAGACGTGCCGCACTCACCATTCGCGCACGGCGTTGATGCACTGGACCTGATTGATGAATTCCTGTGGAGAGAAGTAGCCCAACAGGTTTTGGCCGTATGGGACGTCGTTGGCCACTGACAGCTCCTTGCACCCTGCGCGTGCGACGCTGAAGGCGTGGGCTGCGGCCTGTGTGGCCATGCTCTGGTTGTACACCACGTTGGTGGCCTGGTGGCGGCGGCGGTAGGTGTTGATCTGGCTTGTCACGTTGCTTAGGGCGGGGCAGTAGGCGCCTAGAGGGCAGGAGGGGCAGTGCAAAGGAGAAAGGATCATTGTCCTGGAAGGGCAATACGAGAGGTGAAATGGCTCCATTGGCGTATGGACGACGAGTGTTCCGGCTAGCACGGTACAAGGGGCCTCCCAAAATGGCAGTGATCGCGGCGTGGATACGATGGCTTGGTCCGTAGCAAGGCGCTGGTGCAAGGGTTCCTTTCCTTACCCAGCATCGGGGGAGAAGGAGGCGAGGGCGGGCGGGAGCTGGGTGGACGGGGACTGGGCGGGCGGGGACTGGGTGGACGGGGGGACGGTGGGCGTGGGGACGGCGGGCTCGGGGGCCGGGGCGGCTTGGGGCTGGGGGGCCGGGGCTTGGGGGAGGTGCTGGGGGGAGGGCTGCGGGGGTTTGGGGGCCGGGGCCGGGGGGAGGGAGGGCGCGGCGACGGGGGCCTTGGGGGCGGGCGGCGGGTGGCTTCCACGGGGCTTCTGGGAGGAGGGAAGACTGCGGGTCAGGGCAGGGCGGGAAAGGAGGCAGCTGTTAGGCCGAGCAAATGAAAGTGAATGTTGCAGCTGCTGCTACCGGTTCGCCACAGGGTGCTGGGTGCAGGCTGAGTCCCCTTGGACACTCTGGTGCGTACGCTTGTGCGAGCACCATGCAACCTGCGATGCAGCAAAACATCGGTGGAACGCACCGTTTGCCAGCCACTGGTCGTTGCCAATGTAGTTCCCGGGGTTCATGAAGAAGCACACGATGGCCTTGCAGGCGCCCTGGGGCAGGCCGTCCACGATGCTGGTACCGCAGCCCATGCGGGATGTGCCCTTCCACACCAGCTGCAGGTCACAAAAAGTGTCAGGAGGGCATCCTCAGCGGGACGTGCACATGCATCATGATTGGGGGGCAGCAGCAACAGTGCTCGGCAACTAGGCTTGGGTATGTAGACTGCAGGAGCAGCAGCACCGGGAGGTCGTACAGGTGTGCCGGGAGAGGACCAGCATGACATCGGCTGGGTGGTGTCGACACGGCACCGGGCGCTAGGCCAGCAGCGCAAGTGTGATTGGCACGTGCCAGCCAGCCGTGTACAAAAGGGGCCCACGCGGCCGCTAGGCGTCCCGTAGTCACCTGCGTGAAGAGGCCCACCCGGCCCTGCAGCCGGTCCTTGTTGTCCGTATACGGCGTCTGGCTGTAGATGAAGCCGTCGCTGTACTCGTACCTGTAAAAACCGCACACAACGGATACAGCTTTCCGGGGTCGAGGCACAGAGCCAGTGTCTTGCCAAGGCCAGCATACCGGTACATGCAGCGTGCGGCCAGTCAACGCGTGCTAACCGCATACCATGTGCCTGGACCCCACAGGCTTGGCCCTGTTGCTTGGGGCAGGGACCAACCCGAGGTATAAGCAGCTACTATCCACCGGATTGGCGCAACACAAGCCCGTGCCTGGTCCCCTGGGCCCGGAAACCCACCAGCCATTGATTGCCTGGACGCACGATGCAGACTCGACCAGGGACCTGGGCCCGTAGTAGGAGAACCGGTTCTGGCCAACGCCGGGGGCGAAAGGAGTGGATCCGCAGTTGTTGTCTGTGACCTGCTTGGCATGGGCTGCTGCTTGCGTCGCCAGGGCGCCGTCCCATGTCAGGGCAGGCACGTTGCCATGGCGCGCGCGGTAGGAGTTGACCAGGTCACGAGCCGCATTGGCGTCAGGGCATACCGCACCTGCGGCAGTCAGACGTGGAAGAACGAGGCGAGTTGGCACTCAGGCGAAGACGGCGGTTGGGTGCGTGCGGCAGAATGACGGGTATATCAGCATCACAAGGGCGGTGTACGTGTTGTGGATATACAACTGCAATTGCGATGGTGCATCAGAGCCCGTGCTTGCGGCCGCAGCGATGGCCACTCGCACAGGTGCTCCACCATCAACCCTCAGGCAGGCCCCGGAGCTGGCCGATTGCTGGAACCGCTCACTGTACTTACTTTGTGCATACGTAGTCGTCGTACCGATAATCAGCAAGGCTGCCAACCAGGCTAAGGCTGCCACGCTGGAAAATGCCACAGCCATCTGGTGGCGCCCAAACGCCAAAGCTCCTGGCAGAGCTTTCCCTATTGCTAACTACAAATTGGAAATGCAATAGGGACTGTATGATTGTGCGACGGCCTACCGCCTGTGAGTCGAAACTTCAGGGGAACGTTTCGTAATTTTGTACTCCCTTGAAGGTGCTCACTCACTACGTATGCTGCCACATTGCAGCCCAGCAGTTGTGCAATTTGAAACTTGCGCTTTCTAAACGGTGTACTCGACTGGCAGTTGACGCGAAGGTGGTTGGGTATCTGTTGGTAAAGATCGTAGACAGCAGCAGCCCAGTTGCCAGTTCTTCCTCGGCGCTTGCACTTTGCACTGAGACAAACAAATTCCGACACAGCTTAGGCCAACATGGGTCTCTCTTACCGACGATGCTTCGGGTGCGCACGCACCTGTACTCGGGGCTGTACTCTTGCTTGTACTACTTGCGGATGTGCTGTGCGCTGTTGCAGCGAGGTGCCTCCTAGGTGTTCGCGAGAGAGTGATCCCAGTAGACGGACGCTATTGTATCGTGTCGTTCATACGCTGCCAACAGCCAAGCCGATGTGCACGGATGGGGGGCAGGGACTTTCAGTTGTGTTGTGGGCAGCTTGTGGGCCTCGTGACTTCCTAGTCATGAGCATCCTTACTTTAACAGTGGATGCACGGCGCTTTGAGCGTGTACTCCGTTGCAATTGTAGAGCGTTGCAGACAGCTTGGTGACTGCACACTCAGGTGGGGCCAAGCTTCTGCTGTGACGGTATGTGGGCTGCTCCAGCGGTGCTGCTGTCGTACCAACATACCGTACGACGCGTGAAGTTCCAACCAAGCGGGTGGTACACGGACGTGCTGAACCTGTCACACACGTGTGCAACGGTATCCTCGCCGGGTTACACTGATCCGTACCGGTACGTTGGCCCGGTGTCCCTCATGCACATGCACACGAGGACACGCTGGGGCCGAACCTGCAACCACCACCCTGGCCCGCACACAGCATCGCGGCACCAAGATCCAGCACCATCGCGCAGCATAACATGACACATCTAAAGTCGCATGCCCCTTGCCAAGTCAAAACCCGCGCGCTGCCTGCCCTCAACCCGCCTCGAAGGCTAACCCTCGTAGATACATTCGTCAACGGTATGTACATGCTCTCCACACGCTCTGCCTAGATTGAAAGTCACGAGATGTGTGCTAGGTTCAAAAACCGTCAACTACCAACACTCAACTCACAATTACTGGCGCCCATGGGCGCGACGAGGTCTGTATAGCCACAGCCGGGCTATCAAGGGTGACGCAAGGCCTACCTGCACGGCCACAATATATAGCTGCTGTACAATACTCAAACAGTCCGGTATAGAACCGCTGCCACACAGCGTGTACGAGAACAAACTTGATCATGTACGTGTTGTGCATTAGGGCGCCCGCCACTTCCCCTAGATGGGTGGCCGCACGTTGTTGTACACGACGGTATCGTCTTGGTAGTTGCCTGGCGGGTGGAAGAAGCACACGAAGACCTTGCAGCTCTGACGGCTGCCGTCCGGTACCGTGACGTTGTGCCGCACGGCAAAGCCACAGCCGTACTGCGTGGTGGCCTTCCACACCAGCTGCGGGGCGGATGGGGCGAGGTAGGGACATGCAGCGGGAGAGAGGAGGGAGAGCTGAACGGCGGCAACTTAATTGGTGGTTACATGGCGCAACAGCAAGCAACAAGGTATGCGGTCTTTCCCGCGGTCCAGCACTCATGGCAGCTAGCTTGATGTTGTAAGGTGCAACGTGGGAGTGGTGAGTGCACTGGTGAGGGTTTCATGCTGGCACACATGCTTCCACACCTGCGTGAAGAGTCCAACAAAGGACCCCGGCTTCAAGTTATCGGTGAAGGGCGTCTGCGAGTAGTTGTAGTTTGCACCGTAGGTGTACCTGCAGATACAAGCGAATGCAAGGGCATGGGACTGGTACCATTCGGAGAGAACACAAATCCAACAGCAGGCCTGCAGGCTCTCACACGCAAGCGGGTGGACTGCAAAGGCGCGCGACGGCACACACCAAGCTGCGCGCTCCGAGCATTGCCCAACAGTAGTGCCGGCGAAGTGCCTCCAGCGCCTCGTGGGCAGGAGTCGACTCACCAACTACGGACGATGTCGAGGCACTCGACCTGGTTGATGTAGTCACGCGGCGAGAAGTAGCCTGAAAGGCTCTGGCCGTGCGGCACTCCGGTCGCGGTGGAGAGGTCCTTGCACCCTGCACGTGCGACGCTGAAGGCGTGGGCTGCGGCCTGTGTGGCCATGCTCTGGTTGTAGGTCATGTTGGAGGCCTGGTGGCGGCGGCGGTAGGTGTTGATCTGGCGGGTCACGTTGCTCAGGTTAGGGCAGTAGGCGCCTGGGGGGCGGGAGGCCATCAGCGTGTGGTAGGGGACAGCAGGGTTTGTTGACCAGGAGATGAATGCAACTGAGGACTTGGGTATTCGTTGCGCGGCGGCATGGTGCCCCGTAGTGCGGTAGGTTGGGTTGGTTTGGCTCCTGGCTGCCTTGGGCGGCAGTACATTACCCTGACACTTGAAAGCCAGCACGTCGGTGCTCAGCAATGGCAGCGTTAACGTGCTGCGTATTACTTGGCAGCAGTGATGCAAAATCTCAGCCCTCCCTCGTCACTTACCCAGCATCGGGGGAGAAGGAGGCGATGGCGGACGGGGACTGGGCGGGCGGGGGCTGGGTGGGCGCGGGGACGGCGGGCGGGGTTTCGGCGGGCTCGGGGGGTGGGGCGGCTTGGGGCTGGGGGGACTGGCAGACGCACCGGGCGGTGGGCTGCGGGGGTTCGGGGGACGGGGGCGGGGAGAGGGAGGGCGCGGCGACGGGGGCAGAGGGGGCGGGCGGCGTGAGGCCTCCACGGGGCTGCTGGGAGGGATGCCGCTCTTGGGGAAGACTGCAGGGAAGGATGGGACGGGGCAGGGCTCGAAGGGAGCAGTCCTCGCTCGGTAGGCAGCGCCAGGCCAATGTCAGCTGAACCTCGTGGCTTAACCCCAGACTCCTTGGTGGGGAGTACGCAGGTACTCCAGCTGCTATGGTGCTGATGCAAGGCGTAAGCCGGCATGTAGCCAGATGTTGCCAATGCTACATGGCGACACCAGTCTTCGGCACGTCCGTAGGTGCATTGCCCTGTCTTTAGGTACCCCGCTGGCCACGTGCCAGCGCCGGTACATACCGGTCCGGCCAAGACCACATGGCGCGCCTCACCGTTGGCCCTCCACTGGTCGTCGCCATAGTAATTGCCGGGGTCCATAAAGAAGCACACGATGGCCTTGCAGGTGCCCACATAGCCGTCCGAGGCGGTGATGCCGTCCACGGTGCTGGAACCGCAGCCCATGCGGGAGGTGCCCTTCCATACCAGCTGCAACGTACGCAGGGTAGGGTACGGCATCAACAGGCACCAACGCATCGTGCAAGGAGGACGGATCAGATGACCGACTCATCGGTGGTGCACATCAGTAACGGCTGGAGCGGAGAGCGAGTTGCAGGGAGCAGCCTCGGGGGCGAGGAGCCGACAGCATGGCAGCATGGGAGCTGCGGCCTCACCTGGGTGAAGAGGCCCACGTTCCTGTTGACTTGGTTGTCTGTGTACGCGGTGTTGCTGTAGTTGTAGTTGGCACCCGCGTTGTACCTACAAGGGCGGCACGTCCATATCATACGGGTACATCTACTGGCAACCTGCTAGTGGCTTAGTTGTACGGCAGCGCAAGGAGTCGCCCTGCGAACGCCACGTGCAGGCAACTGACTTCAATGGTGAATCAGGGTCTGGATGTCTCGTGCCATGTGTACCACAACCGCTCACCATGCTTGGATGGGCTGCGTGCATGGCACGGCCTCTGCAGCTGCCTTCGGAGCTATGTAGCGGTAGATGTTCTGACCCACATTGGGGGCGAAGGAGGTCACGCAGCCGGCGTCGGTAATGACCTTGGCGTGAGCTGCTGCCTGGCTCGCCAGGGTGGCATCCCACGTAAGGGCGGGCACGTTGCCATGCAGCCGGCGGTACCCGTTCACCAGGTCCCGAGCCGCATTTGCATCTGGACAGACTGTCCCTGATGGCGCAGCAGGGGAGGGGGGTGTTGGAATGGGAGGCGTGCCAAGCCCTGCGTGTTCGATTGGAAGGACTTGAGGTGGTCTGGACGCACAACGCAAGCAGCTTGCGCAAGGCCGAGATTTGTGCAGGTAAGACTATGGATAAGAGAACTCGCTATGATTCAGTCGGGCAGAGGCAGACGGTCCCGCTCGGCCATCGCCTATTCGCCATCAAGTAGGCACCTAGAAGAATTTCAGAAGCATGCTCCTAGGCATCCTACCTTGAGCCTGTGAGTATGATGTGAGAGCGATAGCGATTACAGCTGTTATGGCCAGTCGAGACCAGTCGGTGTTCTTCATTGTCGAAGACAGCTGTAGCCCGGCAGGAGTCGTCAGGGCCTGTCAGCCGCCCAAAGTCAGTCCAGTTCAAAACTTTACATAAGCAGGGATGTTGTTGAGCCGCTCTGTAGCATATCTCAAGAGTATCAGGCCTCGGAAGAGTGTATGAAGAATACAACAGCCGAGAAGGCCCTGCACATCACCTGGCGCCCTTTATATATTATCATGTAACAGATTACAATTGTTTATACGTGTAGCTTCATGTTACACGGATTGACGCGATGGTGCAAGAAACGGTTGGAGCTGGTTTCGCAGCACAGCACACGGCACTCGGGGCTGAGACGTGAGAGGGCTCTGACAGCGGCAGATTGCGGCAGCCCGTGCGTGTTCCCATGAACATCCTAACCTATGGTGTTACAGAAAACGCCCATTACGCCATCAGCTTCATGAGGGCACCAGTGTACCACATTCAGGATACGCCACGTTTCCGCATCGCACTGGAGTTCGACATGGGCCCCGTCGGAGGTTCTGCTTTTCGGGCGACAACACCCTATCCGGTGCCGTTGCAGCGTTGCAGGCCGCAGCCCTCACGATGGACATGTACATGCCATTAAAGGAAGCACCCACGCGCCACGGCTCTGTTTCGTCGGCTAACACACAAGGGCCATGTGGCAAAGCTGGTGACATGCGCCAGCCGCAACATGTCGCTACGGCCGCCCTGACCTTCGGCCCCACCAGGTCAAGGTGCTCAGATGCTCGCCTTAAAGCCTGCACCCTTGCCCAAAGTCCTACCCGCCCTATGGCGCTTACCAGCGCACATGGAATGGCCGACCCTTTGACTGCGTGTGGGTCCTGTGAGTTGATGCGTCCACACCAACATTCTCTTCCGGCCAACCCTGGCCTACTGGCCCGCCGCCGGAGCCAGAACTCGCACCCCGAGCATGCCCACGCCCCGCAGCACCTTATTCCCACAGCCCAACGCCCCAAACGAACGCTCAAAACTCCCTGTCACCCCAGCCCCCGTCCGCCCCGTACCCCTGCCACTCATCGAGCCCACCGTGTCCCCCGTTCCTCCCGCCTGCCCAAACCCCATCACCTCCAGCGCCCTCCCTGCCGCCCCTGCCCGCGCCCCCACCCGGCAACATCCCCGCGATGGCGTTCCCCAGGACACCCAGCCAGCCGCCCGCTGCGTCTGTTCGGGATGGTCCCCCGCCGTACATCGCCGTACCGCGGTCGGCCTTGTACCCCAGGAAGTACGTCATCTTGATGTACATGACCATGGCCGTGAACGCCAGGCCCACCGCCAGCAGCACCATGCACATGAAGCAGAAGCTGCCCCCAGAGCTGCAAGGCAGGGAAACAAGGTAGGGGGTACAAGAGGGGGGCCGTTGAAATTCAGTACCGGTAAAAAAGCTCCGGCTTGGATTTTTCCAGGTCATACCCTTCCAGCAACGTTCAGCGAGTGGCGTTGCGCACCGCACAGAGAAACGCTTACTGACAAGCATTCCCTCTCGCATGTCACAACCTGAGCGCAGCACGACCACTGTGCGGCAAGGATGTCCTACACCGCTGCATTGCCTCAAACCCCTGAGGCCTCGAAGGGCCCCCGCATCCCCGCCACGCACAGGCTGCAAAGCATTACACGTGGTCCCAGCAGCACAGGGCCGCATGCAACGCTCACCGCTTGTGCTGCTCCTTGGCCTTCTCCACGTTGCGCTTGGTGTCCACCAGGCTCTCCGTCAGCGCCGTGTCGGTGGCGTCAAGCAGCCGCCCGCGGTCCGCAACGGCGCCCTGGAGCAACACAGAGCCACACACAACCGTCAGCAGAAGCAATGGAAAGCCGGTTAGCGCAAGAGCCCGCCGTGGTCTGCCACCTTTTTGGCACCACACACCATGCACCACGCACCCGTGCCAGGCACGATGGCAGTTATGGTTACGGCTATGGTTACGCGCGCTCGCTGTCCTTGCAGAGCAGATGCCGTAAAGTGGCTTCAAGCGGCCAGGCCGTCTGTGAAACCCAGGTTGTGCAGGACTGCCGCTGTAGTCATGTACAGGAGAGCGCTGCAGCTATCCATCCCGGGAACCACGTAGCACAACGGCCAGGTGACACAGCGTAGGTTGAAAGCTACCGGCATGGATTGTGTGTCATACTAGTAGTGCCGGCGTAAAGGTCATATTAAAAGATACCGTACAGCTATCGCCGGGTTGGGCAGCGGTCCTCTTCCGACCGTGCGTGCCGCAAGCACGGCCACGTGCCACGCTCAACTTCAAAATAAGTCGGCGACCAGCATGAAGGCAGGCAGGCCATGTGCCTGCCATGGTGTGCGTTACCGGTCCCCGGCCCTGCAATGCCTCGGCCCAGACCAACACCGTAGTCTTCATCGCCCTGCAACTAACCCACTGGGTAGCTGGACCCCGTTACCGACCCGCATGCGCAGCGCGTCGCGGTTTTTGCCACCAAAACGTAGCCACACCGGCGCTCCTGCGCATTGGTACGGATGCCACCGAACTTGAGCCCCATCCCCGGCCAAAACGCATGCCCAGCGCGTTGCCCTCCGGCTGCCACACTCACCCTACTCCAGCCCTCCACAACGCCTTGCCCTTACCCCACCTGCATGCCCAGCGCGTTGCTCTTGAGCTGCGCCGTCAGCTCCGCCAGCTCGTCAGTCAGCAGCGCCTGGGCGTTCTCCGCCTGCCGCAGCCTGGGGCCGGATGGAACCGTAATGGGTGACGTGCGAGCAGTTAGGATCTCACATATCTTTAACCCGGAACGTGCGAACCACAATGCCCCGTTGGTGCGCAGCGCTGCACAAGACCTTCCACAGCACGCTGCCGCGAGCCCCACCACTCTGACCGCTGGGCAGCCGCGCATTTCAAGCAGCACAATGCAAACTAGACCGTGCACTTGCATGAAAGACGTGCTTTCGTCGGCCTGCCCCTGCCCGCTTTCTTTACCCATGCGCATGTGGGCACACGTGCCCGGCAGGGTCACCTGTCTGCTGCCGCCGCGCTGAGGCCTGAGAACGCGTCCTGCCCCGCCTCGCCGGCCCCCTTGGCGGCCGCGAGGGAGGCGGCGGAGGGCACCTTGGCCGTCACGTTGGGCCTGTGGGTAGACAGAACAGTTGCAAAGCGTTGCTGTGCAGGGAGGTAGCCGTAATTGGTGGACCAACGAGAGCATGTGAACCATGAGGCTTGCAGTGTTCACAGACGTGGCGCCGTGCTTTCGGTGGAAGGCTCTGTGTGATAGCTGGTATGTGTCAATATGTGTCGTTTTGTGGAAGCACACGGTGTTCGCAAGATTGCCCCCCCCCCCCCCATGCTAGCGACAACTCATCCGTGCTGGCCCACGCAGATCGTGAAGCAGCGCGTCCGTCCGGTGGCTACCGCCGATCTGTGCCAGATGCTATGCAGTACGCGTCGTTTCCTTGCGTTACCCCAGGCTATAGGCACCCATAACACGTCACGGTGTGATGCACACGACTGCCGGATGGGTGCATGGGGGCATTTACAACACTGCTTGGGCTGCCGCCCACCTTGATGACGGTGGGGCAAAATATGACGCCTGCGAGCCGCCGCCGCCGCCACCGCCGGCCCCGACCGCCAGGTTCTGGCAGTACGGCGGCAGCGCGACTCTGGGTACGGCAGCTGCTGCGGCCTTCACGTGTGTATCGTACAGGTCCAAAAGCGCCGAGTCCAACCTTCGCAGGTGTTCAAGGGGTGGTCAGGGGAGGTGACGGGTACCGTGGCTGGTCGGAACAGCAGATGGGTGCTGTAGCAGTAGTCACGGTAGCAGCCAGCAGAAATCAGCTGCTTGACGCGCATACGCCACATGCGTGTAATAAATTCTTAGGCAAAGGCGCACATCCAGGATTTGGGTCAGGGGTACCTTTGATTGTTGGCTATGGGCAGCAATCTAGCCGCAATCCCACGGATGTAGGCCGCACTTTCACGCCTTACAGCGTAGCGGACGCAAGCCAGGCAACTCCACCTACCCGAGATCCTCCTGCTGCGCCCGAAGCTCTGCTAGCTGCTCTCTCAGTGTATCAATGTACTGCGAAAAGAGAGGTGCGCCGAAAGGAAAGCAGTCAGCACACAACGGCCGGTAGTGGGGCGCGAGCCCGCTGGTGCGGGCGGTGCAGGGGTTGCTGTTGCAGGTGCTTGGCATGTTATGCAGTCAACCAGTACAGCCGCACTTCCTTCCTTACACTTTGCAGCTTGAGCAAGGTTGCCGCTTTGTTGGTACTGCTGGTTGCTGTTGCAGACGTCTCGAGCTCCTGAAGCTGCCTGCGGGGTGACAAAGGAGGGTTACACATGTAGCGTACTGTGTGGCGAGTCTACAAGGAGACGGTGTAGGTGCTGTAGGTGTTGCCTAATGAGAAGCTGCGGATAACATTGTGCGAAGTGCGTTCATACCTGTTGCAGCTGTGCAGAAGCCGGCGGAACTGCACCTCCAGGGAGCTCCCCGTGCTAGGCTCCGGTAAGCCACTGGACCTGGGCCCGCCCATTCCCCCTACCGCGCAGACCTATCCCTGCCAGGTGCTTTTTCTTCTATGTGCTATATTAAGTCCGCTGTGTGTGGTTTTGGGGGCATAAGGACGACCCGCTGGCGGGGTTATGAAGGAATCCTCAGGCCCGTGGAAAGAGCAACAGCATTCCACGTGACATCTCGACGAGGGGCTTTACGTGTGCATATCGTTTGTATGTACTGCTCTGTTGCCTCAGTTCATCTATAGCTTCCTCCAAGGTCGCAGACAGGCCCGAGCCAGCGCGATGGCGAATGGGTATGTCTTTGAACTGAAGTCGTTTCGAGCTGAAAATAACTTCCTACAAGCTCGTCTGCCTATGTATAGATCCCCAAACACATGCAACAAGAGTCTGGGCTGTTGCTGGTTTCGGAGGAGCTGGGTTATCTGGCGGATGTCTTCGCGACTTCAGGTGGACTGGTGCAGCTACGCAATCAGGCGTGGTTATGATGTGAGTGAGCGGACTGGCCAGCTGGCGTGTGCACCATGCGTGGGCAGGCGTTACCAGCCCCTGCCTTTCAAGTCTCAGGTGTGCACCGTGTGCTGCCAGTGTTGCCTTCAAGCTGCTTGCGGCAGGTGTGCTGCGATCTCAGCTGATCCGCAGTAAAGGATGAGGCCTTGTTGCTTCCCTTTGGAACTCAAGACCAGTCGACATACGAGCCAGGGACCAATAGGAAACCGGACACGGCTTACACGTGCCATACTTGCGGGCACCAGCCCGTACATCGTCAGGGGAGCTTCCCTGGTCAAAGCTACTCACATTATACGACTCCGTTGCTTCGCCTTTCCTGATGGGTGTGGTCGGGACCAGTAAGGATCGTGTGGCCACACCACCTGGATTGTAACATAAAATGCCAAATGCCAAAGTGGCAGCGACCAAAATGCAGGTGCTGTACATTGTTGCTTGACTTCAATGCTCAACGCATTAGGAGAAGGAAGAGCACTAACGGGCGTAGGAAGAGGAAGCATCTATAACTGCCTAAGCATACCCAGCACCAACCTCCTAGAATGCCTAGGGCAACCCACTCCTATCTCCAACGCAATTCTTCAATAGCAGGCACATGACCTGCGGATGGCCAAACACTCCAACTCTAATAGCACCTGCTAGCTGGCAACACATTGCACTACCTGCGGGATCGTGATACAGGCATAAGCACCACCACCTAAGTCCGGCAAAAGTGCGCAAACCGTCACACGTGCACGTGCCAGCATCCCTTGGAAAAGCTGGGAGGCACACAGCTACTCTCGTAAACCGCACGTCATTGGCGGGGCAGCATCAGATGGGCAAAGGGCCAAGGAAAGGACAGGAATGCTTATGCAGGGAGAGAGGCGCACGCACCCTATGTACTGATCATCCGCTAGTGAAGCTGTGGGCTAGCTAGGGTTGGTCCCAGCCGTCGTTTCTTGCCTAGATGCTTGATAGAGATATCTGGTCATCTACTCCATGACAGGAGGCAGCACGTTCTCTTCGAAGGCGCGGTCGCTGACGATGTTGCCGGCGGGCGCAAAGAAGCAAACGATGATCTTGCAGCGGTTGGTGTAGCTGTCCCAGCCGGACTTGACCTTCTCATCAATGATGCGCACGCCGCAACCAATGGAGGTGGTGGACTTCCACACCAGCTGCAAGGGGAAAGGGTCACGGACAGGGGAGCACAAACAGCAGGTTAGCGCTGGCAAGTAGCAAGTGCCGCAGAAATGCCAGTGTTCTCGTCGGTTGGGGAGCGGCCTTGGCCAAAGACCTGGCGCCAACGGCCAGGGTCCGACTTGGCTCACCTGGGTGAAGAGGCCGGCCCCGTTGTCCTTGTGGGGAGTGTCGGAGTAGATGTAGTCGCGCCCGCGCTCGTACCTGCACAGCGCCGCAGTTGCAGGGGAGGACGTCAAGTGTTTGGGGCGGACCGAACAGGGAGCAGCGTGCATCCTTGCGGCATCGTCGACTTGTGTCACACCTTCCAAAGCACACGTACAGCATACCCGGCGGACCACCTCCGAGGTATAGTCGACAGCAAGCGACAGCTCTGCCGCTAGCACCCCGGTGCTAGGCAGGGGACCCAGCACAACCAACAGCCAACCCACCAGTTGTCAATGGCGGTGCTGCAGGTGCCATCCACCCTGTCAGCGGGGCCGGTCAGGCTGTACAGGTTCTGGCCGTACGGCACACCGGGGGCGGAGGTCAAACGGCCGCAGGTCAGGGTGGCGGCGTGGGCGCCGGCAGCTGCCGCCAGCTGCGCGCTGTAC
>VFQN01003704.1_pt1 | contig 21328 bp, 17 predicted proteins | sample 3512371 | NCBI WGS metagenome assembly VFQN01 (sample SAMN10412370, study PRJNA504923) | tailings metagenome | isolation source: Replicate 2 from Balatoc abandoned mine | place: Philippines: Itogon, Benguet | collected 2017-08-28
CATGAGCAGGGCCTTGTCGCTGGCCACCTCGTAGGCCTCGGGTGTTGGGCCGGCCACCAGGGCCCCATGCAGATGGGCCCCCAGCAGCGCTCGTGAGGCCCGGTCGGTAACCGGCAACACCACCTGTGCCTTGTGAGCCGCTACGGCTTCCCGTACCGCCTCGCGCAAACGCTCCGGCGCATTCTGCGACGCGTCGGGCAGGGTGACATGTGCCGCCACGGCCCGCGAGGCGGCCGCCAGACCAGGCTGCACGCCAATGGTCACCACCCGGTATCCCGCACGGGCGAGTGATCTGGCTGCGGCCAGAGCCGCCCGTTGTTCGGGATCCGTGACGAGAACCGTAACCATCGGTCTAGGAGAAGTGAAACGCGCGCGTGCCGCGGCGCTCGTCTAATTTATCGTTGATACATGACCTCTGTCTCCGCCACCGCCCTCGAAACCTCTGCGCCAACCCAATCGCGGGTATTCGTGATTGGTCTGCTGGTGTCAACGCTGGCCCTGGCGGCCACGTGGTGGTCGTTCCCCTCGGTGTGGCTGGACAATCGCACCCACGGATTTCTGGCAGCGGCGCTGTCCGGATACATGCTCTGGACCCAGCGGCGCGCATTGTTGTTGCAAGGTGAACCCCAGTGGGCGGCATTGCCTCTGGTGCTCGGTGGCTCACTACTGTGGCTGGCCGGGCAGATCATGTCCGCGCAGGTCATCCATCAGTTTGCTGCCCCGGTGTTGCTCTGGTGCTGGCTGCTGGCCGTGAATGGACCGCGGGCGGCGCGGGCGGCCGTGCCTGCGGCACTGGCCCTGTCGCTGGCGCTGCCGGTGTGGGAGGTCCTGACCTGGACCTTGCAGCTCCTGGCTTCGTCGATTGGTGGCATGGTGGTGCGACTGGCCGGTGTGAAGGCCACAATCACCAAGGAGATCATCACCACGCAGTACGGCACCTTCATTGTGGCCGACAGCTGCTCGGGGCTGGGCTTCTTTCTCACCGCACTCACGCTGGGACTCAGCTACGCCCTGCTCTTTACCCCCCAGTGGACGCTGCGCTGGCGCATTGTGGCCACCGCGGCTGCGCTGGCGCTGGTGGCCAATTGGGTGCGTGTGGTGGGCCTGGTGCTGATTGGGCATCACACGCGTATGCAGTCACCGCTCATGCAGGATCACGAGCTCTTTGGCTGGGTGATATTTGCCGTGGCCATGGGACTGTTCTTTGCGTTGGCGGCGCGCATGGAACGCTCGTACCGCGCAGCCAACCCGTCTGGCCCCGATCACGAGCAAGTGAGCGCGCATGCGCGGGCAACGGATCGAGTGACCATGCCGTCACGGCAGCCCATGCTGCCGCTGCTGCTGGCCACGGTGGCGGCGCTGGTAGGCCCGCTCTTGCTGTATGGCGTGCGCAGCAGCCCCAACGCACCGGACATTGCGCCGCGTGTCATCGGCATTGCCCCACTCGCCGACTGGCAAACCGTTGCACAAGACAGCACGGCGCTTCCCGCCGATTCCGCCTGGGCCCCGCGCTTTCAGGGGCAGAACGCCCATGAGGTGCAGTACTTCGCGCGCACGGGGAATGTGGCGCAGCAAGTGGTGCGGGTCGACCGACTGGTGTACAACCAGGAACGACAGGGCGCCGAGCTGGTGGGCGGTGGCAATCGGGTGGCGGCTGACTCCACGGTGCTCGAGCAGCGTCTTGTTGGCCCCTTGGACAATCAGGCCCGCACGGTGTCGCAGTGGGTGGTGCGTGAAGGGCAGCGCGCGCGCGTGGTGTGGTCGTGGTATCGTGTGGCCGGCATGGAGACCTCGTCCAATGCCAAGGCCAAGCTCATGAGCCTGATCGCGTTTTTTGCGCGTGAGGAAGGCGGTGAAGCCGTACTGGTTTCCACGCCCTGCGACGGTGGCGCCTGCGCCGAGGCCAGCGCACGCCTGTATGAATTCGTGACCGGACGACCGCTGCCTTCGCCACAGGGTCAGGCACCAGACGCAGCGTCTCGGGTCAACTCGGCGTCGTAGGTGCAGAGTACCACGGGCGGACTCAGGCTGGAGCTGGCCACGTCGCCAACCGCGCTGGGCGCTCACACGGCGGCCTGGCAGCAATTGGCGGCCGAGTGTGAGGTGGGTGATTGGTTCTGCTCTCCGCTGTGGCTGATGCCCTGGTTTACGCATTTTGCCACCACCATTCCATGCCGCGTGCTGTTCGGGTACGAGGCCGAGCAATTGGTGGGGGTGCTGCCACTCGTCGGGCCCGTACCGGCTGGCTTCGGGCGCGGGTCGCTGTGCAGCCCGGTGAATGTGCAGGTGCGTCGCATGGGCCTCATGATGCGGCGACGGGACTCGGATTTCGCCAGTCTGGCGCTGAGCGAAGCCCTGCGCCTTGCCCCCAATGGCTGCGTCACACTGGGTCGTGTACCGCTGCATTCGGATGTGGACGCGGTGCTGGATGCCTGTGTCGGCGCTCTGGGTCTTGGGCATTATACCACGCCGGAAACCAGCAGCGCCGTGAGCGACCTGCGCGAAGGCTGGCCCGCCTATCTGGCCACGCGCGATGGCAAGCTGCTGCGCAACCTGCGCGCGCGCGAGCGCAAACTGCTGGCCGATGGACAGTGGCAGTTTGTTGACGTCGCCGCAGCAGAGGAGCTCGATGGCTTCTGGATGGCCGTGCTGGACATTGAGGGGGCAAGCTGGAAGCAGGACGCGCACTCCGCACTCACACACGAACCCATCGTGGCAGATTTCTACCGTGATGTGCTGACGCGGGCCGCGCAGCAGGGAGCGCTGCGCTGCCATCTGCTCCGGCACGAGGGGCAGGCGGTGGCCTATGCGGCGGGTGTGGAGATACGCGGCGTGTACTACCTGCTCAAGAACTCCTACAGGGCATCACACAAGACCTGGGCACCCGGCATGCAAGTGGTGTGGTACGCCATGCAACAAGGCGCACAGCGCGGCACGCGGGCGTTCGACTTTCTGGGTGATGTGGCGCCGTGGAAGCGTGACCTGGCCACCGACGTGCCGGCTTACAGCAGCCGCACCCTGTTCTCCCGTGGCAACCTGGGCGGGCGGCTTCGCGCGTGGATGGAGATGCAAGTCAAACCGGCGGTCCGAGAGAGCCGCTGGTGGCAGCGCTACAGGGCCCGCGAAACCGCAAACGCCCGGTTGAACGAAACATGACCACACGACGCATTCTGCAGGTCATCGAAACCGGTGGTCCGGGTGGGGCAGAAACCGTCTTTTCCCGCCTTTCGAGTGGCCTTGTCGAGCAGGGCCATGCCGTGCGCGGCGTCATTCGCGACGGCAGTTGGCTGCCGGGTGAACTCAAGCGGCGCGGACTGCCGTTCTCTTTCTTTCCGCAGGGCGGCTCCTTCAATGTGGCAGCGGTGAAGGAGCTGCGTGCGCTCATTCGCGACCACGCAATCGATGTGGTGCACGCACACCTCTTTGATGGCGCCGTGTACGCCTCCATGGCGGCGCGCAGTCTCGGCGTGCCCTGCGTGGTAACGCTGCATGGCCAGGTGGACGTGGCTCGGCGCAACTGGCGCATGGCACTCAAGCACCGCGTGTTTACTGCCTGTGTGGACCGGGTGGCGCTGGTATCCGATGCGCTGCGCCGAGACCTGAGTGGGGAGTTGGGAGTGAGCGCTGCACGGCAGGTGGTCGTGCACAATGGTGTGCCGGTGCCGCCGGCATTGACGCACGGCTCAGCAAACGAGGACGTGAAGCGGGTGCTGGCCATCGGCAACATCCGCGCACCCAAGAACTATCCGCTGCTGCTGGAGGCGCTGGCCGGCGTTCGCGAGCATTTGCCACGCGTGGAACTGCACATTGCCGGCGAGCCCGACCGCGGCGGGCTGCAGCAGCAACTCGAGCAGCAGGTTCGCCAGTTGAGGCTCGAGGATGTGGTGACCTTTCACGGTTTTGTGGCCGACCCCAGCGCCCTGCTCAACATGGCCGATGTGTTTGTGCTGGCATCGAGCAAGGAGGGCTTTTCGCTGGCCACCATCGAGGCCATGCTGCACGGCGTCCCGGTGGTGTGCACACGCAGCGGCGGTCCCGAGGAGATAGTGCGCGATGGGGATACCGGCGTGCTGGTGCCCGTGAATGACGCCTCGGCCCTGCGTGACGCGCTGCTGCATGTGCTGCGAGACCCTGAGGGCGGTCGCGCCATGGCACAGCGCGGGCGGGCCGATGCCGCCGCACGATTCAGCCTGGCGCACATGGTTGCGCGCTATGAAGCCTTGTACGAAGAGGTCATTGGGCCGCGCTGATGTACTGCTGAGACGGCGTTGATGTGTCAGCGCAGCCGCAGGAGTGCCTGCACAATGCGCGTGCGCAGCGCCTGCGTGGTGCGTGCATGCGTGGGCAGGGTAAACAATGATTGGGCCAGCTGCATGGCTCCGGGCATGGGCACGCCCGCGTTCACGATGCGCGCCGCAATTTCCGGATAGGCGTGCAGGGTGCGTGGATACGACCGCACCACACCCAGTCCATCCAGTTCTGCCGCTTCTGGTGGAAGGTGCACTGGAAAACGCAGGGCGCCCTGATGCGCTTCGTCGGCGCAGGGTGCCACGAGCAGTTCCGGGCGCGCACTCAGTTGTTCGCGATACCAGGCGTTGGCGGCGCGCCTGATGGCGAGTTGCGCAGGTTCCTGCAACAGGGCTGCGCGCAGCAGCGCATACATGCTGGCGGCCGGCACACCAATGTGGGTGAGCTCGTGGTAAGTAGTTGCGCCCACCCCAAGCGCCGGGACTCGGCGTACACTGCCATAGAGCAGCGGATGCGACAACCACTCCGTGAGGGCCGCTTTGGCAACGTGACTCAGTGCCTGAGCGGTGGTGGGAGTTTTGCCGGCGCCGGTGAGCCAAGCAGAGTCAACGTGTGCGGTGCGAGGGCAGAGCAGCACGCCGCCGCCACCTGCGTTGAGCCCCTTGCCGCGTCCGAAACTCAGGATGCTCCACGCCGCCTGTGCGCCTGCGCGCACGCCTTGCAGACTTCCGCCGGCATGCTGCGCCGCATCTTCGATGAGCACGGCCCCAAACTCGCGGGCCAGCGTGGCCAGCGGCCCGAGGTCCAATACGCGGCCGAACAGGTGGGTGACCACCAGGTGGGTGCAGCCCTCGGCCAGCGCCGCCCGGAGCGACTCGGGATCGGGGTCCAGCGTTTTGGGGTCGAGGTCGTACAGCAGCACCTGGGCGCCGACGTGGTGTGCGGCGCTGCCCAGGTCGGGACAGGCATAAGCTGGAAGCGCCACGCGCAGCGCAGCGGGCGTGGCTGGGCCTGTGGCGCCGGCCAACCCTCGGCCGGAGGCCCTGAGGGCCAGCGCCAGTGCGGCGGTGCCACTTTGCGTCCAGACGGATAGGCGGCCGGGGTAGTGGCCAAGGAGCAGTTGCTCGACCCGTGCCCGTGCTGAGCCGCTGGAGACGCCATTTTCGGCCTGCTCTTCCAGCTCAGCCATGGCCGCCACCAGGGCGTCGCCCAGGCTGCCGGGGGAAAGCGGTGAATAGACCGGGGGGTAGCTGTGCACAGGGTCAGTTTAGCGCAGTGTCTATGGTTTATGCTCGACCGGTTAGGGCCTCGAGGTGGGCAGCCCAACACCATCTTACTGCTGAGCTGTGACAAACTGCCTCATGCGCTGCTGGCGGTCCGCACCATGAGGCATGAATGCAACAACACGGTCTGTTCCATTAGCCGGACAACAATAACCCGAGTCTCTGCAGCGATCGTGCTGCACTATCGCAAAGCGTTATTTTGCATTGACTTGTATTGCGGCCGGGGATAAGGTTCGGATACGGCATGAAGATCGAATCACGGAGCGGCGTCGGCATGGAGCTTGCTCCTTGATCGTGTGAAGCGGAGAGCGACCCAATGCCAGGAAACGGGCTTCCGCTGCGACGTCACCTTTTTCCCAGTTCAGGGGCAAGCATATGAAGCGTTTCTTTGGAGCACTCGCGGCGGCGGCGTTCATGATCGCTCCGATCACGGCGCAGGCACAGTTGCCGGTAGATCCGACGGTCTCGGTGACGATCACATCGAATCCGTTTGCAACCAGTGGAACAGGTTACAACAACAATGGCGGCGGGTATTTGGCCAACTTTTCGGTCAATTTCCCCTCACCAGTCGGCGATCGCACGTTTACGGACTACCTCATTTGGTGCATCGATGCGGGTCGGGGAGTGACACTGAATGTTCCTACCAACTTTGCGCTCTACACCCTCACCGACTTCGCGGCGACGGCGTTTGGTTCCGCGAACGGTCACAACCCGGACCTTGGCGATATGACTCGGCTGGCGTCGCTTCAGGCGCAGTTGTACGAAGGGTGGGACAACCCAGCGATCGATCGGTGGAACTATCAGGGCAGCATCTGGTCGGAGTTCGACGGCTACACCGAGTACAACAACAACAACGCGCTGGGTGCGATCATCGCCGGCGATCCCAATTTTGACGTGTCCGAGTACTACGTGCTTTGGAACGGTACGAACCAGACGTTCCTGACAAAGATCTCGGAGCCCTCCTCGGCGTTGCTTGCTTTCGCCGGGATGGGTGCGTTTCTTGTCGCTGTGCGTCGTCGGCGAATCAGCTAAGCAAAGCGAAATCGGTTGCTTAAGCGGGCCCGGAATCTTTTGATTCCGGGCCCGCTCGTTATTGGTCTGGTCACCGTAAAGTTCGTTGGACGCGATCCAAGATTCTCCAGCCTACCCGCGGTTCGAGCAGCAGATCACTCCCAACACGGACTGCGTTACCATCGAATTGCATCTTGAAGCGGGTGATGCCGACAACGGCATTTCTTCGTGGATCCCCGTCGAGCACCACTCCGCCGAAGTCAAAATGCGTCGCTCCAAATTCTCGGGCCCATTCAAACATGTCGAGCATGATGGCGGGCATCATAGGAATCTGCCCGCATTCGTCGAACATGCGCGTTGACGCAGCCAACAGGTCGTAAGCATAACATCCTGCACGGCCGCACCAGCGAAATGCCATGAGAGTTTCCGGAGTCTCTACCCCCAGCCGAAAGAGCCCCAGCAGACGGTAGCGGTCGGGCCGCTGCGCCGCGCTACGGATGACCGCTGCCATGTCTGGCATGTCTACACGGGCACCTGTTCGACTCATTGTCTCCGCATACAACGCGGCAAGGCGATCGGAATAGCGCTGGTCCGTGATCGGGCGAATCACGTGACCAGCCCGTTCAAGCTTTCGTGTGTTCTTGAACACACTACGGTGAAACTGTGTCAATGCCTGGTCAGCAGTCTCCGGCAAGGGCACCACGAGAGTGTGCTCGTACTCAAGTGGCGGAACGACATAGTATTTCTGCTTCTGCGCCTGTCTCTCGAACTCCGTCAGCACTTCCGGTTTGTCGAGCAGGCAGAGTTCTATACGGATTCGTGCAACGCGCCACCATCTCGCTGCCAACTCCCGAAGCGCAAGCATGGTGGCCTGCACGGCCCACTCGGGTATGCCTACACCAAATTTGGGTGCTTGCAGGTACCACGCGCCCGGAAGCGAACGCAATCGGTGCAGGCGCACACCGACATGGGCCACTTCTTGCTGCCCAATGGACTCAAAGCGAAGGAGGATACCCTGTTGCGCTGCTCCAGCCAGAGGCCAGTCGTAACGTTGTTGGAGTGGGAAATCCGCTGATACCTGCTGCCACTCTTGTTGCCATGCCGTATGGGCCATCCCGTCGTCTGTGGCGGGCTGGAGAAAAACGTGTACCCTACAAGTTCCAAGGTTGAACTGCATGGTCGTCAAGCGATCAGTAGCTGGCGCAATGTCATGGCGGGTCTCCCGTCAAAGGCGAACCGCGGGATCCGCCATGGGAACTCCCCCAACTTCGCGTCTTTGTTCGCCGATGGACGAACCAGACCAGGCATCGCGCTCACCGCATGGGTAACCCCGCCAACGCGTAGTATCTCGACCTCACGGCTACCAAAGTCATTGGCCAAGCCATAGGGGTAGCAGAATACTGACGATGGTTTGCGAAGTTCAGCCTTCAGCCGTTGTACAGAACCAATCATCTCTTGCTCGGCACTGGTGCCCGAGACCTGACTCAGAACAGGATGCGAAAGACTGTGTGCCCCAAACCGTACACCTCGGGTCTCGCACTCGCGGATGGCATCCCAGGTCATGACCTGATACTCATCGGGCACGTCCGATGGAATAGCCACATTGGCAAGGGCCTCTAGTTCTGCCAAGAAATCACCTCTGAATTCCTCGCTGCGTCCCTTGAGCATACTCACGGCGGGGCGCTTCCATGAGTATTCGTTGGTACTGCGACGAACTTCAAAGCGCTCACCCTGAACAGTCAGTACAAGTTGGTCCGCGGGCAGCCGACGCAGCATGAAATCCAGTCTATCCCACCAGAACCAGGTCTTGCCATCGATCACATCTGGAACGATGAAGCACGTTACCGGACAGTCAAAAGCTTCAAAGATTGGCAGTCCCGCATCCATGAAATCGCGGTAACCGTCATCTACCGTGAAGCACACTGCCGGACCTCCGGCGGCTCCCGAGCGATCACCATGCAGGTACTCCGCAATCGCTTCATCGAGCGAAAGCAGCCGGACGCCACTTGCCCGCAACAACTCGAGAACGGACCGCAGATCGGCAGGGCTGTGCCCCATTGTGTGCTGGGGACAGGTAGCAAAGCGGTGCAACATGAGTACGGCCAGGCGATCCGAAACGGCTCCCACGGCGAGCCGTGCGGCCCATGGGTTCGACAGGAGCCTTAGCGCGGCGCTGGCCAGAACGGACTTGACACGCACTAGACTGCTAATGAGCAGTACGACACATCGATTGTTGGGCGAGCCTGCATTGGCTCACTCCTCGCGGCCGTAGTACCACTGCAGAAACTGAAACACCGCGAAGAATAGCGACGAGGCGATGAAGAATAGTTGAATAATAAGTCCCCAGTTCACTTTGCGCTTCATCGGGATGCGGAACTCATCGCCGCTCTGTACATCCAATTGCTCAAGTGTGCGCCCCGACTCAAGAAGCTCCCTCGACTTCTTTCCGTCCACCAGTGTTGTGGTACCACGCCGCAGCTCGAATCTGCCCAGGTTGGCTTCTGGAGCGGGGCCGCCGGCTAACATGAGGATGTCGCTCACAGGCCTGTCGGGCGATGCATAGTAGAAACCAGGCGCGCGCACAGCCCCCAGCACCGCAATGCGAGTGAGCACGTTGCTGCGCACCGACGCATTGCGAATAAAACGAGCCACGTGTTGGTTGAGCTTTTCGTCCAACTCGGAGCGCAACACGCCCTGCAACCGCAGGTCAGGCAAATTGAGAATGGAAACGACCAGACTATCTCGTACCGACGCCGTATCCACACGCACGGAATCAAAACGTACCGTCATCACAAAGCGGTCGCCTACTCTGAAGTCACCGTTCTCCAGTCGGGCGCGAATGGCCGTCTGCTCTGCCTGCAATTTGCTACGCTGATCAGCCTTTCCCGCCGATGCGATGAGGCCTTCCAACTGCTGCAATCGCGTGGCCAACTCGCTGCGCGCTGCGCGCTGCGCGCCAGCCGCTGGAGCGGACTGCGCAGAGATGGTCGCGGGAAAAAGAAACAGCAAGAGTGCAATACGAAAGGCGCGCATGGCTACCAGGTTTGACGTATGGGTTGCTGCAACGAGCTTCGCCATCAGGACTGCCCACCCTTGCCGCCGGCAGTGAGTGAACCGCCGCTGCGTGACTTCTCGGGGAGTCGCGCTGGCAATTCTTCGTCCTTGGCTGCGTACTCCTGATAGTACGAGTAGTACTCGTAGGCCCCGGTCAGCTGAATGCCGTTGAGCACCGCGCCCATGATACGTACGGGCAGGGTACGCACCGTGGCCAACTTGGCCTCAGCCATCTTGCGATCGGTAACGCCGGCACGCATGACGAGCGCCATGTTGCCAGTGGCGGTAGAAAGCGCAAACGCGTCGAAGCCTGCGCCGAGCGGCGGCGAGTCCACAATGACCACGTCGTACTCTGCCGTCATCTGATTGATGAGCTGGGTGAGCCGTGGCGTAGCCAGCAGCTCGGGGCCGCGACGCTTGCGCGCGCCACCGGGTAGCAGCGTGAGATTCTCATGCGCGGGTACCGGCTGAAGTACTTCGGCAATGAGCGCTGTACCCTCCAGATACTCCACCAGGCCCGGCTTGGAGTTCACGCCGAAAGTATTGCCCAGCGCGCCGCGACGAATATCGCCATCAATGAGAAGCGTGCGCGCACCAGACTCGGCAAACGACAAGGCCAGGTTGCTGGAAATGAGCGACTTGCCGTCGTTGGGCCCGGGCGAGGTAACCGTGATGGCCAGAGGACGCGAAGGGTCGGCCGCGTATCGCACGTTCATGCGAATGGTGCGGAAGGCCTCCACCACCTGTGCCGCCGTATCGCTGGTGCGCCGCTTGCCCTTCTTGGTGTCAATGACCGGCACCACACCCAAGATGTAGAGCCCCAAGTCCTTGGTTGCCTGCTCAGGGTAGCGGAACCGCTTGTCCACCATGTCCAGCAGAATGGCAAGACCAAGCCCCAACCCCACAAACGCTGCAAACACACCCGCAATGATAACTGGAGCGGTATTCTGCGTTGGGAAGAGGGGAGGAACGGCAGCGTCCTGCACTCGAACGTCAGGAACCGTAGCGGCCTCGGCCAGCCTTGCCTTTGCAGCTTCAAGATTGAGCGTGCGGTACAGCTCCGCCTCCACTTCCACTTGGCGCTTGAGGCGCTGTTCCTCAATGGTACGGACCGGGATACTGCGCAGATCACGGCTCCCCTGCTCCACCGACGCATTCAATGTTTGTTCGCGCAAGCGAAGCTCTCTTACGTAAGCCTGCAGCGCGTTGGGTACGCTGGTCGCACGAAGCTGCCTCAGCGCCTCAGCCTCCTCACGTACACGCGGGTAATCGTCAGTGTAGGTCTGACGCAGGCGACGCAGCTGCGCATCACGATCAGCCTGCTCTGCGAGCAAACGACGCAGATCTTCAGCAGCTGGATCACCGTTCACCATTGGTACCGACAGCACGGCCTCACGAGTAATTGCCGTTCCGTTGGCGGCGTTGGAAAGCAACCGCTCCAGCGTCTCACGATCACGCCGATAGTTATCGGCCAGAATGCGATCGCGGAAATAGCTATCGAATACCGGACTGTTGGTCATCTCGATACCTGGCGCGATGGTCTGTCGCTCGTTGGGCTCGGTGACCGTGCGCACGCGAAACTGCTCAAGAGCCGACTCCGCCCGGGCAAGGTTGCCAGCCGCATACTCCAGCTGACCCTGAAGAATTGCGGCTACGAGCGACACGTTTCGCTTCTTTTGGTCGGTAGCAACAGCGACGAACTGCTCTACCCACGCATTGAGGGTCTGCGCGGTGCGGCGAGCATCTTTGCCGGTAAGTGTAAGGAAGAGGAAAGGGCTGTTTGGCTGCAGCCTGATTCCAAGCTTCTCGATTAGACCTTTCGAGGCTTCGCGAGGCGTCTGCACACTGAACGCCACTTCGCTTCGCGAACCCAGCGTTGCTCGCTGAGGTGCCCAGAGCAGGCCCACCGGCCTGCCAACCGAATCACCAACCACCCCTGAGTCCACCGGCACACCGTCTGCACCTTCAACAGCTGTTGTAAGTGTCAATGAGTATCTGGCGCCACTGAGCTTAAGCTTGTAACTGCCGGGACGCAGTCTTCCCTGCTCAACCCGGAAATCGCGAAAGAGTACGCTGTCGCCGCGGTCCGTGGGTGTGACAAACAGTCCTAGGTCAGTGACGATGGGGTCGACGATCGCATACGAGCGCAGGAGATCTTGCCAGCCCGTGCCCTGCAGCAACTCAGCGCCTTGAATCGGCCCACTGTTGGGTCCACCGGCCACTCCAGTCCCCTGCTCTAGAAGAATGGTGGCGTTGACCTCGTACTCCGGATCAATGAACCGACTGGCCGCAATGCCGGCAAACAGCCCGACCGCCGCCAACACCAGAATGAGCCACTTGAACCGCCGGATGGCCGCGAGATACCGCGACAGACTCGGCCCACCACCTTCCTCTGGCTCAGGCTGCTGCCCACCACCCCAATCCGCCGGCGGGCCCTCCTGATAGAGGTCCACCGCCGTCTCTCGCGGCGTCGCGGGCTGGATGTTGGAACCGGTCATTCGAAATGAGGGCTGAGGTCGGATTCGTGCCGGGAGTATGACGGTCCAACACGGCCCCGGGCAACACGTCATTATCGCTTCCGCACACGCGATGCACAATCGCAACAGGGTGGTGACTTTTGCGCCACTGTTGCAGTCATGGGACAGAATTGTTGGTCCGGTTCCACGCTTTGCCCTTGACGGCAGCCTGAACCTAGCGTAATTCCGCTGTCTCTGGCTGCATGTTCGCAGCAGGGTCGCCACATATTGCGGCCCGGTTGTTTGATGTTTGCCTCACCGTTGAACCAGTACCGCAGTCTGTCGCACCACCGCAGCACCCAGGCTGCGCCCCGGTTGCACCCAGGTTGTCCACTCCGCTCATGACCGAACCCTTCCTCGCCGACGCCGGCTCGCCACCCATCCCCGACAAGGGGACGGGCCTGCGCATCCTCGTAGTGGACGACGATCGCACCCTGCGGGAAGGCTGCGCCTCGGTCCTCCAGATGGATGGCCACCAGGTCAGCTCCACCGGCCGCGGCGAAGAGGCCCTCGACCTCGTCAAGCGCAAGCGCTTTGACCTCGTGCTTGTGGACCTCTACATGACGCCCATCTCCGGCATGGAGGTGCTCAAGGCGGCCGTGGAGGCCCACAAAGGCGTGATTGTAGTGGTCATGACCGGCAACCCCACCGTGGCGAGCAGCATCGAGGCCCTGCGCGCCGGCGCCTGGGACTACCTGCCCAAGCCCTTCAGTGCCAGCCACCTGCAGGTGCTGGTGGGCCGCGCCGCCCACGCCTCGGCCGCCTCGCGCGAGCCGCGCGAAGCCATCAAGCCGGGCTCCCTGCTCACCCCCAGCAACAGCGGCGACACCTTCAGCCTGCTGGGGGTGTCCGCCGCCTTCCGCAAGGCCGTGGACCTGGCCCAGAAAGTGGCCGGCACTGATGCCAGCGTGATGATCAGTGGCGAAAGCGGGACGGGCAAGGAAATGATCGCCCAGTTCATCCACAAACACAGCCGGCGCGCCCAGCGCAAGCTGGTGCCCGTGAACTGCGCGGCCCTGCCCGACAACCTGCTCGAGTCGGAAATGTTCGGCTATCGCAAGGGCGCCTTCACGGGCGCCGATCGCGACAAGGCCGGCCTGCTGGAAGTGGCCAACGGCGGCACGCTGTTTCTCGACGAGCTCACCGAAATGCAGCAGCCGCTGCAGGCCAAGCTGCTGCGCGTGCTGCAGGACGGTGTCGTACGCCGACTGGGCAGCGAAACGCAGGATGCCGTGGTGGATGTGCGCTTCATTTCCGCCACCAACCGCGACCCGCAGGAGGCCGTGCAGCAGGGCATTCTGCGCGAGGACCTGTTCTACCGCCTGCGCGTGGTGCCCATCAAGCTGCCGCCTCTTCGCAAGCGCGTGGAAGACATTCCGCTGCTGGCCGAGTTCTTTCTCAAGCGCTCCTGGGAGCGCCACCGCGCCAGCGGTGCACCGGCGCCGGGCTTTGACGCCGACACCATGGCCTATCTGCAGACGCGGCCCTGGCGGGGCAATGTGCGCGAGTTGCAGAACGTCATTGAACATGTGGCCGTGGTGGCCGACGCAGGACGGCCCATCACGCCCGATGACATTCCGGTGTACGACGACGGTCCGCTGGAGGGCGGACAGGCGGAAACCGGTCTGCCGGCCAACATCATGAACGATGCCTTCCACGTGGCCAAGGACAACCTCATCGCGCATTTCGAGAAGGAATATCTCTCGCGGCTGACCAGTCGAGCGGGTGGGAACATGTCCAAGGCAGCGCGTCTGGCCGGCATCGACCGGACCACGCTCTACCGCCTCATGGAGAAGCACGGCTTCCGGCGTGACGCGCTGTCCGGCGTGGTGGATTAGTCCCCGGAACCGACCAGGACTGGCGGGCGCATAGCCCCGTGCAGGCATTTACCTTACAGGAACGAGCCGGCGTGGCCGGCACCGCCCCGAGACACTCCCAGAACGTCGTATTCTCATGAGCCAGCCCAGTTCTGCCCCCGCCGCGGCCGCCGATACGCTCGAGCTCCGCGATAACCGCACCGGCTCCACCTACAGCGCCGCCGTGCGCACCGAAGGGCCGGAAGGCGACACCTACATGCGCGCCATGGACCTGCGCGCCGTCAAGCGTGAGCCCGACGAGTTCGGCCTGCTGAGCTACGATCCGGCGTTCATGAACACGGCCTCGTGCCGCAGCGCCATCACGTTCATCGATGGCGACAAGGGCATTCTGCGCTATCGCGGCTATCCCATCGAGCAGCTGGCGGAGAACGCCACCTTCCTCGAAGTGGCGTACCTGCTGCGCAATGGTGAACTGCCCGACCAGAAGCAGTACGACGCCTGGGTGCACGACATCACGTACCACACGTACGTGCATGAGAACATCCGCAAGTTCCTCGAAGGCTTCCGCTACGACGCGCATCCCATGAGCATGCTGTGCAGCGCCACGGCGGCCCTTTCCAGCTTCTATCCGGAAGCGCGCGACATTCACGACCCGCAGCAGCGCTACATCAGCACCATTCGCCTGCTCGCCAAGCTGCCCACCATTGCCGCGTTTGCCTATCGTCATGTGAAGGGCCTGCCCTTCATCTACCCGGACAACGACCTGAGCTACACGGAGAACTTCCTCTCCATGGTGGCGCGCATGTCGGAGCCCAAGTACGAGGCCAACCCGGTGTTCGTGAAGGCGCTGGAGGTGCTGTTCATTCTGCACGCCGATCACGAGCAGAACTGCAGCACCAACGCCGTGCGCGCCGTGGGCTCTTCGCACGTGGACCCCTTCTCGGCGGTGGCTGCCGGCATTGCCGCGCTGTTTGGCCCGTTGCATGGCGGCGCCAACGAGGCCGTGCTGCGCATGATCACCGAGATTGGTGATGTGAAGAACGTGCCTGCCTTCATCGAAGGCGTGAAGAGCGGCAAGGGCGAGCGCCTGATGGGCTTTGGCCACCGGGTGTACAAGAGCTACGACCCGCGCGCGCGCATTGTGAAGAAGCTGGCCGACGAGGTGTTTGCGCAGGTGGGCATGGACAAGGACCTGGAGATTGCGCTCGAGCTCGAGCGCATTGCCCTGTCCGACGACTACTTCATTGCCCGCAAGCTCTACCCCAACGTGGACTTCTACACGGGGCTCATCTATCGCTCCATGGCCTTCCCCACCGACTTCTTCACCGTGCTGTTTGCGGTGGCGCGTGTTTCGGGCTGGCTGGCGCAGTGGGAGGAGATGATTCTCGACAAGGAGCAGAAGATCGCCCGTCCTCGGCAGATCTACATTGGCCACGGCGAGCGCGAATACGTGAACCCGCTGTCGGACAAGTTCCCGAGAGCGCGCAAGGACAGCATCCGCAAGTGAGATGGGATTGAGGCTGCGCTAGTGCAGAACGCACCGTGAACACCGACCCTACGCTGCGTCCGCCCGGTTTCGGGCGGGCGCTGCCGGTGTTCACGGTGGACGTGGAAGACTGGTTCCAGGTGAATGCCTTCGAGCCACATGTGGCGCGCTCGCAGTGGGAGCAATTGGAGTCGCGGGTGGAGCGCAACACCGACCGCCTGCTGCAGCTCTGCGCCGACACGGGCGCCCGCGGCACCTTCTTTACGTTGGGATGGGTGGCCGAGCGCTTCCCGGCGTTGGTTCGGCGCATTGCACAGCAGGGACATGAGGTGGCCAGTCATGGTTACTGGCACCAGCGCATTCCCACCGTCAGTGAGTCGGAGTTTCGCGAGGATGTACGACGGGCCCGTGCCGTGCTGGAGGACGCATCGGGCACGGCCGTGCGCGGCTACAGGGCACCCAGCTTTTCGCTGACCGATGAAGTGCCCTGGGCAGCCCGGGTCCTGGTGGAGGAGGGCTACACCTACGACTCCAGCCGTTTTCCCATTGCGCGCCGAGGCTATGGGTCTGCCGTGGCCGATGTGGCGCCGCACGTGCTGAGTACACCGGCTGGCCCGCTGCATGAGTATCCGCCGGCGGTGTGGCCCATTGCGGGCTTCAAGGTGCCGGTGGCGGGTGGTGGCTGGTTTCGGCAGTTCCCCGCGTGGGTCACGCAAACAGGCCTCGCGCAGGTGTTACGCCACGGGCGTCCTGCGGTCTTTTATTTGCACCCCTGGGAGGTAGACCCGGGCCAGCCTCGGCTGGCCGTGGGCGCGCTTACGCGCGTGCGTCACTACCGCGGGCTCGATCAGTGTGCGACGCAGCTGGAAGTACTGCTGCGGCGCTTCGATTTCGTTTCCTTTCGCGAGCTGTTTGCCGGTTCATGAGCGCACTCCCGTTGATCATATCGCAGGCCACAGACTCGGACGCGATGGCGTGGAACGCCTTCGTGGACGCCCATGTGCATGGCAGCACGTTTCACCGCTGGGAGTGGCGGGGCGTGTACCGCGATGTGTACGGGCATGATTGCCCGTACCTGATTGCGAGGCGTGGCGGCGAGCTGGCCGGCGTGCTGCCGCTGGTGCGGGTCAAGTCCCTGGTGTTTGGGCATTATCTCGTGTCGCTGCCCTATGTGAGCTACGGCGGGCCTCTGTCTGACGCCGAGGGGGAGCGTGCACTTACGGCGGCGGCGGCCGACCTGGCGCAAGGCGCCAAGCTGGTGGAGCTGCGCACGCGGCAACCGGTGGCCACCGACAGCCTGGTGCCGGTGAACCGCAAGATTACGGTGCTGCTGGACCTCGTGCCCGGCGACTACGAGGCCACCTTCAAGCGGTTTGACAGCAAACTGCGCAGCCAGGTGCGGCGCGGCGAGAAGGAAGGCCTGGTGGTGAAGTTCGGGCGCGAGCATGCGGCGGCATACCACAAGGTGTTCACGGAGCACATGCGCGATCTCGGGTCGCCGGCACATGGGCTGCGCTTTTTTGAGCGCCTGGCTGATGCGCTGGGTGAGCGGGCCTGGATTGGCGTGGCCTATATGGGCGACACGCCGGTGGCCGCAGGCTTCGGCATCGAGAACGGTCGTGAAGTGGAGATTTCGTGGGCCTCGGCACTGCGTCGATTTCAGAAGATCTCGCCCAACATGACCTTGTACGGGGCTTTCATTCGACGCGCGTGCGAGCAGGGCTTTGATGCATTCAACTTTGGCCGCTGCACGGCGGGGTCGGGGACGCACAAGTTCAAGCTGCAGTGGGGGAGCAGAGATGAGTTGCTGCCTTGGCTTCAGCATCGACGGTGGTCGACACAGTCGGCACCTCCCAATCCCGACCAGAAGGGACTCCAATCGGCCATTCGCCTTTGGCGCGCCCTACCGGTTGCGGTTACGTCGTCCATTGGATCACGACTTGTTGCCGGGATTCCCTGACACCTGCGCTTGAAGGGGGCGGTTTGGGGTTGCGTACTACAATACGAGCTGGCGTAGAACACGGTCTCGCTGTTTTGCCACGACGGACCCAGCCGGGCGACCGCCTCATTCTCGCGTATCACAACATCGTTCCTGAGAATTGGGCGTCACATGGAGACGCATCGCTTCACCTATCTGCGGAGTGTTTCTATTCACAGCTGAGAATGCTTCGGCGTGAGTCGGATGTGGTCCCGCTCATGGAGCTGCTTGAGTCCACAGATCGATCATCAAGGCTGACGGCCATCACATTTGACGATGCCTACTTTGGGGCAGTCACCCAAGGTGTTGATTTGTGCCTGCAGGAAGGCATTGGGTGCGCTGTTTTTGTTGCACCGATGCTGCTCGGCTGCCTACCGACTTGGGACCGTCTCGCCGACCTCGGTAGGTGGTCCGATTCTGAACGCGATGCCTTCCTATGGACGGAGCGCGGTCTTGCTGAGCCGGATAGAGTGCGAACCGATGCCGATCCTTGCAGGATTGCGACTGAGGATGAACTGGCCGCGATTGCTTTTCGCTCTGGTGTGACCCTCGGCAATCACACTATGCGCCACGCGAACCTTGGAGCGTTGACTTTTGACGAGGCCTGCGATGAGCTGAGTCAAGCTTCCATGTGGCTGAAGACTCGGTTTGGCGAGTCATACATTCCGGTCTTGGCGTACCCGTACGGCATTCCTCCAGCTGACGCGGAATCAGTTCTAAGCACCCAAGACTTACACTTCGGATTGTTGGTGAAGGGTGGATGGCATGCGACCTCCCAATCATCACAGATTGGACACATCCCTCGTTGGAACGTACCAGCGGGGATCAGCGATCGTGGATTCCTGATCCGTGTTCGAGGTCGACTCACGAATGGCTAGTGAAGATAGGGCGTCAAAGCGCCCTCAGACCCTCCTGTTGGTGGCGAACTATGACTCCGACGTCGGCTACGCGTGGTGGCTAATGGAGAGCTATTGGGCAACTCTCGCTGCGCACTTTACTCCTGATATGTCAGTGCTGCTTGCCTACCCGAGCATCTCGCGGGTACCCAATGTTGTGGCGAGTTCGCCGGCTCAGTTGAGGGTCATGGACTTTGGAAGCGCGCGGGCTCGCGACTTATGGAAACAGTTCATCTTCCTGCGTGTGAACAGAGTCTATGCAATGTACCTGACCGACGCGCCTGCGATCAGTCTCCGATACGCCATGTATCGTATCGCTGGTGTACGATCAGTCATTGTGCACGACCACACGCCAGGGGCTCGCTCAATCTCGCTGCCAGGCTTGCTATACATCAAGCGCCTTCTGCATCGCTTGTCGTTCTTTACTGCTGACGCGATGCTTGGCGCGAGTGCCTACGTCACACGCCGCCACCGCAAGATCTTGGGGTTTCCGGCGAATCGGTGCTTCACTGTCGAGAACGGTATCGTCGTGGAGGATCCCTCTGAGACTTCGGACGTTCGCGATCTATTTTCTATCCCGGCTACGAGAAGAGTGCTGGTGTGTGCGGCGCGTGCCCATCCGATCAAAGGAATATCGGTGCTGCTCGAGGCGATGCACATCCTTGTGCGAGAACAGGGTCGCACGGACGTGCACCTCCTTCACTGTGGGGATGGTCCAGCATTGCAGGACCTTGTGGCCAGAGCTGAAGAGCTTCAGATATCTGACTACGTGACCTTTGCAGGACGCCAGGGCAACATTCGGTCGTTCTTGGGCAGCTGCGACATCGGCGTTCACCCGTCCTTTGCTGAGGTTGGCTACTCGCTCTCGACGCTTGAATTCATGAACGCTGGGCTTGCCGTTGTCACGTCCGACCATGAGTCTGTCAGCGGTGCGATAGAGCCAGAGCAGACTGGAGTCACGTTTCGAACAGGCGACGCAATCTCGGCCGCCTCCACAATCGCCCGACTGCTGGACGATCCCGATTTCACCTCCAGACTTGGTGCTGCCGGCAGGGCCGTCTCCGTATCTCGGTTCAACATTGAGCGCACACACTCAACATTGATCAGGACAGTTGAGCAGATCATCCGATAGGCCGAAATACGTACAGTCAGCCGCGGGCAAGAGCGCCTTCACTCTCCCGACTTTTCACTTACTCCCGTAGCCATGAGCATCGCAGATCCGATCCGCACCTTGTATCACCGAGCCGTTCCCAAGTCGCGTCGGCATGCCATCTATCGTGCGCTACACCCAGAGGAATTTCGAGCGCTCCGTAGCGCCGTTAATCCTTCGCCCAAAGGGACGTTCTCGCTTCGTCGTTGTGACGAGCTGCGTGCGATATTTGTTCATACACCGAAGGCCGCTGGAACATCCATTGCCCTCAGCATCTTTGGCGAGCTGCCATACCACTATACTGCTTCGGACTACATCGCGATCTTTGGTCGCCAAACCTTTCGTGAGTACTTCAAGTTCACATTCGTGAGAAATCCGTGGGACCGCATTTTCTCGGCGTACACGTACCTCAAGCGAGGCGGCTGGGACGAGAACGACGCCGCTTGGGCGAGGAAGAACCTCGGCCACTTTGAGACGTTCACGGAGTTTGTGGAACATGGCCTTCGATCCAGACAGGTTATGGAGTTCATGCACTTCATTCCGCAACGCGATTTTATCTGCGACTGGCGGGGGCGTCTCCTCGTTGACTATCTCGGATACTTTGAGACTATCGCGAGTGACTTCAAGGCAATATGCACCCGCATTGGCTGCGAATCGTCTCTGCATCACACCAATCGGAGTACGGAAGCAGACTATCGCGCCGCATATACGGCGACTTCCCGTCAGATTGTCGGGGACATCTATGCCCGGGATATCGCTCTTCTTGGGTACGATTTTGAAGGAATCAAGACCCGCCGTTGGCTTTAGTTTCTGCGCAGCGAGTCTCTTTATTCCGCCCGAGACTACTGGTTACGGCAGGACATCGGACTGGATCTTCCAGAAAATCTGTTTCAAACGGGGAAGCTCGCGGTGAAGTGGCAACGGCCAGATCAACATGGATCTCAGCCACCAGAGAACACCTACGAGCCGGCGGCCGGAATGCCAATAAAGGTTTCCGATAACCATAGCGTTCCACGACCGCGACTTTCTTCGAAGCGTCGGCTCAGGTATCCTCAAGGACACCCGCTCTCGATCGGCATAGACTTTCTGAATGTTCCGGTTCGGACGGACCTCTGAGTGTACCCGAATTGCAACAAGCACCCTAGAAACCATCGCCACCTCACCAACCTGCGAGACCCTTCGAAGAAAGTCCCGATCCTCAGAGTCGCTAAGAGTTTCGTCAAACAGACCTGCTGTCACTGCTGCAGACTTGGAAACAAAAATGTTGCAGGTTCCGCCGGGGAAGGCTGTGAATACGCAAAAATCGGCGTAACCAGGGGTATACTTCGGCAAAACACGAGGCAACTCATTGGATTGCCCGCTGCCAAAGTACCTGCAGCCTGCTCCAACTAACACGTACCCTGGGTTCGAACGAAGATGCCCGATCTTGCTGCTTACGTAGTCCGGCTCCAACAAGTCGTCAGAGTCTAGAAATGCAAGATACGTACCTCTGCTTTCTATGATTCCACGATTTCGCGCTCTAGAAACCCCCGCGTTTGACTGCCACAGGTAACGCATCCGTGGATCCATGCAACTCGACAGTGAGAGATGAGTGTCATCATTTGAACCGTCATCTACGACCAGTACCTCAATATTTCTGTAGGTTTGACCTAAGGCAGATTGTACTGCCTGAAGTACCAATGCAGCCCGGTTGAAGGTCGGGATGATGATGCTCACGAGTGGCTCATCTTGGATAGCCCCGAGCACCTCGCGTCTTGACTGGGCGTTGGGTAGCAAGAAAGGTCTCTCTTGATCTGGTTCCGACCAACCCTGTTGGTTATGCCAACTAGGACGATTATTACTTGGGCCAAGGTTTAGCTGATATTACGCCGCGTACTGCACGCGCGGAT
>VFQN01003706.1_pt1 | contig 21324 bp, 31 predicted proteins | sample 3512371 | NCBI WGS metagenome assembly VFQN01 (sample SAMN10412370, study PRJNA504923) | tailings metagenome | isolation source: Replicate 2 from Balatoc abandoned mine | place: Philippines: Itogon, Benguet | collected 2017-08-28
CTGGACCCCCCTCCTGAAACTAAGTAGGCATATGTGTCCAAAACTAAGTTTTCTATCCCCCCCCCCCCGCCCCTGCGCCCATGGCCAATGAGACCGGGGATCGCGGATTATTGATGGCTCTGGCGATGTGGGAATTGCATCATGGATGCTGCGCTGCGGCAGGGGGGCAGGGGGCTGCTTCAAGATCGCTGCCAGGTGCCTGATCGGCCACAGGCAAGGGCAGCAGCAGCAGCAGAGACCGGAGAGCAGTACGACAGCTGGTCAAGAGGCCGCAGGGGCACTGCACATCTGGTGCACACGTTTGCGTCAGTTTGAAAAGCGGCGGGGGTCCAACAGCCCGTCCACCCCACCGCCTACCGCCAACCGCCAAGCCCATCACGCCGGTAACAGTACCTCGTACGGCAAGCTCGTGCGGTAACCATGCATCTTGATGCATCAAAATCATGACCGTCAGCTTGCTTACTGCGTACACACGATACACATGGGCTGTGACCCACCATGCATAAGCTTTCATGCAAAATGCATCCAAAGCGAATAAGGCCCCGTGCGTGTCAACCAAACGTCGACTGGCACTGGCACAAGCAGCAGGGCACACGCCTTAACACGCTTCGGCCGCCCGTCCAGCTCACTCCGCCCAAAGGAAAGCCCGCTGATTGGAACCGGCGCGCATTGCATCACGTGCGTGGTAGAATGCGGCGCGAGACATAGCGAAGGACGTCTCAAGACAGTTGTCTGGACTGAGACTGGAGAGCCATTGCAAGTTCGGTTGCCCACCGTTGCGGTCATATTGGTAACCGCCAGCCCATACCGGCATGACGCTTCCCTCTCTCGCAAAGCGCACATACATACACCCCCCATCCCTCACTTACATTCACGCATTCCCGCCTCTCATACGTTGCACCTTTCATGCAGGCCCCCAACGCCACGTGGACCCTGGGCCATGGCCAATCTCAGCGTATACGTGCATCCCGACAAGCACCACATGCCATCACCGGCTCCCATCTGCTCACGTTACACCGCCACATTGCTCTATTATGCCGGCTCACAGCTGCTCATACAGTCGCCCCCTTCTATTGCTGCCCCCAGACCCCGAGGCACCGCCCCCGCCCGCCCGTCCCCCATCCCCTGCCCGACGCGTTTGCGTCCCCCCTCCCGCCCCCTCCGCCCTGCCCGCCCCATCCATCGCCCTCAGTGTATTCACCGCCCGGGACCCCACCCCCCTCCACCCTCCGCCTCCACCCTCACCATCATCACCTTCGCTGCTCCCACCGCTGCTGCCCTGCCGCCCCACCCCTCGCCCACCTGACACCGTCCCCTGCCGCCGCCGCGGCGGCTCCTCCCTAAACGCCTCCTCCCCGCCTCCCTCCTCTTCAGACTCGTACAAGCTGGCCGCCCTAGGGGGCTCCCTGACCCCCGCCCGAGCCCGCTGCAAGCTACCCCTTCCCTTCTCCTTCGCTTCTCCCAGCTCCTTCCCCGCCCTCCCGCCTCCCGCAGCAGCAGTAGCAGCTGCGGGCCCTGGAGCCGCCAGCCGCCTCGGTGCGCTTCCCGCCCCAGGCCCCACCCTCTCACCCCCCGCAGCCACCCCCGCCCCCGCCCCCGCCCTGCCCCCCCGCGACCCCCGCGCCATGTCCCCCAGCTCCAACCCCACCGACCCCGACGCCCGCGACGCCCGCTGCAGGCCTGGTTGCTGCTGCTGCTGCTGATAAGTGTTAGACGCCCGCTTCAGCCCCTGCTGCTGCTGCTGGTAGTTGGTAGATGGTAGCTGCAGCGTGTGCTGCTGCTGCTGCTGTCCACCTACTGTCGCCCCCGGGGGCCCCGCCCAGTACCCGTTACTGCCCAGACTGCCGCTCCCGAGCCGCTGCTGCGCCGCTTCGTGTGCCAGGGCCAAGCCGCCGGAGCCGCCGGAGCCGCCGGAGCCCGCCAGGCCCTGTGCAGATGACCCAAGGGCTGCTGCTGCTGAGAGCCCCGCGGGTGTGTTCCTGCTGCTCCTGGTGGCAGCCGCCTCCTCGGCCAGCGCCAGCGCGCGCTCGCGTGTGTTGATGTCGATGACCACGTGGTCCAGCAGCTCCTGCACCTCCTTGGGCCGGTCTGTGGGTTAACAGGATGGAGGGCATGGGGTGTGTGGGTTTGGGTGTGGGTTGGAGGAAAGGAAATGACCACGTGATCCAGCAGCTCCTGCATTGGCTGGACCCTTCTGTGTGATTAGGTTTTCGTGGAGGATACAAGGCCGGAAGGCTGGGTGTTACAAGTTTAATCTTGGGTGGTATCTCGGGTGGGGGCACTGCAAAGGAGGTTACGGTAGTTTCTAGCCTGCAACGTCTCGCCTCAGCAGGCAGTATACCAACGTGCATATCGGTAGCCACCGCTGTCCGGGACACGATTCCGTGAATGCAGCATGGGCCAGCTATGACAGTTCCCATAGGTGTGTACAGCCCTCAATTACGGCCCTCAGTCCACCCAACACCCACCCAGCGTTGCGATGCGGCGCAGCTCCTCGGGAGTCAGCCGCCGCACCTGGGGACCAGGCGGCGGGAGGGGCACCGGTACTCGAAAGCTATGTAGAGCAGCTCATCTGCCAGTGCACAACCTCCGAGAGTTTCGGCTAACGATAATAAGCAAGTGTCGGCGCTTGCACTCTGACTATTGATGCACCCAGGCCGTTCGCTGCACGAGGAAGGAAGTGTGCCCGCCAAGCACGGGCGCACGCCTGGGTCAGTGCGCCCCGCATCCCACGCTGACGCATGGCGAGCCCCTGACCCATGGGCAACAGTGGCCCTGTGTATACCGTAGTTGGTTCAGTTATCGCACAGCGTACGAACGTACCGTCTCTCGCAGTTTCCGCCACCTCCTGTTGGCCCGCCCCCGCGGCCCGGGGTAGTAGATGGGGTCGTGGAAGTGCAGCATGGCCTCCTGAGAACGAAGGGGGTGGGAAACCGGGTGCAGCCGGGTGCAAGGGGAAAGAGGGCCAGTGGGGCCACGCATACAAAGGTGGCACAGCGACGACTTCATACCTAGGCCATGTGTCAACCTGGCACGTGCCGCCCAGTGTCAAGCGCCAATGCGCCGCTCCCTCACTTCCCTGCATCTAGATGAAAGGCCTCGGAGAGTCCCTGACTGTGGCCTCACCCTCCTGTCCCAGTGTCCGTTGATGCAGAATCCCTACCGGCCAACGGCTATCAGTCATGCCTGAAACTCCCTCCCAGTCCCCACCCTACGCTGCACAAAGGCACACGTGCCTAGCCCCGCCTGCCTAACCTTAGCCGGTGCGCCACATGAAGGAGGAAGCGCACCTACACCTACGCCCGCTGTCCCTGCTGCCCCACGTACGTTACCCGCGGCATGTCTGTGTGTTAACCCACTCACGTGCAGGTGCAGGCCCGCCAGGAAGGAGTTGTGTGGCAGGTCCAGGAACTGGAACAGCGTGAACAGCGTGACCTGGGGGAGCAGGTGGGGGCGGGGGGGACACAGGGAGAGTGTGTTGAGGTCTTCCTACTGACATGGAGAGAAGAGCGTACGCAGTGCCAAGGCCCAACACCAAGCCCACTACAGTCAAACGCCAAGGAAGCGTGCTTTGCGTGCAACGCCAATGTTGCAGCCGCCGCTGCCCCATGAGCATGCGACGGCTCCTGGCCCCCTCCCTGTCACATCCCCACTCTAACGCTACTCCCGCCACTGCCACCCCGCTTCACCCTTGCACCCCGTGCCCCACATCACCGGCCAGCCTTCCAGCCCCAACCCCAGCCTCAACCCCAGCTTCTCCAGCGCCAGCACGGTTGCCAGCAGCAGCTGAATCACCGCTGCAGCCACGACAGCCCCTCGGATCTCTGCCCTTGGTCCCCATCCCCATCCCCATCCCCCGCCCCCTGCCCCCGCACCTCCAGCTTGCCCAGCGCCAGCACGGTGGTGAGCAGCAGCAGCACGATGCGGTACACCGCCAGCAGCATGCCAATGACCAGGTTGGTGATGGACATGACGAAGGTGAAGGCCAGCCAGGCGGCGGGGCGGTAGATGTGGTCGCCGTTGGACAGGAAGGCGTCGCCAACGTAGCCGATCAGCACCCACTGCGAGCGGGTTAGGGCAGATAGTGATAGTCACAAACACAGTGTTAGACTTTGAGGCGTGTTGAGGGGCCAGGGAGGTATATCAGCACCCACTGCGAGCGGCGGTTAGGGGAGGTTGTCGTTGTAACCAAACAGAGTAGAGGATACGACAACATCAGGCCAGGGTGTGAAGGCGGCGCCCATGTAGCAGCCCAGCAACCACTGTTCGAAGGGCGAGGAAGAGTGGGAGGGGTAACAATATCCACACGCAACCAGCAAGCGCGATACCTTATTGCGAAGGTGTGCTGACGTGGCCCAGGAGCATGCAAACTACGTGCTCATGTACCGAGGTTCCGCACCTTGTTTAGCAGGAACACGGCGGCAATGGCCACGATGTACAGCCAGTAGGCGGGCAGGAAGTAGCTCCAGGTCCAGGGGTGGGTTAGCACGGCCAGCACCACGCTCAGCAGCACGCCCACCTGGGGAGAGGTGCGGGAGAGGGGGGCAGTTCCGAGGCTGGGATGTGGGGAGTGGGAGACAATGTACAGCACGTGCCGATGGCGTATTTTCACGATCCCGAAGGCCGTGATGGTTCCTGGTATGGCACCGACAAGGTTTTGCCACTCCGAGGAAAGTAATTGGAGGTGGGAGGCAAGCGGAGCTGGGGTCCTCGTCCACGCCCGGCAGCCCCGCTCGCAACACCGTAGCAGCACGACCCACCCCACTGCCCCTGCCATCGCTCCCAACGCCCCATCCATCACGCGGCTCTGAACGCTATCCCCCCGCACACCCCTTCCCAACTGGCACAATCCATGTGCCCCACCACCCTTGCACTGCCTGGCGGTCCACCCCACAGCCCCTTCCTCATCCCATCCCACCCCACACCCCACAGCCCCTCCCTTCTCCACACCCACCACGTAGATCTGGATGACGGCTGTGGACATGAGCACCCCGAAGAAGAACACCACCAAGCTGATAGACGTGCCCAGCGCCCTGTTCATAAGCACCTGCTCCTCGCTGATCTCCAACCCGCCAGCCCCCACCATCAGCCTCGCCACCCACTCCTTCCCGCCCTCCTTTCCCGCCTCCCCTCCCGCCCCCACCCTGCTCCCCTGCCTGCTGCCCTGCCTCCCCACCCCTGCACCCCCGCGAGTGCTGCCCTCCTCCAGGAGCCGCTGCTGTTCTTGGTCGGGGTCGTGTGTATTACTGTGTCTTAGCTTGAGCTGCTCGGGTTTCAGGTCCAGCTGCTCCACCAGGCGGCGCAGCTTGATGTGCAGCTGCAGGCGGCGCATGACGCCGTCGAAGCCCCGGCCGCGTGCATGTGTATTAGCTTTGCTGCGCAGCTCGTCGCACACGTCTGCCAGCTGCTTCATCAGGATGGCACGGCGGAAGGAGATGGCGGTCTGGGGCGTGGGTCGATGGGACGTTGGGAGGGCGGGGAAGGCAAGGGACGGTGGGCGTGAGACAGGCGAGGGTGAGCAGCTGTAAGCTTCGACGTTAGAAGGCCAAGGTCTCCACTGCCTTTCAATTACGCGGTTGCCCCACCTGCAGCAGTGTGCTGAGGCCCAGCATGAGCCCCAGCGTGAAGCCCAGCGCGGAGGCCCACGTGAAGCGCGCAGACAGCGCGCCCTGCCACGAGCGCACCTGTGCGGCAGCAGCACGCGTACGGCAAGCGCGGTGCGTGGCCACCGAAAGGGGCGCAGGATCAGCAGGGCGAGGCGATGTGTGCTGGAGGAGCACGCATAGGCTCTCCCAACGCAAGAAAGTTTGTGACACGAGATGCAAGCCACAACCCCGCCCGCTACCTCCCTTTCCCCTGTCCATCCCCACGTCATCCTGCACCTCCAGCGCCCTGTAGCCCGGCCATGGCCCACATAGCCCACACCGCGCCTAAAACTGGGCACCGTGCATGGCCCTCGCACAGTCAACCCACTGCACTCACGTCGTCCTGCACCTCCAGCGCCCTGCCCATGAAGCCGCTAGTGCTGTTGAGGGTCCCAAACAGCGCATCCAGCGTGCCGTTGAGCAGCACGGCAGCGCGCTGCTGCGCACCCGACACCAGCCCAGCCAGACGGCCGCTGCTGCTGCTGTTGGAGGTGGTGTTGCCGTCGCCATCGTCTTCGCCCTGACCGTTGAGGGAGGAGGTGAGGCGGGCGGCTGTGCGGTTGACCATGGAGGCTAGCTGGGCGTGGATGGCGGCGTTGAGGCCTGGCAGGGAGCGAGGGTGGGAGGCAGGAATGATGCACAGACATTGGAGAGCCATGCATAGTACGTATTGTCAGCGGGGTGGCATGGTGCGCGTGGATGGCGGCGGTAAGGCCTGGCGGGTGGGTAAAAGGAGGCCGGGCGCAGGCGGGATGGGTTTGTGTTCCTTTAAGATTGATTGGCAAGGCAGCCAGGTCGGCGTGGATGGCTGCGTTCAGGGTAGCGGGGGTGACCAGGGACAACCGTTGCCCGACGCGCCTTGTGTGGGGTTGAGGCGCTGACATGCGCTCTGCTGCTGCTGTGGCTTTACACGCACTGAGCTTCCTGTTGACCGTAAGACGAGCAGGGTCGCAACCCAGGCCAAGTACTCACGTGCAACCACCGCTGCGTCAAAGTCCGACAGGGTGCCGTTGGTGCTGGCATTGCCCCCACCGCCGCTGCCCGTGCTGTTGTTGCCGACCGCTCCCGCACCCGACAGCGCCTGCGGCACGTGGCAGATGACACGCGGCATGGAGGTTCCCTACCGTCGAGCATAGCTTGACTTCAGCAACAGTACACCAGTGCATCTATGATCCCAGATACAAAGAAGCAAGGCTCCGCAGGGTGTGCATTAGCGCAGAAGCTGTGGAGAAAGGCAAGCAGGCAGCCATCACGCTGTTTAAGGGGGAAACGGCGAGCGGCCCACCTGTGTGATGGCGGGCGAGAAGTCGTACTGCTGGACGTTGGCGGTTATGTCGGCCGCCAGGGAGCCCACCAGCTCGGTCACCAGCGAGGCGGCGCTGGACTGAGGGGTGTGCAAGGGGGCAGGGGAGCAAGGGGATGGCAAAGGAGACGGTGTGGTGAGGAGCTGGATGGCAGGGTGGGGCAGTGCGGCTCGGGCAGCTAGGGCGGGGCGAAAGGTCACTGCCATCGGAGTACCGTAATGCCACTGGCACCGGTGCAACCCAACCACGGCCCGCCAACCCACCCCCAGGTACGCACCGTCCCGTCGGCCGTCCCGTTGCCGCCGCCGCCACTGCCGTCATCAGCGTAAGACACGTTCCCAGCCGCCGCGCTGGGCACCACTGCCATGGTTTGCTGCAAGCTCAACGGCCACGCCGCGGCCTACCGCCCCAACTCCCAGCCACTCACCGTCCCGTCGGCCGTCCCGTTGCCTCCATCGCCGCCACTGCCCTCCTCCGCGAACGACACGTTGCCCGCCGCCGCGCTGAGCACCATGGCGCGGATCTCCTCCCGCTGCCCCAGCAGCGCGTCGATAGAGTCCTTGGTGGCCTGCTGCGCATCGCGGCTGAACGCCCGCCCAGCGAAGCGGATGTACCTGTCGGACAGGGTGCGACGGGTGGCAGGGCAACATCTCTGACGGGCGCAAATTGGCGCTTTGTAGGATCCCCCAAGCCCCCGCGCCAGCCATTGTTAGAGTCTTCCCAGGTTAGCGATGAGGCTGCCTCACAGCCTTGGAAGTCGTACGGCAGAGCAGGCGGACAGCGCTGCAGGCGCACAGGGTGGCAGTCCTTTAGCACCTAACTTGCACAAAACTGCCGAGGGCAGGCGCACCGTAGCGCAGCTCTGCAGCCGCAAAAAGCTCCCGTCACAGGCATGCAGACATCCCTCCTCGGCGCCCAGGACCCCGTCCCTCCCACCTTCCCAGGTTGGCTGTGAGGCAGTCTGTGGGCGCGGCGATGCAGTCCCCCACCGCCGTGCTCCACTGCAGCGCCCGGCCGTACTGGAAGATGACCATGTACCCAGACACCAGCAGCGCGGCGAGCAGCCAGGCGGGGTACCTGCACGCACAATACGCGTGAGTGTCTTGCAACATGTATCTTGCAGTGGCACTAGACGATGACCATGTAGTCCGACGCCAGACGCGCAACAACTAGCCAGGCGGCGCACCTGCTCGCGGATCGGGCGTCTCAGCGCCCCAATCCGGCACGGCGGGCACAGGCCGTGTCCGGCACAGCCCCACACCCTTGCCACCCACCTGAAGTCCCTGCCCTCCCGCATGGCCCTCAGCACACTGTGCACCGCCCTAGCGGGCCACAGCCTCACACACTTTCGCAAGTCACCGTGGAGTGTGTAGCGATGCAGTTGCATGGACAAGTAAGCAAGTTAGCAAGCAGATTCTAGTAGCGGCCGAGGCAAGTGGCATGACACCGTGGAGTGTGTATTAGCCCATCCCCTGCTCGCCCTTCCCCCCATCACCCCTGCCCCGCCACCCACCTGAAGTCCTTGCCCTCCCGCATGGCCCTCAGCACTCCGTACACCGCCCTGGCAGGCCACAGCAGCACGCCGCGCCACCCCCCGGGGTCCAGCACCTCACGCCACGCCCTACTGCCCCCGCCCTTCCCACCCCCGCCCGCGCCTGGGCCCCTCTTCTGCACCACCCCCGACAGCTGCCGCGCCTGTGAGCTTGCCAGACCGCCGCTGTGCTGCTTGCCGTTGCCCACACCCGCTGGTGTCCCCGCTGCTCCCCTCCCCCCGCCGTTCGCTGTGGAGGAGCGGTTGAGCTTGTCCGAGCCATGCAGCTGCTGGCTGCCCCTGCCCAGCAGCACCTCCCCAGCGGCATGGGCGTGCGCGTTGGTGTGGTTGTGGCTGTGGGCTGATGTCCGGGGCAGCAGCGCGTCCTGCGCGCCCTTGCGCTGGCCGTTGGGCCCTGAGGGGGCCAGGGGCGGCCGGGCGGCGGATGCGGAGCTGCGGCCGCCGTCCTGGGCATGGAAAGGGTAGGGGTAGGGGAAAGGTGGGCGGATGCAGCTGCTCAGAGGGCACAGCACGCAGCGCATACCGTGGCATAGCTTTGACCACGACTTCTGCTTGAGCTGTGAGCTTGCAGGTGGCGAAAGACCAAAGCCTGTGTACGGTGCGCAAGCGGGAGACCAGGGCTCTGAAAAGGTAAGCCCATGCGGTCACATGACCGTCAAGGTGCCTACCTGGTTACTCCGCTTTGCAGGCAGACCGTCGGCCGCCGCCACGCCATCCCCTTCATCCTCCGATCCCCCGCCGTACAGCCGCCGCCGTGGCGCCTCCTTCTCCCTTGCCCCCTCGCCCCCTGGCCCCGCTCGCCCCCGCCCGCTGCTCCCCTTCCCACGACCCCTCAGCAACCCCTCCTCGCTCCCCTGGCTGCCATACCCACTGCCGCCATCACCGCTAAGCCGCTCCCACCCCTCCGCCACAGGCCCTGGACCCCACAGCAGCCCCCGGCCGCTCTCCGACCGCCCGGGACCCGCCCCGCCCTCCGACCCCTCGCCATCAGTATCGCCCCCCATCAGCCTGCGACGCGGCCCTGACCCCACACGCCGCTGCCCTGCCGCTGCTGCAGTCGCTGCTTCCGCCGCCGCTCCCGGCTTGGTGCGAGGCCCTCCCCTGTCCCCATGTTCCGCCTCCTCCTCCAGGTCTCCGCCCCGTCCAAAAAGCCTGTACCGCTGCCGCTGCGGCTGCTGCCGCTGCGGCTGCGGCTGCCGCTGCTCCTTCTGCGGCTCCCTTTTTGCTCCGTGCTTGTGTGCAGGCGCTTGCTTGGCGCTCCGCTGGAGGGCCTGAAGAAGCATCTCCTCCTCCTCCTTGCCCGAATCCCCATCCTCATCCCCCTCACTGTGCACCTCCCCCTCCCCATCCGCCACGTGCCTCGGGTGCTGCTGCTGCTCCTGCTGCACATGCCGTTGGTGGCTACGAGGCGACGCAACCGCACTCGCTCCCTGCCTTCCCGCCTTCCTCCCTCCTTGTGCCCCACTGGCCCCTCCGCCCGCCCCTGCCCGTGGGTTAGCGCGCGCCTCCTGCTTCCCCTGCTCCAGCCGCCCCTCCACCTTCCCGCCATTTCCGCCCCCTCCCCCGCCCTGCACGTGTAGCCTCACACGGTCTGGCCGGAGCGCCACACCGTCCTCTCCACTGTCCGAGCTGCCCCCTCGGACAAAGCTGCTGCCAGCGAAAGGGGAGTCGAGGGAGCCCCCCGTGTCCCCGCCGCCAACGCCCCTGCGGCCCCTGCCAGCGCCCTTCCGCCCGGCAGTCTGACCAGCTGCCTGGCTAGCTGCCGGGCTGTCCTCCGGCTCGTCGTCCTGCTCGTCCAGACCGCCAGCCGCCATCCGTTTCTTCTTCCGTACGACGTACTCATCGTATATGGCCTGGTTTTTGAGGTCATGGCGCTTGGTGAAGATGATGACCTGTACAATGGGGACAGCACAGGGGCGTTTCGTTACAGGTTTCTGCCAACGGCCAGGGGTAGCATAAGGGCTTCAGTCAACGAACAAAATTGCCGAGGCATGTGGGAGTTGGGGAGCACAACACGGGTACCAGCCAACTGGGCTCCACATTCAACATTTACCGAGCGCAGTGCACGCTTCTTTCCGCTACGTATACATGTTACAGGCGTTACTGGTGAGGTCCCCGTACGTTCCGCTCAGCTCGCGCATCACGCGACACTATACCGAGTGGTATGCGGCCTGCACACGCTATCTGCCTTGCCCACAGTGCTAATCTCTTTTTAGGGTTTATTTATCAATATATAAATTAATACATAAATTAATATATAAATTTAAATTTTACAAGGAACACATGAGTTCGCATGCATGCGCTCAGTCCCCCACCTGCTGCACGGGCTGACAGCAACGTCCACCAGCTGACACGGCACTGGCGGCAGACAGGGCCTAACACACTCCAACAGCTACACAGATACATTGGCACGCTAACACACACCTGCTGCACGTTGCTGGAGGCCATGTTGATCAGTTGGAACACCACCAGCGGCAGGTAGGGCCACCGGGGGTGCAGCACGGCCCACTGCGCCAGCAGGCTGACCAGCTGCAGCAGCTGCAGCAGGTCCAGCAGCAGCATGAAGAAGGCGCTAATACACACCTGGATGCGGTAGTAGCTGCAGGGAACAGCGAAAGACCAGGAGGGGAGGCAGTGAGCAATAGCACGTGCTTCAGTGCAGACAGGTAAATCCGGTGGTGGCATACAGGTACACGGATGCGAACCAGCTCACAGGTTCACCCACTGACGCCACTGTTGCACCACCCTCCCACGCCTGCACACCGGCATGTTTGCCCATGCGTTATCGTGCACCCACCGCGGCCGTTGCCTTTGTCCGGCCGGCGCGCCCCATCCTCTCCCTCTCCCGTTGACGGGCGTGCAGCACAAGTACCCCAGTCCCTCCCAGGCCTCTTAGCCACCCTCCTGCCCGCATACCTAATCCCCACCCCACCCTCCCTCCCACCCTCCCTCCCTCCCACCCCTTTCCCTCACCCACTGTTGGCGTGGTTCAGTTCAACAGCACTGACAAGTAACCAAGCGTGCCCATGAAACTGCAGAATAGCACAATGTCCACAAAGCGCTCCAGGCCAGGCCATTGTGAACCTTCCCCCACCTGCCTCTGTCCAGACCGTGCACCCCACCCCAATCCCTCGCCCGTTGGTGGACGTGCCCCTTCCAGTCCCTGTAGCCTCACCCCCATCCCTGGGCCCCCGTAATCTCCCTCACCCGTTGGTGGGCGTGTTGTAGTTGGCGAGCATGGACAGGTACCCCAGGGTACCCATAAAGCTGCTGAACAGCACAATGTCCACGAAGTACTCGAGGGCGGCCACGGCTGTGGCGCTGCGCGCGATCTGCAGCGCCAGCCGGGGGACGAAGTGGTCCAGGGGCGGGCGCAGGGCGGGCGAGTAGACGGCGAGGGAGATGGAGATGGCGACGGAGGAGATGACGCACACCTGGGGGGTGGCGTGGGTTAGCAGGGGGGGGGGGTGAGGGGAAGGGTGGGGTAAACGGGGTGGGGGGTATGGTTGGGTGAAAAGGCGGCCAGGGAGATGGAGATGGCCACGGAGGTGACGCACACCTGGGGGCGTGGGTTAGCAGGTGGGAGCGGATGTGGGGTAGGCCGGCGTAAGGTGAGTGTGGGGTGTATGAGCTAGCACTCTGCCGCAACGGCTTTGGTTGTTGCCTTGGGAGGTGACTAGCAAGTACAGTGCCAACCGTGCATATAAGGTTTCCCGGCCTCACCTCAACGCGGATGTCTGCTACGCATGTGAATGCTTTACGCTTGCTACCACACCCCAGCCCCAACCTACTGCATGCTGGCGCCCCGCACACGCTCGCACCTGCAACCTCCTGCCCTGGCTATCCGTGAAGGGGGGGCAGAGAAAGCCAGAGGCGCACAGGGTACTGGGCTCTGTCGAGCCCGGAAAGTAATCCAAGTTGACTACGTGGCATGTGCGTAACCGCTCTCCTTTCTCCTTTCTTCGCCGGCAACCACAGACGTGGCACGCAAGGACCAGGATAGGACAAGAAGCTGCTGGCGGAGTTTGTCAACTGGGTCACGGGAGGCAAAGAGAAGACCTTGTGACTCCTTGCCACGTGCACGGGCCTGGCGTGTGCCGCGCTGGCATTATTGCTCCTGGTGGCTTCGGCCTGGGGCACCGCTTGCGACAGCGTCTCGTGCACGGTAGGAGTGTGTGGCTTTGTGCTGACGCTCCCCTGGACGGTGGGACAGCTGGACTTCGTGTGCTGGCTACGAACGCGGGACCCCACGTATGCGGCTGCGTCATGCCACTACATCGGTGCCAGCTGCATGACTGTGGCCGCCGTGGTCTGGCGCCGATGTAGTGGCATGACGCAGTCGCATACGTGGGGTCCCACGTTCGTAGCCAGCACACGAAGTCCAGCTGTCCCACCGTCCAGGGGAGCGTCAGCACAAAGCCACGCACTCCTGCCGTGCTCGAGACGCCAACTGCACCGTTTTTTTGCATGTGGCCGACACCACACCTCCGCAACCATACCACTCCAACCATGTAGTGACACACACGTCCGCACTTGCAGGCCCCTGCTCAGCCCGTCCACCGAGTGCACGGTGACCCTCTAGCACGTGCCGGTTCCCATACTCCACGCAACACTGCATATGCTTGTTGTAATATCTTAAGCTTCTGTTTCAGGACCCTCGCACCTGCAGCCCCCTGCTCTGGCCGTCCGCCGAGTGCACTGTGGCCACCGCGTACAGCAGGCTCTTGCGCAGCCGCAGCAGCGGCCCCGCCACGCGCGCCACGCGGCCAGGCAGCCGCGCCGCCAGCCCCCGGCCCGCCTTGTGCGAGTGCAGGCCGGGCTTCATGGGCTTGAGCGTGTCGTCACGGCCCAGCAGCTTCCTGCGCAGGGGAAGATGGCACACAAGGGATGGGGGAATGCAGTTGTGTATTGGCAGCAGTCCGGGCTTTATGGGCCTGAGCGTGTCGTCCCGGCCCAGCAGGTGCCTATGCAAGGCACGACGCCACAACACGTGTGGGAGTTCCGTCCAAGAACGTCGCGCCTTTTGTCATTAGCTTGGCGAAATACATGTGAGAGTGATAGTGCAAGGGGCCGTCAATAACGGCACCGCGGCTGTGCGGTTCGGCAGCGCAGCGCAGCGCAGCACAGCATGCCGGTAGCATGTCACAGGTGCGCAGGCTGTGTGGCAACAGTGCACTGTTTGCCCTCGACCGCCCTAGCAGCTGGTGAATTCGTGCTGGAAACCCCTTGGGCTGACGCACCTGACCCCGTGCACGATGAGGCGCGAGGGGAACTCCAGGAACAGGCGGAAGAGCGAAGGAAGCAGCAGAAACAGCAGCAGCGAGCCGAAGGTGATGCTGGCAAACAGCATCAGCTGGAGGTAATAGGAAGGATAAAAAGGCAGAGGGCAAGGGAGCTCGGGACTGGGATGCGTATGGAGTGGCGTGCGGCAGGACGGTGTGGGGAAGGGGTGGAGCCAGGCATGCGGGGAAAGCATCATTGCAGCAGCGGGGCTTTACGGCCATCCAATCATGTGGAGTGTGTTGTGCTGCGAGGGAAGTCATCGCCGTGGCCCCACCCCCTCCACCTGCGCCCACCTGCAGCGAAACGCCAGCCAGAACGTCCACCCCCTGATTGACGCACCTGTGGACACACACCGGCACAAGCGCCGGAACAAAAGCGCAAAGATTGTCAGTTAGGGGCAGACGCAGTAGCAGCGGTGATGTTGCGCTGGCATCACTAGCATCTGCGCTCGCTCTTCATTCAGCTCAGCCGATGGCGGTATTTGGCATGCTGCGGCAAAGGCGGACCCAACGTATCGCAGTCCCTTCAATGGCTAGAGCAAGCTGCTCCTTGCTGTACGGTACTGCCATACGTACGGCATGGCCCCGCACCCACTTGTCGTACGGCTCGTACGTGACGGTCAGCTCCACGTAGCCCTCCGACTCGTTTCGCCCTGTAACGTTGTACTGGCCGCGTATCGCGCCCGCCATTGCAGCCGCCATCCTGCCGTACGTGCTATTGTCGTACGAATCTGTTTGCGCTGCAGCTGCCGGCGGCGGGCTCTGTACGGAACTTGGCGGCGGCGGGCTGGACGGGTCGACGTCGCAGTCCGACAGGTCGTAGTACACGTACACGGCAAGCTGTGTGACGTAGCAGGAGTCGCACGTGTCCGTACTGCGTGTACGGCGCCAGTTGGCGGTTGACGACAGGAGGCCGCTGGGCGGAGGGCTGCCGCCAAAGTCGCGGCCGGCGGCGGCCATGAGGCCCACGCAGTCGCCCACGGGAGCCCAGTAGGCTGTGGCAGGGAGGGGCACAGTTCGCATACACTTTGTCGAGGGTAGGGAACTCACTGCAATTGGAGACCACTTTGGCGGCGTAGCGGCCAGGTCACAAAAGGAAGCCTTCCCCCGATGTGTACGACGAAGATCTGCGCGTGTGTCCAGCCTCACGCTTCAGCCCTGCCCCGGGTGCCCCTAGACGCTCCTGCCCTCATCTTGCACCCCACCCCTGCCCTAGTGCCCTTACCTTTTGTGGTGTCGGACAGCACGGAGGCGCGGCCCGGAAGGCCGTCCGCGTCGACGTCTGCGGGTGGAGGGGCGCAGGGGCCAGATACATGCACACATCAGCGCGGAGATAGCAGTGGTGAGGGCCACCGGCAGTACGGGCTCAAGCCACGTGGCGTGCACGTGTGCGTGCCATGGAGCTGCCGAAGGATCACTGGCAGATTGAAGCCGTGAACTGGTCTCAAGCCTCCGACCAGGACAATGGCACGTTGTCCAGCCGGCCTCCCTACCTCGTCCCACCAGCTACCCTGCAACTACGTACCCTAACATGACCTGTACGCACGGCTTGCATACGGGCCCTGCCTCCGCCCCCACCCAACCCAAACACGGTTCCCCTCAGACTCTACCATCCATCCACCCTCGAGGGTACGCCCCTGCCTCCGCCTACACCACCTCCACAGCTGCCGCGTCCCTCAGCTGCGGCAGCGCCGCAGCACCCGCCCAAGACCCTTCTTGGCACCTTTGACCGCCCAACCCTCTTACTAAGGGTGTCCCCAGGCCCCCATCTGGACGTCCCCACTCGGCCCGCCCATCCAGCCGGCTTCCCTCAGCTGTCAGCCACACGCCCACCCGCACGCTCCCCAACAACGCGTTGACAGCCCCACTGCGCTCACCCGGGTGCTCCCCAGCCCCCGCCGCCTCCACCGCGTCCCTCAGCTGCGGCAGCGCCCCCTCCGAGTAGTCCCTGCCGAGCCCTATCCACGCCGTGGCGCCCTGCAGGCTGGCCAGCACCGGCCGCGACAGGGGGCCGTCGGGGCCGGGCGACAGCGCCTGGCCGCGCGACAGCAGCTCCTGCGTGGCGCCCGTCTGCTGCCGGATGTTGTCGTACGCGGACTGGAACGTCTCCCTGGGTTTGTAAGGAAAGAGTGGGAGGGGGGACAAGAGGCTTGGATAAAAGTGAGTCTGGGCGTGCGGGAAGCGGGGGCGAAAAAACCGAGGCCAGCTGGCAGCCGGATGTTGTCGTACGCGGACTGGAAGGTCTCCCTGGGTGCGCGGGGAAGCGACCGCGAGTGGTAGGGTTGCAATGAGCATGCGGGGGACGGCAGCGGTACAGACGAGGCCGTCTGCTGGCAGGTGTCCGGACGAGGGTGCGGCTGCTTTGCCTCTGCGGCTCCGGACCTGGGCCGACACCCAGAGCAGCTAGGGCCATCCTACGCCTGCCCCCTGCCTACCTTGAGATCTGCGTGGAGGGCAGCGAGGTCAGCAGCCTCGCGTACCGTTGTGTCACCCACTCCTGCAGACCCCGCCTCCGCCTGCCGCCCGCCTGTGGCTGCGGCTGCGGCCCAGCGGATGGTGGTGTGCCCACGGGTGCCAGCAGTGAGGGCGCGGACGAGGGCGGTGTTGGAGCCGGCCCGGCAGCCCTGCTGCCGCTCCCACTGCTGTTGCTTCTGCCGATTGTGCTGCTGCTACTGCTTTGGCCATCCCGACCGCTGGCTACCTCCAGGGATACAGTCAGCGGCTCCACGACGGCTGCCCATGGCACGGCGTTTGACGAGAGGCGCACGAGGCTGAGGGAGGCTGGCACCCGGTACCCGTCCACGTAGGCGAAGAAGGCCCGGGGAGGGTTCCGCAGCGAGCAGTTGCCCCCAGTCCCCAGGGTGCCAGGCACGAAGGTGGCTTTGAGGTCGAGACGGGACCAGTCCGGATTGCCCAGGTAGATGACCTAGGCCGGGTGTGGGGGTGGAGGAGGTGGATGGAAAGGGGTTCGTGGGGGGGACAGGCCGTGCGGGAGAGGCACCCAGGTGTGAGGGCTCCCTCCACGCAGCTCCTACTCTTTGGACCCTGCCTCGCGAATCCACAGGACAATCGGACAGACAGCGCAAATGAAAGCGCTGTCTCACCTGGCATGCTCGAGAGGCAAAGAGCGCGTTTGGAATGCGCACGGACTGCGCGAAGACGGTAAGGTTTTGACCAAGAATCTGCGCCGTGTAGTTAGTCAACGGTTTGACGGTGGTTGCTTCATTTGTATCGTTAGAATTTGCAGCGGCTGCTGTCGGCGTTGCTGCTGCCGGGGTCGGAGACGGAGTTTGAGCGACAGCCAAGCCGAAGACTGCGAGCGCAAAAGCGGTCCTTGTCAGCAGATTAGCGGTCATGTGGTAACAGTAGGCTCTCGGCCGAGCTGCGCCCGGCTGTGGCCCTGTTCGGGGCATAGTAAACTTTTCGGTCTACATGCTTCCGTCTACTCCAGGTCCGTGGGCGACATAGGTATTGTAATCCATTTAGATAATGCCTCTAGAATGGCTTGACTGTCCAGGCCCTAGTAGCCTACGTAAATTTAGGCAGGGACGAGGCAACCGGCAAGGCGACAGGGCAAGGGAGCTCCCCTGGGAGCCCCCACGTGTGGGTGCTGTCCACAGGGTGGACCAAATGCCTGTGACACCAGCAGGCCAGAAACGAGCTGATGAGCTCCTGCCCTGCGATGGACCTCGACCTATCATGGACAGCGTTGGGGCCCGTGCCGTGTGCCCCACTGCCCTTGCCCCAGCGACCCGTTGCTACTGCCCTGCCTCCACTCTGTGAAGGGGTTGAGTGCTTGAGTCGAGCCAGGGGGCCCCATACACATGCCCTAGGGGCCAACCAACCACGCACGGACCCTCAACACTGGAGGGCAGTTAGCGTTGCTTTGATATAATGAAGAGGTAGTCTTGAACGGGAGAGGGATAGCTTCCAGGGAAGAGAGCAAGCTCGGTACCAGGCTGCTTTACTTGCGGGCAGGAGTACGTGTCGCTGAGGCTGTTGCTCCTAGCAGAGGCACACCTTGGGCATACGTCCAGAGGTCTCTCTCTCGCTTTGCAATACCGTAGTGCGGATCCAGTGTGTGAACGTTGTTCACTGAAGAGTTTCCATGTTATCAGAGTGCGTGACCGTTACATTGTTTGAGCACAACACCGTCCCAGTCTCTCCGCACATCCCTACTCATATCCAAGGTACGGTGTCACCCTGGCATCATCCTATTCTCCCATCGCACACATCAGTCCACACAACCTGATATATGTGTTAGGGATAGCAATCACCGCCACTGGCGGTCCGCCAGCATCTAGGCAGGCAATCCTACGCCTACGCCAGCCATCAAGACCCAGCACCAATGAAGCTGCATCCTCGCACGGACCCAGTCATGCTGAACATGTACTAATGTGACACTGGTATATAACTACGGTACTCATGTGCAACACTTAGGTGCAGGTCGCTGCACACGCACGCTCTGCACAGGTGTCCGCTGGTCAAAGCCTCCCGCAAGCCGTGGCCTGCAAACACCGACAGGTTCAGGCACCTTCCCGCCCGCCGTTTCAACCGCCAAATAAAACGGCCCGCAAGAGCTTGCCGCTGAGCCCATGCGCCTCTGTATCAGTTCAATTGATAATATGGTATACAACGATCTTGGTTAGTAGTGGCGCTGCTTCTAGACCAGTACTATTCAGTGCAGAGGTTGGGGGGCAGGGGGTTTGGGGATAAAAGCAGAGGAGACCCCGAGCGCCGAGGCGTCGTCAGGTATAAAGCGCCACAGACAATGGTTGGGAACGGCGCAGGTTGAAGCTATTGTAAGGAACAAATGCGTTTATATCAGAAGGCGCTAATACCGGGGTCGCTTATTTTGTTGACCGCGCATGCCCTTTCGGCGCGGCTTGAGTGCACTTTCGGCGATCCGCCCATATGAAAATGCAGGTAGTAACTTTGAATTGATCAGTTTGCTCTCATCGCCAGCGGTCGAGTAGGCTCGGTCCGATTTGCGACCGTCGCGGCAACATCCAACCGCCTTTGCGCCACCCTGGACGTCAGATGTCAATAATTCCAAATTATGTATGGGCTATTACATGATCTGGCGGGCACGCGTATCAAGGGGGTATTCGCGACTGTAACCTTGTAATAAATTCGGTGACCCGGGGTCGGTTTATGTGGGCAAATCGCCCTCACACAGGGCAGCGTAACAATGCTTTATTTGCGTCTAATGCAATGTGCCCAAGCCGCTAGGCGACGACGGTTTGGCCCGCATGTGCAGGGGAGACCCCACCGCGCGCACGCACGCTACAAGCAACGCCCTAGTCGGCGAGCCAGAAGTCCCCGTCGTCCACAAGCGGCGGCCCCTGGAGCAGCAGTTCCATCCCCACATCAGCATCGCCGTCGTCCCAGATGCCCGAGAACCCCTCCCCCTCCAGGAGGTCGTCCAGGTCCCGCAGCAGGTCCTGCGACTCCTGCTGCTGCTGCTCAGTCCACGGGCCTGTCGCAGGGCCAGTAGGCAGCAGGCGCCTCTCCTGCTGGTGCAGCTGTCCTGCTGCGGCGGCACCCATATCTGGCTGTGGAACGTGCTGCTGCTGCTGCTGCAGCTGCTGCAATGGATGCGCGGTGCCTGTGCCGATGCGCAGGGGCTGCGGCTGCTGCTGCCAGCAGTCGAGCTGCGGCAGCGGTGCAGCCCCAGCCGCCCAGCGGGGCACTGGGAAAGAGGGCTGGTACACTGGCTGCGTGTCGGAAATAGATGTGTAGGGCACATGCTGCTGCTGCATGGCGGACGTGGCGGTCGCGAGTGCACCTGGCAGTTGCTGATGCTGTCCTGGAGTGGACGGGACCATTGGAGCACTCACGCCGTGCACATTTAACCATGTCCGAAAGAGCCATGAGATGCATTGTGTAGCCGCGATGTTCACGTGCTGCTGCGCCACTCGCAATTTGAAGTCATGACGCTCAAGCTCGTGAAGGGTGCGGCCAAGCGCCATGATTACTGCATGCTGGTTGGCGTCGGGAGGCATTGCCTGCATGGCGTAGCAGCAAGGGCCAAGGCATTGCAGAAGTTACGTGTACGGTACCAGGGCGCAATCGGCAGGACAAGCGCAATACAGGCAGGACGGCGTATCTCGGCGCAGCAAAGGACGGCGACCGTTGGTCGTCGCCGACGGTACCGCCGGCAGCTAACCAAGGCCTTTGGCAGCCCGTACAAACCGGCGGCCAACATGCATTCTGCAGATCAGGCTCAAAACGTCGTAATTGCATAAACACATGTCAGCAGAGGGATCGTGCTGTCTGATAACGCTGAGACACACCTGGAATTGCCGTGGCTCGTGGCCGGTGGCCAATTCCGTCGCCATCGGCGTGGCAGGGTTCGCCGTGCCCGCCGCGGCGGTCATCGCGGTGGCCACCCAACAGTCTTGGCTCTGCGACCATTGCGCATTTGACAAAATGTTATATTGTACAATATATAGCGTGTCCTCTCTGTTGATGTGAGCGGCTTGGGACAAGGAAGCAAGACGCGCCAAGGCACATACCATCCCTACCGCACTGCCGTGCCTTCCTTCTACTGGAGCAATAAGACGAGCATATATCGGTATAATGAATTAGTACGTTGATATATGTCAGGCTTATGAGCTCCCTCTTTATACGCTCGGCGGGTTGCCGCGCGCTGGCGCGCTGGCCGTACTCGATGCTCGGTGCACCCGCACCTTCGGCTTGGCCCACCCTCAACCAGCATAACAATTAGGTATCTACGATGCAGCTATTTGTAGGTAGCCGCTTCGGTGCCGGTCACCAGGGCTACGACTGTTAGGTCGGCGACGGCAACAGGCGACGGTCGTCGGTCTCGGACGGGCCGGGTGCAGCCGAGGAGGGTGCAACCTGGTGCAACAGACAATGTCGGGCAAGCGTGGGATGTAGCTGCCAAAATAATCACTGCAGGCTATTATCCCTGGGACACGTGGTGAGCAAAAGGCCTTTGCACGCTGAACCATCGTCGCACGCAGCCGCTGCGCCGGCGCCCTCAGCCTGTGGCTGGGCCCTGCCGATCGGCGGCGCCAAGCCTTCAGTGCCGAAGCAGCATCAGATAACGTCGATCAAGCATGTGATGCGGCAGCCAGTTACATTTATTGCAATAAAATGTCCCTAGAATGCCGTGGTGGGCAAAGGGCCTTTGTACGCGGAAGCATCGTCGCACTCAACAGCTGCGCCGGCGCCCTCGCTCAGCCTGTGGGCCCTGCCGGTCGGCGCCAAGGCTCCAGTGCCGAAGCAGCACCAGTTAACGTCGCCGTCAAGCATGTGATGTCTCAGACAGTCATGTTTACTGCAATAGAATGTCCCAAGAACGCCGTGGTGGGCCTTTGCACGCTGAAGCATCGTCGCACACAGCAGCTGCGCCGGTGCCCTCAGCCTGTGGGCCCTGCCGGTCGGCGCCCAGCCTCCAGTGCCAAAGCAGCAACAGTAGCGCCGTCGCCAAGCATGTGTTGAGGCAGCTTGATATATGTATTGTAATGTAATGTCCCTAGAACGCCGTGGTGGGGCCTTTGCACGCTGAAGCA
>VFQN01003707.1_pt1 | contig 21320 bp, 21 predicted proteins | sample 3512371 | NCBI WGS metagenome assembly VFQN01 (sample SAMN10412370, study PRJNA504923) | tailings metagenome | isolation source: Replicate 2 from Balatoc abandoned mine | place: Philippines: Itogon, Benguet | collected 2017-08-28
ACGGCATCATCGCCATTCTCCAGGGCATCAAGTCGGCCGGCGCGCTCCAGGCCGATCTGGTGCTGCAATAGGGATGCTGGGATGAACGCGCGAACGATCGAAATCAGGGTTCCGAGGCTGGCCGCGTCCGTGCTCGCCTGCGCGGCGATCGCGGTCGCTGTCTCGGGCGTACCCGGCGCGACGCAAGACCAGACGACGCAGACTTTCAACTCGGCTGAGGAGATCGAGAAGTTCTGCGGCAACATAGCCGACGCCGCGCGCGACCGCCGCTATGCCATCCAGACCCGCGAGCTGGAGGCGCTGAAGGCCGACATCGACCAGCGAGTGAAGCAGCTGGAGGAAAAGCGCGCCGAATACGAGAAATGGATGAAGCTGCGCCAAGAGTTCATGGACCAGGCGACCGAGAACGTAGTCTCGATCTATGCCCGCATGCGCCCCGATGCCGCTGCCGAACGTCTTGCCGAGATGGACCCCAGGCTCGCCGCGGCCATCATGCTCAAGCTGCAGGTCAAGCAGTCGGGCCAGATCATGAACGAGATGGAAAGCGCCACCGCCGCGAAGCTCACGAGCATCATGTCGAGCGCGGCGCGAAAGGAAGACCCGACATGAAGCATATCCTCCTGACGGGCGCGCTGGCCTTCGGACTGGCCGGTTGCGGCGCCAACCTGGCCGAGGTGGGCAAGCCACCGGTCATGTCGGCCGTGGGCACCGGGCTCGATGCAAATCCGCGCTCGAACTACTACTATCCCAAGGCGCCGGCGAAGCCGGTGGCGCGCAATTCGCTGTGGGATGACCGCCAGAGCAACCTGTTCACCGACGCGCGCGCGCTGTCGGTCGGTGACGTGCTGACCGTCTACATCTCGATCAACGACAAGGCCAAGTTCTCCAACGAGTCCGAGCGCAAGCGCTCCGCCTCGCGCAACTTCGGCATCTCGGGCGATTACAACATCAACGGCGCTGGACAGGCGGCAGATGCCGGCTTCGACATCGGTTCCACCTCGTCCAGCACCGGAAACGGCCAGACGGCCCGATCCGAGGCGCTGAGCCTGTCGGTCGCGGCCGTCGTCACCGACGTGCTGCCGAACGGCAACCTGATCGTCAGCGGCACCCAGGAAGTGCGCGTCAACGCCGAGCTGCGCGTGCTGACGATCGCCGGTATTGTCAGGCCCGCCGACATCGGCGCGAACAATACGATTTCCTACGAGCGGATCGCGGAGGCGCGCATCTCCTATGGTGGCCGCGGCCGCCTGACCGAAGTGCAGCAGCCGCCCTACGGGCACCAGATCCTCGACCAGGTCATGCCTTTCTAGGAAGAGATGATGGCCAAGGCCGCCGCACTCCCCGCACCGCAGGAAGGCGCCCAGTCCAAGGGGCCCTCACTGGTCGTCCAGTTGGCGGTGCTGCTCGTGCTGACGCTGGTCGCGGCCGGCGCGGGCTATTTTTCCGGCGGCATGCTGAAGGGCGACACAGCTCCCGAGGAGAGCGCAGCAGCAGCCGAGGCCGGTCATGGGGCGAAGAAGGAAGGCGATCACGGCGCCTCGGCACCCGAGGACCCGGCCGCGGCTGACCTGAAGCGCGGCGTCTACAACCTGCCGGCGATCACGACCAACCTCGCAGCCCCCACCGATACCTGGATCCGGGTGGAACTCGCCGGCGTCTTCGAGGGCGCACCAGATCCGACCGTCGCCGATGCCGTCCACCAGGACATCCTCGCCTATCTGCGCACCGTGAAGCTGCATCAGGTCGAGGGGGCCAGCGGCTTCCTCCACCTCAAGGACGACATGGACGAGCGCGCCCGCATCCGCAGCGAGGGCAAGATATCGTCGGTTCTGATCAGGACGATCGTCTTCGAATGAAACGAGCCGCCCTCACCTTCGCGGCGCTCGCCGCGCTTACCGCCGGGGCCGCCGCGCAGACCATCGACCTCGGCCAGATCACACGCGGCGCGGACGGTCAGACCGTCGGCACGATCATCCAGCTCTTCGGCCTGCTGACGGTTCTCTCCGTCGCGCCGGGCATCCTGATCATGGTGACGAGTTTCACGCGCTTCGTCATCGCCTTCTCGATCCTGCGCACGGGCATCGGCCTGCAGACGACGCCGGCCAACTTCATCCTGATCAGCCTGGCGCTGTTCATGACCTTCTACGTCATGGCCCCGACCTTCGACCGCGCCTGGCAGGACGGTGTCAGGCCGTTGATGAACAACGAGATCAACGAGGAACAGGCCTTCCAGCGCATCGCCGAGCCGTTCCGCGCCTTCATGCTCGACAATGTGCGGGAGAAGGATTTCGACCTGTTCGCCGACCTCGCTCGCGAGCGCGGCCAGAACGTGGTCGAGGGCCAGGCGGTGGACCTGCGAATCCTCGTGCCCGCCTTCATGATCTCGGAGATCCGCCGCGGCTTCGAGATCGGCTTCCTGATCGTGCTGCCCTTCCTGGTGATCGACCTGATCGTCGCCACCATCACCATGTCGATGGGCATGATGATGCTGCCGCCGACGGTGATCTCGCTGCCGTTCAAGATCCTGTTCTTCGTGCTGATCGATGGCTGGAACCTGCTCGTCGGAAGCTTGGTTCGATCGTTTTCCTGATTATTAACCATGCTCCTTACCGGTTTGGTAGAGGAGCGGGCGCTATGACGGTCCTACGCATGACGGACTGATCATCTCAACGACTGATCCCAGGCATGAAGCCGCCCCGTCATACCGGATAGCCCGGTATGTCCCTGTATCCTGTACAAGTTAGGGGCGTTTTCCCATGTCGAGCATCAATACCAATGCGTCAGCAATGACGGCGTTGCAGTCTCTGGCTGCAACCAACAAATCCCTCTCCGTCACCCAGTCGCGTATTTCGACCGGCTTCCGGGTCAGCGAAGCTTCTGACAACGCCGCCTACTGGTCGATCGCGACCACGATGCGTTCGGACAACAAGGCGCTGTCCACGGTGCAGGATTCTCTCGGTCTCGGCGCTTCGAAGGTCGACACCGCGTACACGGGCATGAACAAGGCCATTGAAACCGTCAACGAAATCAAGACGAAGATCGTCTCGGCCGTCGGCGCAACCGCCAACGACAAGGCGAAGATCCAGACGGAAATCACGGCGCTGCAGTCGCAGTTGAAGGCCTACGCGGACGCCGCGACCTTCTCCGGCTCGAACTACCTGTCAGTCGACTCGACGTCAGCTGCCGTTGCCGGTACCGCCGACAACGCCAAGGTGGTCTCGGCGTTCAACCGCTCTGCCGCCGGCGTGGCGACGGTGTCGACGATCGACGTCAACGTCAACAACGTGAAGCTCTATGAAGCCTACGCTACTGCGACCAACGTTCAGGACGGTATCCTGGACGGCCGCCGCCTCGGCACCTCTGGCCTGCGTGACAACACCGCGGTCGCCGCGGTCGGTGGCACGGTCGCAGCAACCGACGGTTATGCCGTCTCCACGCTGACGGTCGTCGGTTTCAACGACGCTCAGCTCGGCCAGATGCTGACCGCCGTCGAAGGCGCGCTGAAGGAAATGACCGATGCGGCGACCACGCTCGGCGCCACCAAGCAGCGGATCGACCTCCAGAAGGAGTTCACGACCAGCCTGATGGACTCGATCGACCGCGGCGTCGGCCAGCTCGTCGATGCGGACATGAACAAGGAATCGGCCCGCCTTTCGGCTCTGCAGACCCAGCAGCAGCTCGGCATCCAGGCGCTGTCGATCGCCAATTCCAACTCGCAGAACATCCTGTCGCTCTTCCGCTAAGCCGCGACCGACAGTTCTGAACCTGGGCCGCGCTCCGCAAGGAGCGCGGCCTTCGCGTTTCCGGCCTCAGGCGCCCAGCTGATTCGCGGCCGCAAGCTTCGCGCAAGCCCCAGCACCCTTTCTCCCCTCGCGGCCCACATTGATTAGCGCGGGTTTTTGCATTTAACCGTGCGTTAACCCTATCCGGCTACCAATGATTAACCGTAGCCAACAGCGTAGTGCATTTGAGGGGGCTGTAGAGGTGACATCGATACTGACCAATGCGTCGGCAATGACCGCGCTGCAGTCTCTGGCTGCAACCAACAAGGCGTTGGAGTCGACACAGTCTCGCATATCGACGGGGTTGAGGGTTTCGGAAGCTGCCGACAACGCCGCTTACTGGTCGATCGCGACCACGATGAAATCCGACAACAAGGCGCTCTCCTCCATCCAGGATTCGCTGGGTCTGGGCGCGAGCCGCATCGACACGGCCTACACGGCCATGAACAGCGTCGTCGACATTGTCGACGACATCAAGCAGAAGCTGGTGTCCGCGATCGGCGCATCGGAGAACGACAAGGCAAAGATCCAGTCGGAAATTTCCGAGTTGCAGAAGCAGCTGAAGTTCTCGGCCGATGCCGCGACATTCAGCGGCGCCAACTGGCTCTCGGTCGATTCGAGCGTTGCAAACGGCAATCCTTCCGCCGGCGTTCATGCTGACGCCAAGATCGTCTCCGCCTTCAACCGCAGTTCGGCCGGCGACGTGACGCTCGGCACCATCGACATCGATGTCCAGAACATCAAACTGTTCGACGCCGCGGCCCTCACGAACCAGAACAAGGGCATCGTCGAGGGCCTGAGACTGGGCACGTCGGGCGACCGCGACGATACCGCCACGACCGCGGTGGCCGGAACGCTTGCAGCGACCGACGGCTACTCCGTCTACACGCTCACCGTCGAGGGCTTCCTGGACACCCAGATCGAGCAGATGCTGGCGGTCGCGGACACGACGCTTGCCGAACTGACCGACGCCGCGACCGTCATCGGCGCGGCCAAGTCTCGCATCGACATGCAGAAGAGCTTCACCTCCAGCCTCATGGACTCGATCGAGCGCGGCGTCGGCCAACTCGTGGACGCCGACATGAACGAGGAATCGACCAGACTCCAAGCCCTGCAGGTCCAGCAGCAGCTTGGAATCCAGGCGCTCTCGATCGCCAACAGCAGCGCCCAGAACGTCCTCTCGCTCTTCAAGTAGCGACTAAATAGCTTCAGATAGCAAACTGATTTCAAAAGGCCGCGTCTCGAACGCGGCCTTTCAATTTTCGCACAAGCTTCGATCTCTAGGCTGCCTCCAGACGGTGTTCCGGGGAGCCCAAAATCCGTGCCTGAGCAGATCCAGCGAATCATCGACAACCTCCAGGCCATGGGTGGCCGCCGGCTGTCGATCATGGGCGCAGTCGCGGCCCTCGTGGTGTCCGTGATCGTGGTCGGTTCGCTCTGGCTCAACCGCCCCTCCTACGAGACGCTTTATGTCGGGCTCGACCGCGCCGACGTCAACCAGATCGGCATCGTGTTGGGCGACGTCGGCATTCCCTTCGACGTCTCTTCCGACGGCACCTCGGTCATGGTTCCGGTGGGCAAGACCGGCCAGGCGCGCATGCTTCTCGCCGAAAAGGGCCTGCCGACCAGCACGAATGCCGGCTACGAGCTGTTCGACAATGTCGGTTCGCTCGGCCTCACGTCCTTCATGCAGGAGGTGACCAAGGTTCGAGCCCTGGAGGGCGAGATCGCCCGCACCATCCAGTCGATCGCCGGCATCAAGGCCGCGCGCGTCCACATCGTGACCGGCGAACAGGGCAATTTCCGCCAGGCGCAGCGCCAGCCGTCGGCCTCGGTGGTGATCCGCACCGCCGGCCTCGACGCCAGCCGCAGCGCCGCCTCGATCCGCTACCTCGTCGCGGCGGCCGTTCCCGGCCTCGCGGCGGAGAACGTGACGATCCTCGATTCCGACGGAACGCTGCTTGCCGCGGGCGACGATCCGGCCAACAACACCGCGACCCGCTCGATGGGCGTGGAGCGCACGGTCGAGAACCAGATCCAGGACTCGATCCACCGAGCGCTCTCGCCCTATCTCGGGCCGGACAATTTCCGCACCAGCGTCAACGCCGTGGTCAACACCGACACCAAGCAGATCGAGGAGACGATCTTCGATCCGGAATCGCGCGTCGAGCGGTCGGTCCAGGTCGTCAAGGAGAACAACCAGAACAACCAGAGCCAGTCGACGACACCAACCTCGGTCGACCAGAACCTGCCCAACGAGGGCGCTCCGGGCGCCGGCGGGCCCACGTCGAGCGAGAAGAACGACCGCAAGGAAGAAGTGACCAATTACGAGATCAACTCGAAACGCATCGCGACCGTCAGCAACGGCTATTCGGTGACGCGCCTGTCGATCGCCGTCGTGGTCAACGAGGCCCGCATCAAGGCGGTGCTCGGCGAGGGCGCGACACCGGAGAAGGTGCAGGAACGCCTCGCCGCCATCCGCGAGATGGTCGCGACGGCCGCCGGCCTGACGGAAAGCCGCGGTGATGCAATCAGCGTCAACGCCGTCGAGTTCATCGACGGCATCGACGGCGAGGCGATCAGCGGGCCGAGCTTCATCGAAACGGCGGGACGCCATACGGGCACGATTATCAATTCGGGCGCTTTCGTGCTCGTCGTCTTCCTGGTCGTCTGGTTCGGCCTGCGCCCGCTCACCGCCGCCCTTCAGGCCGGTCCGGCCGCAGCGCCAAGCTTCGATGAGATCCAGCGCTCGCTTCCCGGCGCGGCGGACAATCTCCAGATCGCAGCCGGCGGCGGCGCACCCGGCGGTGAAGGCGGCGAGGCGACGACCGCCCAGCTCGCACGCTCCAACGTCAACCCGATCGACGAGCTGCGCAACAAGCTGAAGCCCGCCCCGCAGGACCGCCTCGCCCGGATGCTTGAGCTGAACGAGGAGCGCACGGCGCAGATTCTGCGCAAATGGGCCCATCAGGAGGCGAGCTGATGGCGCTGGCGATCGCCGACTACCTGCCCGACTTCGCGCCGCCACCCCCGCGCCCGGCGCCCGTCGCGACAGTCCCCTCCCCCGTCGAGTTGGTCCGCCCTGCCCCGCAACCGGAACCCGAACCGGTCGACATCGACAAGATCGTCGCCGAGGCGGTCGCGAAGGCAGAGGCCGATCTCGCGCAAAGACTGGAAGCGCTTTACGAGGAGCGCGCCGCCGAGGATCGCACCCGGCACAAACACGAGATGGCGACGCTGCGCACCACGCTCTCGGTCGAGCTGGCTTCGAAGGCGGCCGCGGCACTTTCCGAGCTGGAGCGCAGGGCGATCGAGGAGTCGACCTCGATCTGCGCTCGCATCCTGGGACAGATGGTCGACGAGAATGTGCGCGAGCGCGCAGTGGCGGCGCTCGCAGCCGCCGTCGGCAACGCGGTGGGCGACGCCGACGCGATCCGTGTCCGGGTCAGCGGGCCCCAATCCCTGTTCATGCCCTTCGCTGCCGCGATGGGAGACCATGCGCGCCATCTCGAATTCGTCGAGACGGACGCCTGCGACCTGACCGTCTCGCTGGACGAGACGCTGTTTGAGACCAGGCTCGGCGAATGGTCGTCCACACTCACGGGAGCAGTCGGTTGAGCACCGTCAATCACGCGGAACCGCATCAAGAGATTCTGATCATCCGCCACGGCGGGCATGACGACCATGACGACCACCATGGCGGCGCGTGGAAGATTGCCTTTGCCGACTTCATGACGGCGATGATGTGCTTCTTCCTCGTGATGTGGCTGATCAACGCGGCCAACGAGGAGACCAAGGCGGCGGTCGCAAGCTACTTCAACCCGATCAAGCTGACCGACAAGAACGCCAGCCGGCGCGGACTCGACGAGGAAGGGCAAGGCTCCACCGCCGCCCAGACCCAGGCCCAGAGTGAGACCGACCCGGCGGCGTCGATCGCAGGCGTCGGCGCGGCCGAGACCGGCAACATGAAGCAGGAGGTCGCGAGCGAATCCGCCGACGCCGAGAAATACACCGACGAGCACCTGTTCTCGAACCCCTATGCGGTGCTCGCCGAAATCGCGGCCGAGACCGGGAACCTGCAGAACCTGAGCGAGAAGGGCGAAGGCGGCGCGCAGCTCTCCGGCCCCGCGACGGGAGCCTCCGGCGGTGAATCCTTCCGCGACCCGTTTGCGCCCGACTTCTGGTCGCAGCAGATCATACCGGGCGTCGACTCGCCCCCAACCGAGGACAACACGTTGTCGGAGGCCGGCGACGAGACGACGCCTGAGACCGCGCGGCGCACGGCCGAGACCGCTGAAGCGGGGAAGACATCAGATCCTGCCGCCGAAGCCGAAAAGCCGGCCGCGCAGGCCGAGCACGCACCGGCGAAACCGGTCGATCCCGCCAAGCCCTCCGAGGCAGTCGAGAAGCAGGCCGCCGAAATACGCAAGGAGATCACCGAGGCGCTCGGAGCCAACGGCAAGCTCGCCGACGGGCTGACCGTCGAGGCGACGCCGCAGGGCGTGATGATCTCCGTCACCGACCAGCTCGACTTCGGCATGTTCGAGATCGGCTCCGCCGTGCCCCGGCGCGACCTCGTGCTGGCGATGGAGAAGATCGGCAAGGTCCTTTCGGAGCGGAGCGGAAGCCTGCATATCTACGGCCACACCGACGGCCGGCCCTTCGCGGGCGGCCAGTACGACAACTGGCGGCTTTCCACCGCGCGCGCCCATTCCGCCTACTACATGCTGGTACGCTCCGGCCTGGACGAGAAGCGCCTGACCGAGGTGGCGGGCTTCGCCGACCGCAAGCTCAAGGTCCAGGCCGATCCGCTCGCGGCCTCCAACCGCCGCATCGAGATCCTGCTGGAGGCCGCCGGATGAAGCGGCTCTGCCGGGCCATGGCGTTCGGCGCTTCGCTCTCGGCCGCAGCCTTTGCGGCCGGGCGGGCGGATGCCGCGCTGGACACGTTCCAGATGGTCCGCTCCCTCCAGCTCGTGCAGGACCGTATCGCGGGCGGCGACCACGCCGCCCTGCCGATGCAACAGAAAATCCTGCAGATGATCGACAAGAAGCTGCGGGGGGCAGGCCCCGACGACTTCCGCGAGCGCAAGAATATCGAGGCGCTGCTGATCTACGCCATGAGCGGCGGCAACCCGGTCACCGTCGACGTCGCCATCGCGCGGCTCAAGCCCGACGAGGCGACAAAGCCGCTCACGGATGGAGTGCGCTTTTACATCCGCGGCGATGCGAAATCGGCCATCACGACGTTGCAGTCGATCGACCCGCGCACGCTCAACAGCGACCTTGGATCGTTCCTCGCCTTGATCAAGGGCTCGATGACGGCGGCCGACGAGCCCAAGCCGGCGATCGCCCTGCTCGACACCGCCCGGCTGCTGGCACCCGGGACGCTGGTCGAGGAAGCGGCGTTGCGCCGCTCGCTGCCCCTCGCAGCCCGGCTCGGCGACACCGAGCGCTTCCTGCGCGCCTCCAGCCAGTATGTGCGCCGCTTCCTGCGCTCGCCCTATGCGACGCAATATGCGGACGAACTGGTGAAGGGCATCGTCGTCCTCTACGCCTCGCTCGACCTGCACGTGATCGAGAGCACCATCGCGGAAATGAGCAAGGAGCACCAGAAGGTGATCTATCTGAGGCTCGCCCGCACCGCAGCGATCGAGGGCCTGCGCGAGCTTTCCGATTTCGCCGCGAAGAAGGCGGCAGACTTCGAGGCCGTCGCGGCCGGCGAGGACGATCCGCGCGCGCTGCTCTATTCGAGCCTCTCGGAGATTGCTTCGGAGAAAGGGCCGGAGATCCTCGAACGGCTGAGGTCGATCGACCGCGACAAGCTGGCGGGACCCGACCGGCAATTGTTGGACGCCGCGATCTCCGTCGCCACCGGGATCATGACCTCGCCGAACGATCCGGCCCCGCCGCAGCCGGTGGCGGCCGCCGAACCGGAACCCGCGCCGCAGCCCGTCGCGCATGCGCCGGCGCCCGAACAGCCGGAACCGCCGCAGGCGATGGACATCGCCGCCGCGCGTCCGGCGCGGGCCTCCGCCGAGCCCTCGCCATTGGCCGCGCAGCGCGTCGAGCGACGACAGGACCCGCCCGCCCTGCCCGTCGACGCCAGCGCGTCCGCGGAGGAATCCTTGCCCCTCGTCAGCGAGACGCGGCGCAAGCTGGAGGAAATCGACAAGATGCTCGAAGGGGCCAAATGACCAGTCTCGTGTCCGCGTCCAAGTTGGCGATTGCCGAAACGCGTCAGCAGGCCCGAAAGGATGGATCGAAAGGCCACCACGGCTTTCAGGACGCCGTCCGCGCGTCCGGCGCCGAGCGGCACGGCAGCACGGCCGTCCGCGCGCCGGCCATCCCATCTTCACCTTCGCCGATGAAGGGTCTGGCACAGCGGCTGGACGCTTTCGAGAAGATCGCAAACTTAACCGACGATACGCCGGCGGGTGATGCGGCCGAAGTTGCACAGCGCACCGTTGAGCCAACGAAAGCGCCGATCGCGCAGGTGACCGCCCCCCGTTCCTCCTTCGACGAAGCGGTCATCGTGACGAATGCCAGGACAGGAGACGGAAACGCCATCGTCGGCGGTGCCATGCCAAAGCTTGCGCAGACGATTGACGAAGATGCAGGCGTGCAGGCCGAACAGGTCGCAGATCCTGATGGCTCCTCTGACGCGGACGCGCAGCTGATCAATGACAGGATCGCGCGCGCAGAGGTGGACGACACAGCCAAAGCAGATGCCCGCCTTACGCCCCCCTCCACTGTGCACGTCGACGAGAAGGACAAGACGGCACCGATGGCGGATATGCAGCCCGCGCCGGTCGAGGTCGATACGGAGGCCGCGGAAGTCTCTGACACGACAGACAAGCTTGAACCGGCGTCGGAACCGGAGATCCCTGACACGGCGGTCGTGAAGACAGATGCCGTGCCGAAGCAGCCCGACGCGGCGGCGACATGGTTGCCGTTGCAGGATGCCCGCGCAGCGGCGCCGAAGCAGAAGCCGAACGACGACAAGCCGGCACAGACAGCCGCCATGGCTGCCGCGGACAGGAAGGCAATCCCGACCTCGAATGCCCTAAGCGAACCTGCAGCTAGCAAGACCATGGACGCCGCAGTGCATGACGTCGCCGAGCCTGACGATGCCACCGCCTCGGATGCGCTCCGCTCAGCGCCGGCCGTCACAGGACCGGCCTCCGTCAAGCCAGCCGCCCACGCCATCGCGACCGATGCGCAGGCGCGACAGCCCCGGCCGGCCGCCGGCGGCGTGACCGGCCCGACCAGCAATCCGGCGCAGGCCGTGGCATCGGGCGGCGATGGCGTCGACCGTCAGGATGTGTCTCGCCCAGCCCCCGGCAGCGCATCGGATCAGGCCAAGGTCTCCATGAACGCAGCTGCCCCAGCACAGCCGACGCCGCGTGGGACCGGAAGCGATAGCGGCGACCGCAGGGCTCCGGAGCGCACGGCATCCGCTCGCTCTGCCTCTACCGCCACAACCCATACTTCAGCCGCCACAACGCCTGTGTCTGCTTCTCGCCCCGCTCAAACAGTGGATGCCACCTCCGTGCATCCAGGATCAGCGTCCGCAGCGGCAAACGAGCGCGTGCAATCCGGGAAGGAACCGGCCGAGAAGGAGCCGGTCCGCAGCGAAGCCGGCGACGACGCTAAGCCGGCCGTCTCCGGCGATGCGCGCCCGGCCGACACTGCACGTCCCGCGCCCACTGCGGTGACGGCGGTTTCCATGCAGACCCAACCGGCCGCCCCCGCCGCGCCGGCGGCCGCCGTGATCGCCACGGTCCGCGCCGACGCGTCTTGGGCGGCCTATTTCCGCGATACCCAGCCAGGAGCCGGCGCTCCGGTCAACTCGCTGAAAATCCAGCTCAACCCGCTCGAACTCGGCAACGTGACCGCCCACCTTCAGATCAAGGACGACGCGGTCTCGGTAGAGCTGACGGCGGAGACAGCCGACGCCCAGCGTCAGCTCGCCACCGACGCCGACACGATCGCGAAATCGCTGCGCGCGCTCGGCATCGACGTCGATCGCGTGACCGTGCAGCTCTCCGCCCGCGCGGATGCGCAGCCGCAGGCCGATGCCTCGAGCCAGCCGCGCCAGCAGAGCTTCGCTGCCGACAGCGGCGCGGGTAGCGCGCGCGAGCAGGACGGCGGCTCACGCCGCGAGCAGCAGCGGCAGTCTGGTGAGCCTTCCGCCTCGGCATCGGGTCCGTCCGCGGCCTCTTCGAACAGGAGCGCATCCGCCCACTACATCTAGCCGGACGGCATCGTTCGACCTCCCCGAAGCGACCTCCGGCAAGCCGTTCGAATCAATCGGCGATTGCTCCCGGAAATATGGTTAACGAGTGGTTAACGACCGCGCCCGATAGGGCTGCGGGCGATACCCTAATTATGGTTAACAAGAATTCACGGATGTTCGCGATTCCGGCCCGGGGTTACCCCTTTTGACAGAAGTGGGGCTTCTGATTCGTGGGGCGGGGCAATGATCGTTATTGTAGACGAGCGCGAGCTCGTAAAAGGCGGATTCAGTTCGCTTTTCAGCCGTGAAGGCGTGGCCAGCGCAGGCTTTCTCCCGGGCGAGTTCGACGAGTGGATCGACACCGCCGCGCAGCCCGACCTGAAAGCCGTCTCCGCAGTGCTGATCGGCGAGTGCGGCGAGCACGATCTGTCGCCACGCCGCATCCGCGACCGCACCGCAGCTCCGGTCATCGCGCTCAGCGAACAGCACTCGCTGGAGAACACGCTCAAGTTGTTCGAGTCCGGCGTCGACGACGTCATCCGCAAGCCTGTCCACATCCGCGAAATCCTCGCCCGCGTCTGCGCCATCCGCCGCCGCGGCGCCGACGAGGCGAACTATGCCGAGGTCGGGCCGATGCGCATCTATATGGATGGCCGCGACCCCGAGATCGACGGCGCGCCGCTGCCGCTGCCGCGCCGCGAGCGCCGCATCCTCGAGTATCTGGCGACCAATTCCGGCCGCCGCGTCACCAAGGCGCAGGTCTTCAACGCGATCTACGGCGTGTTCGATGAGGACGTCGAGGAGAACGTCGTCGAGAGCCACATCTCGAAGCTGCGCAAGAAGCTGCGCGAGAAGATGGGCTTCGATCCGATCGAGTCCAAGCGCTTCCTGGGCTATCGCCTCGCCACGCAGGCCGCCTGACCCGATCCGACAGCCCCGCGCAAGTCCTAGGCTGTAGGCTCATCCTCAGCGGCACCACATCCGAGGAGTAACGGAATGAGTCTTTACGGAATGATGCGGACAGGCGTCTCGGGCATGAACGCCCAGTCGAACCGCCTGTCGACAACCGCCGACAACATCGCCAATTCCAGCACCAATGGCTACAAGCGCGCAAAGGCGGAGTTCTCCAGCCTCGTGCTGCCGAGCACGCCCGGCGCCTACAATTCCGGCGGCGTGACGACCTCGATCCGCTACGCCATCACCGACCAGGGCGCGCTGCAGTATACCACCTCGATCTCCGACCTCGCGGTCAAAGGCAACGGCATGTTCGTTGTCCAGGACGCGGCCGGAAATTCCTTCATGACCCGCGCGGGTTCATTCGTGCCCAACGGCAATGGCCAGCTCGTCAATGCGGCGGGCTTCACCCTGATGGGTTACGACGCCTCGAACGGCATCCCAACGGCGACCACCAACGGCTTCGAAGGCCTTGTTCCGGTCAGCCTGTCGCAGAACGAGCTCAACGCCACTCCGTCGACGAAGGGCTCGATGTCGCTCAACCTGCCCGCACTCGCGGAAGATCTCTCGACGGGCGACGTGCCGTCGGACAACCAGGCGACCTCCAAATACACCGCGAAATCATCGATGCAGGTCTATGACGACCTCGGCGGCCAGGTCGTGCTCGACATCTACTTCACCAAGACCGGCGCCGACACCTGGGAAGTCGCCGTGTACAACAAGGCCGACGCCGGCACGAACGGCGGTTTCCCCTACTCGTCGGCGGCGCTGTCAACCGAGACGCTGACCTTCGACCCGACGACGGGCGACTACACCTCGACCAGCCCGACATCGGTGTCGCTGACGATCCCGGGCGGCCAGGCGTTCACGATCGACCTGGAGAATGCGACGCAGCTCAAGGCCGACTATACGCTGTTCGACTCCTGGTCGAACGGCAACGCCCCGAGCTCGATCGAGCAGATCACCATCGACGGCGACGGCACCCTTTACGCCCAGTACGGTGACGGCACCACCAAAGCGCTCTACCGCATCCCGCTAGCCACAACTCGAAGCGACGACATGCTGACGGTGTTGCCCGGCAATGTCTACCGGCCGAGCAACGAGTCCGGCTCGGTGCTGGTCGGCTTCCCCGAGGACGGCATGTTCGGCTCGGTCGTGTCGGGCGCACTGGAGAACTCCAACGTCGACATCGCCGACGAGCTCACCAGCATGATCGAGGCGCAGCGCAGCTACACCGCCAATTCCAAGGTTTTCCAGACAGGCGCCGACCTGATGGACATCCTTGTGAATCTGAAGCGCTAGCTGAAGGTCTGCCGGGGGGCAGGGCCAACGGATGTCGCTTACGACCGCACTCAACATCGCGAAACAGTCGCTTCAGTCGACGTCGCGCCAGACTGCGGTCGTCTCGCAGAACATCTCGAATGCGAGCAATTCGGACTATGTGCGGCGCAACGCCGTCGTCTCCAGCGAGGCGCCGGGCGCGCGCGTCGTCCTCATCCAGCGCGCGGCCAACGAGGCCCTGTTCCGCGCCAACCTCTCCGCGGTCTCCTCCTACGAAGGCCAGGGCACGCTTCGCACGAGCATAGATTCGCTCGCGCTGGCGGTGAACGGTGTCGATAACGCAAACTCGGCCGCGACCGCGCTCGGATCGCTCTACGAGGCGATCCAGCTCTATTCGAACAATCCGGCCAACGCCTCGCTCGGCGAGAACGCCATCGAGGCGGCGCGCCAGGTGGTGCGTTCGCTGAACGAGGGCACGGCTGCCGTCAGCGCCCAGCGCACCAATGCCGACATGCAAATCTCGGTCGCCGTCGGCGAGCTGAACGGCCTGCTGGCTGACTTCCAGGCTGCCAACGGCGCGATCGTGTCCGGCACGCAGACAGGCCGCGACGTCTCCGACCAGCTCGACCAGCGCGACGCGCTGTTGAAGAAGATCGCGCAATATGTGCCGATCTCGACCATCACGCGCGAAAACAACGACATGGTGCTCACCACCGCGTCGGGCGCGATCCTGTTCGAAACGACGCCGCGCTCGGTGACCTTCCAGCCGAAGCCCGGATACGACGCCTCGACCACCGGCAACGCCGTCTATATCGACGGCGTGCCGCTGCAGGCCGGCACCGGCGGCGACACCAACGCGACGGGCAAGATCGCCGCCTATCTGCAGCTCCGCGACACGGTCGCGCCCGCGGTTCAGGCCCAGCTCGACGAGGTCGCGCGCGGGCTCGTTATGGCCTTCGCCGAGACGGATCAGACCGGAACCGATCCGGATCTCGCCGGCCTGTTCACCTGGAGCGGCGGACCGGCCCTGCCCGCGAACGGCACGCTGTCGCCCGGCATCGCGGGCTCGATCGCGGTCAACGCGGCGATGGATTCGCAGCAGGGCGGCAATCCGACCGTGCTGCGTGACGGCGGCGCCAACGGCGCGGATTATGTCGCGAACACCGACGGAAACGCATCGTTCTCGACCCTGCTGATCGCCTATTCGAGCAATCTGGACGAGACGCTCCCGTTCGACGCATCGGCGGGCGTCGGCGCCAATGCCAGCGTGATGGAATACTCCTCCAGCATCATCGGCTGGCTGGAGAACCTGCGCCAGCAGGCCACGGCGGCCGAGGAGACCAAGGGTGCACTTGTGTCACGTACGGCTGAAGCACTGTCGAACGACACGGGGGTGAACATGGACCAGGAAATGTCGCTCCTGATCGAACTGGAGCACTCGTACGACGCGTCTGCACGCCTTCTCAAGGCCGTCGACGAGATGCTGGCCAACCTCATTTCGATGGTGGGGTAACGGGCGATGAAATCCTCCTACGTCTCTTCGAACGCGATCAGCCAGGCGCTGCGCTACTCGATGATGAAGATGCAGACCGACCTCGTGTCCGCGCAGAAGGAAAGCACGACGCTGCGTGTCGCCGACGTCGGCCTGGCGCTCGGCTCGCGCACCAGCGAGACGGTGTCGCTCGCCCGTGATGTCAGCCGCCTCAATGGCATCATCGATTCCAATGCGCTCGTCTCCTCGCGGCTGACCTCGACGCAGGACGTGCTGGGCCAGTTGACCGCGCAGGCCGAAGAGCTGCGCTCGACCCTGTCGGCGGCCGTGTCCGGCTCCTCCGACCGCGGCGTGGTCCAGCCCGGCGGCGCGGCGATGATGGACCTGCTGACCGCGTCGCTGAACACCAGCATCAACGGCCAATATCTGTTCGCGGGCATCAACACCGACGTTAGGCCCATCTCCGATTTCTCCGATCCCTCCTCCCCCGCGAGGGCCGCCTTCGACACCGCCTTCCAGACTTATTTCGGTTTCAATCAAACGCACGCCGACGCCGCCGACATCACGTCGGCCGAGATGGAGGACTTCCTCACCAACGTGGTCGAGCCGCAGTTCCTTGGCGCGGGCTGGGAGACCAACTGGTCGAGCGCGACGGACGAAGGCATCGTCTCGCGCATCGCGCTCAACGAGACGGCCGAGACTTCGGTCAGCGCCAACATCACCGGCCTGCGCAAGCTCGCAATGGTGTCGGCGATCACCTCCGGCATGATGCAAGGCAATTTCAGCGAGGCCGCCACTAAGGCCGTCACCGAACGCGCACTTGCCCTGACGGTCGAGAGCATATCAGACATCACCGACCGGCAGGCGCTGGTCGGCGTGACCCAGCAGCGCGTCTCCAACGCTTCCGAGCGCATCGACACGCAGATCGGCGTCTTCGAATCCACGATCACCGACATGGAGAGCGTCGACCCTTACGAGGCAGCCACGCGCGTCTCCGCGCTCGTGTCACAGATCGAGACCGCCTACGCGCTGACCGCGCGCATCCAGAACCTGAGCCTGCTCAAATACATGAGCTGAAACTGAATTCGGACGAGACCATTTCGGGACACGACCAGGCATGTATCAATTCTCCTACGCCGACATCCAGACGGACTCGATCGCCGACGCGAAGGATCGTGAGCGGCAGGTGCTTGATCGCTCGATCGAACTGCTGATCGAAGCCCGGACCGCCGGGGTCGATTCCTTCAAGTCGATCGAGGCGATCCATTTCTCCCACAAGGTCTGGACCACCCTCCTCGAGGACCTGGCCAACCCCGACAACGAGCTGCCGAAGGAGCTCCGTGCGAACCTCATCTCGATCGGCCTGTGGGTGTTGCGCGAAGCCGAGAACATCCGTCAGGGCACTTCGAACAATTTCGACGGTCTGATCGAGATCTCGCAGATCATCAGGGACGGGCTGCAATGAAGAACACCCTGAAGATCTCGCTGAAGCCGAACGAGAAGATCTACATCAACGGCGCCGTGGTGAGGGTCGACCGCAAGGTATCGATCGAGTTCCTCAACGACGTGCAGTTCCTGCTCGAGAACCATGTCATGCAGCCCGAGAAGGCGTCGACGCCGCTGCGGCAGCTCTATTTCATCGCCCAGATCATCCTGATGACGCCAGGCGCAGCCGAAGAGGCGCGCGCGATGTTCAGGAAGTCGCTGTCGCTGCTTCTCGCCAACTTCACCGATGACGGCATCCTGGCCGGGTTGAAGGAGATCGACCGGCTCGTGGGCGAGGATCAGGTCTACGACGCCCTGAAGGCGATCCGCGCACTGTATCCGATCGAGGCCATGATCCTCGACAGCAACGCCCCGCGCCGGCCGGTCCAGCGGGAAGCCTTTGCCGCCGCGGGAGCACGATGATGTACGTATCCACCTACGCCTCGCAGAACACGTCCACATCCTCGACGTCGACGGCGACGTCCGGAAGCATGGTCGACTACCAGTCCTTCCTCAAGCTGCTCGTCGCCGAAATGAAGAACCAGGATCCGACGAGCCCAATGGAATCGACGGACTATGTCGCGCAGCTCGCAACCTTCAGCCAGGTCGAGCAGTCGGTGCAGATGAATACGAAGCTCGACAATATCCTCCAGGCCTCTGTCTTGGCACAGGCGGGATCGCTGATCGGCAAGACCGTGACCTCGGCCGACGGATCGATGACCGGCACGGTCAAGGAGGTCAAGCTGTACAGCGACGGCATTATCGCCGTGCTCGACAACGGCAAAGAGGTCCCTATGCTTCCGGGCGTCAAGATCAGCTAGGACGACCCATGAACGAGGCCGACGCGCTCGATATCGTCCAGGCCGCCATCTGGACCGTGCTGGTTGCCTCTGCGCCTGCCGTTGTCGCAGCCATGCTGGTCGGCATCGGCATTGCGCTACTGCAGGCCCTGACGCAGGTGCAGGAAATCACCCTGACCTTCGTGCCCAAGATCGTCGCGATCCTTCTCGCGCTTGTGCTGACAGGCCCCTTCGTCGGCGCGCAGATCTACGCCTTCTCGGAAGTGGTGTTCCAGCGCATCCAGACCGGCTTTTAGCCCACCCTCGCACAAGTTTGGCCCCCTAGTCTGAGCGGAGCGCCATGCGTCGGCGCGTGATTCCGCGAGGATTGCCTTGGCCCTGATCGAGACGCTTCCGAGGTTGACGAACGCCCGTAACGGGCGTGACGTCGGATTCGCCATCGGCATCGTCGCGATCCTGTGCATCCTCTTCCTGCCGATTCCGCCCTTTGTCATCGACATCGGGCTTGCCTTCTCGATTGCGCTGTCGGTGCTGATCCTGATGGTGGCACTGTGGATCCAGCGGCCGCTCGACTTCTCGTCCTTCCCGACGATCCTGCTGATCGCGACGATGCTGCGGCTCTCGCTCAACATCGCCACGACACGCGTGATCCTGTCCCACGGCAACGAGGGCACCAATGCCGCCGGCTATGTCATCGGCGGCTTCTCCAGCCTGGTGATGAGCGGCGACTTCGTCATCGGCATCATCGTCTTCTCGATCCTGCTGGTGGTGAACTTCATCGTCATCACCAAGGGCTCGACGCGTATCGCCGAGGTCGGCGCACGCTTCACCCTCGACGCCATCCCCGGCAAGCAGATGTCGATCGACGCCGACCTCTCGGCCGGTCTGATCAACGAGAAGGAAGCACAGCTGCGCCGGCGCGAACTCGAAGAGGAAAGCTCCTTCTTCGGCTCCATGGACGGCGCCTCCAAATTCGTCCGCGTCGATGCCATTGCCGGCCTGATCATCACCGGCGTCAACGTCGTGGGCGGCATCGTCATCGGCTATGCGCGGCACGACATGGACCTGGGCGAAGCCGCGGAAGTGTTCGTCAAGCTCTCCGTCGGCGATGGTCTCGTCACGCAGATCCCGGCGCTGATCGTCTCGCTAGCCGCCGGCCTGCTGGTGTCCAAGGGCGGCACGCGCGGCTCGGCCGACCAGGCGGTCATGGGACAGCTCTCGGCCTATCCCCGCGCGCTCTATGTCGCCGCCATGCTGCTGACCATCCTGTCGCTGCTGCCTGGCCTGCCGATGCTGCCCTTCCTGTCGCTCGCGATCCTGATGGCGGCCATCGGCTACGTGATCCCGATGCGCCAGAACCGGCAGGCGGCCGAGGCGACGGCACTGGAAAACCAGAAGCAGGCGCAGAAGGAGGAAGAAGAGCGCAACTCGGTCAAGGAATCGCTCAAGACCGCCGAGATCGAGCTCCTCATCGGCAAGCAGCTGTCGACCAAGCTGGTGGTTGCCCACCAGGAGTTGGCGTTCCGTATGGGCAAGATGCGCAAGAAATTCGCCCAGCAATACGGCTTCGTCGTGCCGGAGGTGAAGCTCACCGACGACTTCTCCATTCCCGGCAAGGCCTACCAGATCCGCATGCACGGCACGGTCGTCGCCGAGAACCAGATGCGCGTCGGCGAGCTGATGGTTCTGCTCGGCGCCAAGGAGCCGCCTGATATGCCGGGCGAGGAAGTGCGCGAGCCGGCCTTCGGCATGCGCGCCTTCTCGGTGCCGGAGATGTTCGCCGACGACCTGAAGCGCGACGGCTACGCCTTTGCCGACAACCTGTCCGTGCTGCTCACCCACCTGTCGGAAGTGATCCGCAACAACCTGCCGCAGCTTCTGTCCTACAAGGACATGAAGGCGCTGCTCGACCGGCAGGATCCGGAATACAAGAAGCTCGCCGACGACATCTGCACGTCGCACATCTCCTATCCCGGCCTGCAGGCCGTGCTGAAGCTCCTGCTCGCCGAGCGCGTCTCGATCCGCAACCTGCACCTGATCATCGAGGCGATCGCCGAGATCGCGCCGCATGTGCGCCGCACAGAGCAGATCGTCGAGCATGTGCGCATCCGCATGTCGCAGCAGATCTGCGGCGACCTGTCGGAAGGCGGCGTGCTCAAGGTGCTGCGCCTCGGCAACCGCTGGGACCTCGTGCTGCACCAGAGCCTGAAGCGCGACGCCAAGGGCGAGATCCGCGAGTTCGACATCGATCCGCGCCTGCTCGAGGAGTTCGGCCAGGAGGCAGGCAAGGCGATCCGCAAGCTGATCGACGGCGGCGAGCGCTTCGCCATCGTCACAGCGCCCGACGCGCGCCCATACGTGCGCATGATCATCGAGCGGCTCTATCCGACGCTTCCGGTGCTCAGCCACGTCGAGATCGCCAAGGGCGTCGAGATCAGGGTGCTGGGCTCGGTCTCGTGACCGCCACGCTGCCCGACCTCGTCATCGCGGCATTCATCACCTTCTGCCGCGTCGGCGCCTGCTTCATGGTGATGCCGGGCCTGTCGAGCGCGCGCGTGCCGTTGCAGATCAGGCTGTTCGTCGCGGTCGCGGCCACGCTGGCGCTGCTGATGAACATGTCGGACCAGGTGATCCCCTATGCACGCCGGCAGCCGGCCGAACTGGCGCTCCTCGTCATCTCCGAGAGCCTGATCGGCGGCCTGATCGGCCTGATGGCCCGCTTCTATTTACTGGCGCTGCAGTTCATCGCCAGCGCGATCTCGATGATGGTGGGCTTCAACGGCGGCATGGGCCATTCGATCGCGGAATCGGAGCCGGAATCGACGCTCGCCGCGCTGATCTCGTTTGCCGGCCTGATGCTGCTGTTCGTCCTCGACTTCCACCACGAGATCGTGAAAGCGCTCGTGCTGTCGTACCAACTGGCGCCGCTGAACGCGTTCTTCAACCCGCAGTCCAGCCTCGTCGACCTGACCGACACGCTGTCCGAGGCGTTCATGGTCATGCTCAGGCTCGGCAGCCCCTTCCTCGCCTATTCGCTGCTGGTCAACCTCGCGATCGGCTTCGTCAACAAGCTGACGCCGCAGATCCCGGTCTACTTCATCTCGCTGCCCTTCGTGATCACCGGCGGCTTCATCCTGCTCTATCTCGGCATGACGATCTTTCTCTCCCTCTTCGCCGGCAGCTTCGCCAGCGTGACCGTCGGGCGCTGACCATGACGAACCGAAGCGCCCGCCTGAAGCAGATCGTGAAACTCCAGAAGAAGGTGACGGAGATCCACGAGATACGCCG
>VFQN01003709.1_pt1 | contig 21305 bp, 36 predicted proteins | sample 3512371 | NCBI WGS metagenome assembly VFQN01 (sample SAMN10412370, study PRJNA504923) | tailings metagenome | isolation source: Replicate 2 from Balatoc abandoned mine | place: Philippines: Itogon, Benguet | collected 2017-08-28
AAGCTTGCCCACACACCAAGCTTGCCCACACACCAAGCTTGCCCACACACCAAGCTTGCCCACACACCAAGCGCGCCTCCCCCTGGCACGTCGTACTCCTACCCGCACCTACCCGCAGCTACCTGTCGCCGTACATCCACCACGTGGTGGTTTCGGGGCTGCAGCCGGGCACGCCGTACAGCTACCAGGTGTCTGACAGGAAGGGCAGGCTGCGCGGCAAGTACGCCTTTACCACACTGCCGTGAGTTGGGGAGAGTGCGGAGCGAGGGGAGCGAGGGGACCAGGGATAACTGCGCACGCGGCACAATAACGGAAGGGGGGGGAGGGGACAAACGGAGAGCAGGGGACCTCCCCTGATTAGGCAGGTGGCCTGCAGACGAATGAGTGGTGGGGAACACGCCCGTGCTTTGCTAACATCACTTTCACTTGGGGCATGCTGAGGGAGAGGGTTGAGGGCAGGGAGCAGTGCGCGCGTGCAGTAGTGCTAAGAAGGTGTCTGTACATCGCGAGCGAACGGTCGCCACGTGTATTTCCACGTGCGCGCAGGAGCCGTGACAGCGCATCGGTGTACCCCCTGCGCATGGGGCTCATTGGCGATGTGGGCCAGACCGCCAACAGCACCGCAACGCGCGACCAGCTGATGAAGAACAAGCCACAGGTCATCCTGCACATGGGCGACAACGCGTGAGTTATAAAAGGGGGGCATGGGGGCCGGGGGCGTGGGGATGAGGGGCGGGGCTGGGGTCCTGGGCCGGCGCAAGTGTTCGCTTGCATACATGGCTGGGGGAGGTTGGACGGGCCATCCTGCACATGGGCGACAACGCGTGAGTGGTTGGGGGGTATGGGGGCCGGGGACGTGGGGATGGGGTTCTGGGCCGGCGCAAATGCTCCGCTTGCATGAATTGGCTGGGGGAGGTTGGACATGTAATCCTGCACATGGGCGACAACGCGTGAGTGGACGGGTCACGGGGGGTTATGCCTGGACGTGGCTGGGGCGCTGCACGGCGTCGTGGGAAAGGGACTTGGCAAGCAAGCAGGTGCGCACATGTGCCGTGTGCGGACAGGGGACACGTGCTGGGGTTCCTGGGTTCCTGACGGTGTTGTGGGCAAGGGACTGACGGAGAGGGGGCATGTTCGTACCACCCTGCACATGGGCGTCAACTCGTGAGTGGACGAGGTATGGGGCCGGGGGCGGGGCTGGGGTCCTGGGGTCCTGGGCCGGCGCAAACGCTCCGCTTGCATGGCCGGGGGAGGTTGGACGGGCCAACCTGCACATGGGCGACAACGCGTGAGCGGTTGGGGTATGGGGCGAGGGGACGTCGGGATAGGGGCGAGGCTGGCCAGCCCCAAGGGTTCCTGGGGTCCTGGGCCGTCGCCAGTGGCGCCACTGCTCCGCTTGCATGCAGTGGTTACTTACGCTCTGGCCGAGGTTGGACAGGGAAAGGCAGGGCCCTGCCACCACCAGGTGGTGCAGCTCACGCAATGCGCACACCTGGGGAGCTCCCCTGGTGCCCACTGCACCAGGAGAAGCCCCTTTGACACGCAGCGAGCCCCTCGGGGCTTTAGTCAAAGATGCCAATAGGGGCCTACGGGGCTTTCAGCCCTTTGGGCATATATAGCCGTGCGCGGCACCAAGGGGATGCCCATTTTCTAAGCCACCCTCGCTCCCGTACGTGGTTGCAGGTACGCCACGTCGTACAGCGCCAGCGAGATCAACGACCGCAACGTCCTGCGGCTCGGCACCAACCAGCGGTAAGTGCGGACAATATGCAGCAGGGGCACGAGCACGCAAGGTTTCTGGTAGCTGGTCGACTGGCAGACCTAGGCAGCCGTTAGCCATAGGCAGCACCGATCGACCTTGGACCTTGGTGGCTATAACGATAAGCCCTTACGCGTGCGCCCTGCCCCGGCCCTTACTATCGTTCGCTGTCCGACGCACCCCCATCTACAGCCGCTGGGACTCGTATGCGGTGCTGTGGGAGAAGGCCTACTCCGCCGTACCAACCGTCAACTGCATCGGCAACCACGAGATCGGTACGTGTGCGTGGGTGCAGCTAGCAGTGCCCTGCCTGACGTACGTGCACGTGGTCCATCTCAGCTCCCCGTCCTTGTGTCCCTACACCATGGATCCATGTAATGCCAAAGCAACTTTCAAGTGTAACACCCATGTTCTCTCTGTTTCCTCCCTCCTTTCCTGTCTTCGCAGAGAACTCGGGTATCGCTGCCAACATCAACTACACCACCACCTCCTTCTCCTTCCCAACCAACTACCCCTTCCAGTCCTACGCCGCGCGCTTCCCCTCGCCCGGCACCACGTCCGGTTTCGGCAACATCAACAAAGCGCTATACTACTCCACCATCATTGGCGGCAAGGTCAAACTCATTACCATGAACAACTACGTGCCGTTCCACGAGGGCACCCCGCAGTACAAGTGGGCCATGAGGGAGTTTGCCAGCGTGGACCGCACCAAGACGCCCTGGCTATTCGTCATGGTGAGTGGGCTGCTGCTTCATTACATTTTATAACAACATTACATATAAGAATAATTCATTGAAGAACGTGCATAAAAAACGACAGCATGACCAAGACGCGACGGCCTGGCTGTTTGTCATCCGATGGTGGGTAACGGTCAGCGGGTCAGGGAACGCTTGGCGAGTTGCTTGGGCGGGTGGTGGATGGGGCACAGGCCCATCTCGCGTGGCCCGCACCAAGACGCCCCCGGACTAGTCGTCATGGCAAGCTGGCTGTGTTTGCGTGCAAATGTTCATTGGTGCACAGAACACGAAGACTAGTGGGTGTGCGTGCCGAGGGTACACATTGGCACGTACGGCCTGCTGTTGGTGCACTTGGATGCCTGTCCACCAGGGTTGCAACCGCACCACATCGTACACCGTAACCTTTTCCTCATCATCCCGCGTCCCCGCCCCCCGTACTCTCGTGCCAACGTACGGCAGATGCACGCGGGGCTGTACCACACGTACGTGGAGCACTACAAGGAGATGGAGTGCTTCAAGTCCATTTGGGAGGACACCTTTTACGAGTGAGCGGGCAAGCGTGGACCACGTCCTAGTACCTGCTTGTACCTGATCTGCTGGGACGCACTGGCACTAGGAGGGGCAACTGCTGCGCATCAGCACAATCTCTGCACCGCCTGCTCGCCAAATCGTGCACCGGGGGCCTGGCTAGCAACGGCGTACCTATATATGCAGCATTGGCGTCCCGAGGTCTGCATCCCGCTACGCACCGGCACCACCACCCACCACCATGCCAACCGCACACCACGTATGCCCCTCTCTCTCACACTCGCTGCCCGTACGCCCCGCATCCTGCCGTACCGTACCGTACTTCAGGTACGGCGTGGACATGGTGCTGAGCGGCCACGTGCACGCGTACGAGCGCACGCACGGCGTGTACCGCTACCAGTGGGACACGTGCGGGCCCATGTACCTGACGGTGGGCGACGGGGGCAACGTTGGCGGCATGGACCGGGCCTTCATCGACCAGATGCACAAGGTGGTCGACGGCAGGAACCTGACCTACTGCGAGGCAAGTACGACATATTTCCTATAATATACATCATATTTTGTAATACAACGGGATGGGATGAGTTAGACCCGGCGGAGAAGGGCAGGAACCTGACCTGCTGGCTGCTGCAAGGTGAGGCAGACGTGGTGTGAGGAAGTGATAGCACTTAGCCTGCAACGGGGTGGGGCGTGAAGGGCGCTCAGGGTGAAGGAAAATGGGATTGCAGCTGAGAGGGCAAAAATGTTCCCAGTGCCCGCAATAACTGCAAGAATAATCTGCTGATTTACCCTCCTGTGCCCGCAGACCGGCGATGGCCCCAACCAGCTGCTGGCCACCAACACCATGAATATAAATAAATGCCTACAAATATAAATAAAAATAAAAATAAAAGGATAATATTCCTGTGCCCGCAGACCGGCGACGACCCCAACCAGCTACTGGCCACCAACACCACCTCCGACTTCATCCGGCGCTACCAGGCCGAACCGCAGCTGCCCTCCTGCCCCATCTTCACCTTCCAGCCGCCCGCCAACGTGGAACACGGCCCCGTGCTGGTGCCGTACGCCAAGAACAGCACACTGGGCTTCTGTCAGTCCAGCCAGCCCCTGTGGTCCGCGCACCGCGACCCCAGGTGCGCGCACACGTTGGCTAGCTGCTGCTGCTGCTGCTTCGGCCTCCAAGGATGGTCGGCGTGCCAGTATGTGCTAACAGGTTGCCAGGCACAGAGCGGCGTAGCGGAGCGGCGTAGCACTGTACACCCGTGCGACAGGAGTGTGGGACGATACTGCGGCCGGATCCCGGGCTCTGACGAGGGGGGCAGTCCCTTGTCCCCTGCCTTGGACTGCGTCGTACGGCTGTTGCTGTGCTCATGTGGCGTCGTGGCCGGTTCCTTGCCGCCCCCTCCACCACGGCCTCTGATGCCCTGCTCCCGCATGCTTGCTGCCTGCTGTATGTCTGTAAGGTGGTTGCTGTGTGCGTGTGGCGTTGTGGCCGGCTCCTTGACGCCCCGCCCCCTGCCGCCGCCATTGACACCCTACCCTGCTCCCGCCTGCTGCGTGACCGCAGCTTCGGCCACGCGATGCTAGAGATCACATCCGACACCACCGCGCGCTTCCGGTGGTTCCGAAACCAGGTGGGTGTTAGCCCACATGCATGGGACAGCGCGGGGCCGCTAGCTGCTGCCGTCCACGTGCGCCAGAGGGTGCTTTGTGGAGCCTGGGCAAGGGCACGGGACCACTGCGCGACGTGTTGCAGTCCGTGTTGCAGCAGGAAGCAATGGCAATGGGTACAGCCACAAATAGTACGGCACCCGCCCGCCACTAGCATCACGTGCTATCAGGCACATGTTGAAGCCCGTATGCTGGCGTGCGCACCGGTACCCGTCGGTACCGCTGCTGCTGCCCCCGCTGCCTACTGGACCAACGCGCCAGCGGCTGTTGACCCATCCCAGATCTCTTCAACGAGACGCGCGCACGCCCAGATGCCTTGTGCCTCGTGGATCCGCATCGTCCTGTCCGTTGCTTACTGTTATCTCCCGCCAATCTCCCGCTCGCACTCCCCCCATCCTTCCACAGGACCAGCGCGCCATGGCGGTTGAGGACGTGGTGCTGCAGGCCCCCGTACTGCTGCCTTCGTCACTCACGCCGCCCCCTCACCCCCTCCTGCTACCGCCTAATCCCCCATCTCCCTCACGTCCCCACACACACAGGACCAGCGCGCCGTGGCTGTGGACGACGTGGTACTGCAACGCACCGAGGGCTGCCCCAACAGGGCCAACCCGCGGCACAGGAGCCCGCCGGCGGCCAAGCCCACAAAGCCACGGAAGATGGCGGCGCAATAGGGTATGACATGCGATTCTGTGCGTTCGTAAAGTGACGGTTGGGTCACCTGGCAAGGTCCGGGCGGCCCTACACCAACTCCTAGAGAGCCCACGCACGAAGCCACAGAAGATGGCGGCACACTAGGCGGCCACGTACGGCATGTGAACGATGTGCGGTTGGGGCTGCTGGCTGGGAGCCTGGGACACCGGGGCGGTGAAGGAGCAAGCCACGGGGCCCAGCCAGGAACCCGAAGAAGGCGCCGAAGAAGGCGGCTGGCCTGGCGCCTGGGCACTAGGGCACGGTATGCAGCGGCGTGCAATCAATCGTGCTGGCCGGATGCCAGCGGCCCGGAGGTCAGTTGTGCAGGAGTCCGGGCTTCGCTTAATTCACAGTAAGTACGAAAGTAGCCAAGGAGATATGAGCGGTCTGGCCCCGGTTGCAGCAGAGGCACGTACGGCAGGCAGTGAGGCAGAGGGCTTCGTTGTTGCTGCGGTTTGCTAGTTGGGTCTATGGGACTGCGCGTGGGACTACTGCTGTACGGGACTGCGTCATTGACGGCAGGTTTTGCTGCTCTGGATGCCTGGGAACATGGGTGCGTTCCGGAGGTGCTTCACCTACATTTCGGTTTGGCTTTACTTCCAGCTGCATTCGTGCTCCACGCCTGTGCACGGCATGTGTGTAGGGATTACAACGGCGGGGGTGTGAGCATTGGCCCGAGGTGGCCGCGACCCTGCCTGAAACGCACGGGGTGTCGTACCCAGGGGAGCTCCCCTGGTCGTACCTGATTGTGAACGAGGAGGTGCGTGCGAAAGAATTGCTTGATGTGCAGATGGCTTGCTATTAAAGTGCCACCGCTGGCAAGGCTGACACTGTCTTACGTGCCCCCTTGACCGTTTCTTGCTTGAGTACCAAAAAAATGAACGGCTTGATCGATATTGTTGGGTGCTCAATATTCAGTGATTCATGATTGGCCGATTGTACGTGGTGGGCAAGTGTCGTTGCATTCATTTTGGGTACCGTATCTCAGGATGACCGCTACGCTGCATGAGACTGCTGGTCTGCTTGCATGGTTGACCAGGCCTGCACGCACCTTGCGAAGCGATTTTGCTTTCGGATGCTCACAGGGCATTTGCGAGCAGGGATGCCCTTGAATTGGTGCGGTGGCTTCATGTGTCCCCAGCAGGGTGCGGTGTGTTCAGTGGCTGTGTGGCTCCATCGACGGAGCGTGTATTGCCGTGTGAGCAGGTCTCCGCCTTCCGCCATATGGGACGTGAGCGAGTGTTCCAGATGGATACGTAGCTGCTGGTCATAGTGTGGGCTTTTGCAACTGGCTGCTGCCTGAGTTTACGTGTTGTGCTGCCCTGCGCTGCCCTTGCCTTTTGTGCGTTGTGCCTGGTTGTGCCTTGCCTGCACCGGGACCCTTCTGTTGCCAACTGCTCACACGACATGTAGTTGCGTGGTTCTACAGTTTTGGTCCGATTCCAGAGCCCAGCCCTGTCCCATCCTCCCAACCGGGAAGTAGGGCTGGTCCCGGCGTTGTGTGAGCCGTATTGTCGCCACATGCCATCTCTAATAACCATGGCTGGCCTTCGCGTGGGCCTCCCACAAAGCGACTGTAACGTACGGTTTGGTGTCTCATCGGCTTGCCGTACAACACTTGACAGGTCAGGGTTTGACGGCTTATTGCGTGGTCCGGACGGGTTAGGGGCACAAGCGCAACGCGTTCTTCGTCCCCGCGGAAGGGCCCCACAGTGTGACGCGGAAGACAGGGAGCCGCACCACTTCAGCTGGCCGCCAAAGCGTCATCAGAGCCCCGTGGACGACGCTCATGCATGTCGGTGGAAGCTAAGCCAGACACACGGGTAATACCGTATTGCTCTACAACAGTGCGTGCATCGTGTATGGTACCAATGTTGCAGCGCAGCGCAGTAGTGCACCGCGGGTGTAGCACATAACAGCCAACACCCACACGGAGTTCACCTAGACACCTACCGTGCTCACGAGAGCCCTGTGCCTGGGTTCGGTACGGCAAAGTCCTTAGCCGTCCTCTGAAAGGGCACCGCATGGCGCCCATGTCAGCAGCAGCGCCCCTACGGTTGCAATGTGGGCCCATGCCCAGCAAGCAATAATGGCCCAGCCAGGGTCCAAAACCAGCCGCTGCAATGCACAGCTTCCCTTGGCGTCGGTGCGCAGCTTCCTGCCCCCAATGTCGAACCCCGCAGCCCCATGAATGGACCGCGCGAAAGATAGACCCCGCCTGTCATGGTTAGCCCAAACCTCCCAGCCCAGAGGGTACCGTCGAACGAAACCCCTGTTGATCACGTTGCCCCCTTGCCCTCCTCATCGCCTTCAGGTCCTCACTCTCTCCTACACCACCCTATGCCTAGTCCCCGGCCCCTGTATATGCACCGCGCTGTAAACCTCACAATCCCCAGCGCAAATACCACCTGGCACCAGGAACAGCTGTGCAGCGGTACCTTGGACAGCGAGAGCAATTCCAAAAGCACTACCGCACGTTCCTAACAGCCAACACAACATATCAAGGAGTTTTGCTGCCCGCCGCCACGTCAGTTTTTGCCGCCCTTCTTGGTGTCCGCAGCAGCTGCCGCCGGCTCCGCCGCCGCCGCCGCCGCCGCCGCCTTCTTGCCCTTGCAGCACGACTTGACCGGCGCCGGCTGCTCCTTGCGGAGCACGTTGTTGTTGTACCACAACAGGCCCTGCAAACACGTGCAGCACATAGAGCAGTTAGGCACCTTTCATCCCTTAGATCAGCATCAACGAACATAGGATTGAGGCAAACGCGAGCGTGGCGCGACAGGGCCGGGCGCGACAACAGCTAGCGCCTATGCATTCCACCCGGCGCCAGCCCAGCCGCATGCCGCACGGGCCTTGAGCCTCAACAGGCCTTCAGCCTCCATGGCCCCATGGCTCATACTTGCAGCGCACGATTCACCCCAGCGACGGATTCGCACGTGGGCAGCCACCTTCCCGCGCGGAGCCAGACACGTGCTGCTGCCACAAAGGCGCCGCAACCTCGCCCCTGCTAACGTTTCCCCTGCAAACCTTGTACGCAGCACCCCAAATGTCACCAGGGATGGTTTAGAAGTCCTCCGCTGTGCAGTCCCGCTCGTCCCCGAAAAGGAAACCCATCCACCGCGCACAGTCCCGGACACGCCACCGCCCAAGGCCCACCGCCCACCGTCCCTGACGCCCTTCACGGCCGCCACTCACCCCAATACCCAACGTTCCCCACAGCTACGGCCCTCCCGTCCACTGTGCCGCCCCCTTCCCCACTCACCGCGCACAGCCCCGCGTACGCCACCGCCCAAGGCGCAACCGACGACAGACGCAGCGGCTCGTCGTCCGGGTTACCACTGCCGCTGCCGCTGCCGCCAGAGCCGCCGCTGCCTCCGGAACCACCCCCGTTGCCGCCATTCGTCCCCCCGTTGCCTCCGTCGCCGCCCAGGCCGGCGGGGGTCAGGCGGGATCCGCCACCAGAGGGCCGTGAGAAGCGCGAGGGCATGTCGACTGCGAACACAACGGAGGGAGTAGCGCGCGTGTGGGTGAATAAATGGTTTCCTGGGCACCCAGCGTCAGGCAGCAGCCGCAGGGCGCACTACAAAAGCGCCAGCATGCGCGGCCCGCGGAGCTCCAATACCGGACCGCTCATTCCGCTCAGCGCGGCCGTGCAGGGAGGCAGCAATCTAGCACACCTCTGCCCTCTGACTAGCAACGTTGCAGTTCGGGGCAGCCCTGCTGCTGCGCTGTCCCCCCGAGGCTGCACATATGGCACGCCCTGACCCTTTGCTGCCGATGCACGGGAGAAGGGCGGCCACTAGACGCCTCTGTGCCTCTCCGTTGGGCCATGCATTATACTGCGAAACCACACCATGCCATTCTGTCCGAGGGTACCCCAGCCCCCCAGCCTCAGCCTTCCCCCGTGTTGATGTCCATGCTGTCCCCTGTCCGCCCACACACACGACAAAGGCCACTGGGCGGCCCAGCTCCTCCCACCCCGCCCCGTGCTGCTGCTTGTAGGCGTAATAGGCTTCTACAACTCTCCACTACTCTGCCGCGCCACGGTTACCCCCCTGCTGCTATCCCCTGTCCGGCCACTCACTTGGCGCGGAGGGGCCGCTGAGCGGCCCCTGCCCCTCCCCTCCTGCCCCTCCCCCGTCCCCCCTGCCCCGTGCTGCTGAGTGGAGACACAACAGCGTCGGCTTTTGCTTTCCCTGCCGCTCTACCCTCCCATCCGCCCACTCGCTGGGCGCCCCGGCCCGTCCTTCCTGCCCCGTGCTGCTGCACGCAGGCGCCCCGCTTTGGGCTTTCCTGCCGCTGAACAGTCGACCCCTGTGCTGCTGTACCCTGTCCGCCCACTCACTGGGCGAGGAGGGGCCGCTGCTCCTCCCCCCTGCTCCTCCCCCGTCTCCCCTGCCCCACGCTGCCAGGAGGAGATACATTATCGTATCTGCTTTCGGTTTCCCTGCCGCTTTACCCTCCCCTGTCCGCCCACTCACTGGGCGAGGAGGGGCCGCTGGGCGTCCCGTGGGTCGGCGGCAGCGGGGCGGGCATGTTGAAGCGCGTGCAGCCGCCGCCGGGCCGAGAGAAGGACACCGTGCCCACCTCGCCCGCGGTGCCTGGCGTGGGCGTGGGCAGGCCCCTGAAGAGGGGAGCGGTGGGGGGCAGGGTGGCAGTAGATGTTGCAGTAGCAAGGGAGGCCAGGGAGGACGAGGCGGGTGCGTGCAGGGGCACCCCTACTCGCAGCACGCGGGCGTGTTGCCATGCTTCACGCATTAGGCAGGGGAAGCAGGGCGCAGAATGCGTGGCGCGACGGCACGCGGGCGGAGTGTAGCTTCCGTACGCGTGGCATGGAGGCAGCAGGCAGGTAGGCACGCCGGCGGCGTTCAAATAGCAACAGGTGGGATGCTGGACTGCCCCGTGTCAGCTGCCAGCTACCCAGCTTCGCAGTACAGTTCTCTCTTGGCGGCACGAAGGTAGGGCCTCAATAGGCTTAGGGCTCGAGATAGCGGGTGGCTCACCTGAAGGCGCCTCCGGAGGGGCGGGTGGTAATCATGGGAACGTCACCCTCAGCATCGGATGGCACCTCATCGCCGAAGGAAGCTGGATGGGTAGGAATGTGCGAGTGAGTTTCAAGAGTCAGAAGGTGTAGGGTTGTTGGTGGCAGTGGGGGGTGGGGTGCGGTGCCAAGCGCATGTGGGTTTGATGGCTATGCAAGTCATCGTAACGCTGTGCAACACCCAAGGAATGCGAGCAGCTGCAGTGCTGCATAGTGCAACAAGCGTCGTCTCCACAGATCATGCTGGCAAGGGGATTGCATGTCTCTGCTGGGTTGTCATGCTGCACCCCGTGCACCTCTCTGGCTTGCACCACAACCATCCCACCCGATCCTGAGTGCGTGTCCAAGGCGCCGGGACCCACCATTGCCGAAACGAGCTGCTCCGCCTCCAGGCCGGCTAGGGAAAGGAGATGGACCTGCAGGGCAAGGACACCGGTGCTCAGCTTGAGTTGCTGTGCAGGTGCTTTGAGAATGAACTGGTGATGGAAGGCCAGCGGTCGTGGCCTGCGGCCACAGGAACTGGTGGCGCGGTGTTCTAAAATCATTGCAATAAGATATTCCATGTTCGTTACCTGCGCCGTTGGACGACGAGAGCACCACTAACGGACGCCTTGTCCTCCCGACGGATAGCCGCGCACTGCGCGTGCAGGTCAGGCTCTGCGCCTGCACAAGCAAGACGCGCCCATTGGTACTTCCAAGCGAAAGCATACGTTGCATGAGCTGAAAGGTGTGTCCGCTGTTTATGTTGGACCAGGTGAACGTCGACACTGCGCGACATCCCTACCCAGCCCATCTGCACGAAGTACCACACGCTACCCAGTGACTCCCTTCAGGCATATGTACCTGCATATCCGCTGTCCTGTATATGGGCGTGAGCAGTCGACTAGGTCAGGATGGTCACAGTGGCTGATTGATCCTAAACGCGACTGCAAGCTCTATGTAAGAGCAATATGCAGTACAGAACGCACTTCGGCATGTGGGTAATGTATTAGCTACGGTGTAGGCAGGACACAATAAAAAGCTCTGGGCGATGCAATTGGGAGTGACCCAGGGTCGCTTGGCCTGCCCTGTTCCCGCGTAACACCTACCTTCACACAGACAGAGTGGCTTGAATGCCGTTGAAGTATCAGTTAGCACACTAGTCAAATCCATTGTTACAGCTTCATGTGCTGACCGCATACCTATTTGCGTTATCCAGCCCAACTGCAGAGTAATTACCCGACTGCGACGCGACGGACGTATGGCTTTCCAACATAGACCTGCATCTTAGGTTCAACAGCGTCATTTCCCAGAGCGCCTCCCAGGCGCTCGTTGCACGATGAGCCTTTACGGCGACCTTCCCCAAGCGAAGAACAGCGCAGGAGAAACCATCCCAACGGGCCATGCACCGGGATGGTCAAACCTGATGCAGCCGCCCGCGCTCAAGAAGGCCCCTGCGGCAGCGGGGCCAGCCTTCAAGCCCCCACCCTCCGTGCTGCGAGCAGCAGCAGCGGGCGGACCGGGGCGAGGCATGCCTGCAAGGTACGTCACACGCTTGTTACCTTTGCCGCCTTTGGGGGAGGGGGGTTCACTTGGAGAGGGTCACAGTGCACGGTACGCACTCCCGGGGGGTGGAGGGCCAGCGGCTCCAGCGGCACTGTGTGGGGGAGGAACGGGCCCTACGGCTGCGGGTCGTCCCGTCCGCCGGATGCCCCAGGCCACGCTCATTCGCGCATGCACCTGCGACTCCAACAGGGGCTGCCCTGTCATGGGCCAGGGCTACCGGTAATGAGGAGAGGTTGCCCTGCGTCGGCATGTCGGGACGGAGGCCCCGCTTAGGCCCCGCCAGCGTCCTTGTTTTCATACGGTACTTCGACCTGATGAACTCCCAGCATGCTTCCGCACAGACTCATGCTCCAGGCTCCTGTACCACCCCCACCTCCCACCGCACCCACACGCCTCTCCACACCCGTGCACGTGGGCATGGACACGCCCACCGCAACCCTACCACCTTCCCGCCCTCCCCAGGGGCATACCCATCACAGGGAGGACCGGCGGACGGGGCCCGCCCAACACGCCTGTGTCCGAGGGGCCCTCGGGAGCAGCTGCAGGGACAGGGACAGGGGCAGGGGCAGCGCCCGTGTCATCTGGGCCTGTGGCGATGGATGTCTCTGGTGCTGCTGGCGCAGCAGGATCGGGCTCCTCCGTACAGCCTGGGGTGGTCGGGGGACCGGGGGCGGGGGCCTCGCAGAGGCAGGGGCCGGGGGGCGCGGGGGCGGTGGCGGCGGGGGGCGGCGGGGGCGGGAGTAGCATCTTCACGCGGCACGACGGGCGGCCCATTGAAGACGAGTACGATCCCATGCGGCCAAACGACTATGAGGAGGTGGGTCAGGAGAGCTGGTGGTGCTGCCGGCAGCACGTGGGGTGCAGGGGGGTGCTGCTGACTCCCGATCCTGTCACGAAAGGAGAGCGGTGTCCCCTGTGCAGTGGGTGCTGCACGGGAGGTGTAGGTACGGAGGCGGGGGCTGGCGCCGGCGCTGTTCGGCGGGTCTGTGTGCAAGCTGCGTGGACAGCACTGCATTGCGTGATTAGGGTCGGGCGGGTCGCAGCCAGTGCGGGCGGGTCGCAGCAAGTGCGGGCGGGGGAGACGAAAGGCGCAACTGACGTCTGCGTGGTATGGCTAGTGCCTGGGCCGGCCGATTCAGGGTCCCTTGCGGCTGCCGGTCCCTGTATCTCTAGGCCCGGGTGCATGCGCGCAGTCATATGGCCGCAGCACGTACTCAGCCCTCAGCCCCGTGCCTAAGAAGATTCGAGCAAGGGGCGCGCGTCCAACCGCCAACCAAGTACCAACAAACAACCGCTACCCGTAGGTGTTGGCGGCTCGCGAGCGGGCGCGCAAGGCTGCCGAGGCGGAGGCGGAGCGGTTGGCAAAGCTCAAGGAGGAGGCGGAGGAGCGGGAGCGGCAGCGCAAGCTGGTGGGTGATGAATGGGGGCGGATCGACGGTCAGCCAGCCAACCGTTGTGTGTGCGCGAGCGGCAGCGCAAGCTGGTGGGGACGGTACGGGCTCACAGTGTGGTGGCCGTGGTGGTGCGCGTTGGGGTCGGGGGTCCTGGACTGTGCGTGGCATGCATAGGGGATGCTGTGGGTGTGGACCAGAGCTGGCTACCTGGATTGGAGGCCAGCGCTGACTCGACGAGTGGCAAGTCCAGTGCGCCGCGGATGGAAGGAGAACGTGCGGGCGGATGGACAGTTGGCCAGCCACCTGTCGTGTGTGGGAGGCTGGCCTCGGAGTACGCCGACGAACCTGGTGCACAGTCCCACACGGCCCACTTGCTCCGCTGCGCAGGAGGAGGAGCGGGCGCGCAGTGCCGCTGCGGCAAGCAGCAGCACAGGCGGCAGCAGCGGGGGCGGCGGCGGCGTGATGTCAATGGAGGAGTACAACAGGTGCGTGAAGTGGCAGCACAGTATCTGGGAGAAGACACAGTGGCACAGTATGCACGGCCTGAGTGAGAGGGCTGCACACCGGCGCCTGAGCTCAAGTCATCGCCTTAGTACTGGCGGTAGATGAGGCACGTGTGCGGCGCTGGGGATTATGCGCTGCTGAGCATCCTTATTGCTTTGCACTCAATCCTGCTTTGCACTTACCTGCCCGGTAACCCCAGGCGGCGGGCGGCCATGGGCATGACCGGCGATGACGCTTTCGCACGGCGGGCGGCGGCGACGGGGGCAGCAGCCGCGGCGGCGGCCATGAGTGGCGGCGGCGGCGGCGGGGGAGGCTTCGGGACCATGGGGCCGCCAGGCGACGAAGGTACGGGGGGGTTTGTGCTAGGGCTCGGTTGGCCTTGGGCCCTAGGCTGTGCCGTGTGGAATCAGCTGGTGCTAGCAGGTGGCTGGTCGCTTCCCAGCTCTCGTTTCAAGGGCACAGCAAAGTCTACGTGACACCTCCCTCCTGTGACGCCAAGTCCACACTGACTCCGTCGCTTTACACTCTACGTCGTCCCACCCTTGCAGGCCCTGCTGGTCCGCGCAAGGGCAGGGCCCTGGCGCAAAAGTTGCGGCAGATTGTGTTGTATCCTAATCTATTTGTGTTTGCCTCACTTCCATTTCACCCCTGCAGGGCCGGCGGGGCCGCGCAAGGGCATGGGCCTGGCGCAGAAGCTGCTGGAGAAGATGGGGTGGAAGGAGGGCGAGGGGCTCGGGAAGAACCGGCAGGTGCGCCGCATGGTGTCTGGGCTGGAACACACACGCAAAACGCATGCCGCACGACTCAAGACATGATCAGGGGCCGGTAGACGACCCGTGGATTCGTCTCAGTGGCACGAGCCTTGCTCCGCATACCGTGCGGGCGCCGTTTTGCGCAGCCGCTGCCCAGGCGCAAGCACGTACATCCCCAAAACGGAATAGCGAGGAACGGCTGTACGGGTCTCGATCAAACCTTGACCTGCCAGCTTTAGCAGCATGGCAATCAAGAAGCTGGCAGGGCAATCAGGTCCCGTACGACAGCCATCTGCTTACCGGTACGGCGGTACCCACGGCTCCCTCCCTTAATCCACTGCTGCCCTTGCGTCCTTGTCCCTCGCTGTCTCTCCCATCCCCAGGGTATCTCCAATCCACTCATCGCCCAGAAGACCAACCAGCGTGCAGCGGTCATTGTGGAGGCGGCGCCCAACCCCAACGCCAGCCGGGCGGTGGCGGAGCCAGACTCAAAGCGGCCACGTGTCGGTGGGTCACACACGTGTGAAGCAGGGGAAGGAGTGTCACTCATGTGAAGCGAGGGGAGGCAACTCGCTGCCGCACTGCGACCCGTTGCGTGCTCCCTCGCTCCCACCCTTGCTCCCCTGCCCCTGACCAGGTGCTATGCTACCCCACCTGCCGCCAAACCCTCCCTCCCCACCCCCTATTCACCAGGAGCCACGCTGACTGACGTTTTCCCTTCCCTCCCCCTCTCCCTCCCCGCCCCCTGCAATCACCAGGTGCCACGCTTACGGGCGCGCCCTCCCGCGTCATCTGCATGCGCAACATGGTGGGGCCGGGCCAGGTGGACGAGGAGCTCGAGGAGGAGGTGCGTACGGCACTGTACGGCTTTCTTACGTACTGTACGGCACTGATTTCCGCATTCGGGCCAGGGCGGACGCTGCGCAAATGGCTGCCTCATGCAACATAGCCATGCCCAGAATGTGCGTTCGGACTTCTGCTTGCGAGAGACTCGATTGCGTTGGCAAGGCGGCGTGCGGCATGCGTACCGACGGGCAGGCCCCCGCGTGCCTTTGCCGTGCTTTATTTACGGCGTACGACAACCGTACGGCACGCAGGTGGGCCAGGAGCTGACCAAGTACGGCAAGGTGCTGGACGTGCTCATCTTCGAGGTCACCACGCCGGGATACCCAGAGGTGGGCACTAGGTTCGAGGTGCCAGGTGCGCCCTTCTGGAGCTGTCTTATACGTTCCAGCCTCCCCGATGGCCAGGAACCTCTCTACTGATACGCTGTGTCTGTAAACGACCTTGGTGGAGGGATACCTGTTGTCGTTGTGACCCTCCGCCTCCCTGGGTTGGACTGTTGGTCATTTGACACCAACACTCTCACCAAGGAGGCGAGGGGTTAGAAGGACACCAGGCAACCCTCCACCAAGGTCGTGCACAGGCACGTCGTATCAGTCGGAAGGCTCCTGGCAATCGACGGTATCCTGGTGGCCCCCAGTGCGGATGCTGGAGCATATAAGACAGTTCCGGAAGGACGTTGCCGGGCTAAGGTTGAAGTGCGGCCGCTGCCTGCAACCGTGCGTGGGAACCGTGCGTGGTCCGCCGGCATGAGTACCGGTGGCTGTAGGGTTGAGGTACGATCTTTTCAAACAATCCTTCCCTTGACTTGCTTGTCGTGCCGCAAACTATGGGCGGGGTGCAGCTCCTGTGGATGCCTCGTGCTTGCAGCCCAGGATGCCGTTTCACGCGTATCAGCACGCACCGTACCCCGCAACCCGGCCCCTGGCATGCGGTCACCCCATCCCTGCGCGCGCCAGCTAGGTGCCAGCAGCCTTCCCCTGCCGCCCTCCTCTCCACACATCATCGTGCACCGGACCACCCATCACATTGGGCCCTATGCTGGCAACGCCATCGTTTCATCGCCTTTATTGAACGCGGCAAACCTTTAGAATTGCCACCTCCATTGCCGTACTGTTTCGCCTGTTTAGCACCTGAACGTTTGCTTGCGTTGGCAGGCGGACGCGGCGGCGGCGCCATCCCAACCCATGTGCAGCCCATGGGTGGCATATGTCTGACACATGGCCTTGACCGCCCACACACACGTCCCTACGGCAGGAGGAGGCGGTGCGCATCTTCGTGCAGTTCGAGCGGCAGGAGAGCGCCACCAAGGCGGCGGTGGACCTGCAGGTGGGGTGGGGTGTGTGCGTGAGCGTGACGTCATCACCTTACCACCTGTCCGTTGCACGCAATGGCCACAAAGGCAGCAGTCGACCTGCAGGTGGGGTGGGGTGTGTGCGTGTGCGTGTGCGTGAGCGTCGCATGCTGCCGTACACTGCCGTAGCTGCCCGTTCCACGCGATGGCCACCAAGGCGGCGGTGGACCTGCAGGTGGGGTGGGGTGGGGCGTGTGCGTGAGCGTTACGCCTCCCCCGTACAAGCCACCCGTTGCACTCGACGGCTGCAACTGTTTTACTGCAGGGGTGGGGCGCATGCATTCGGTTCGCGGGCATTTTGTTGGTTGCAGCGCTCACTGGCACGGGGCAAGGCAGGATGCACGGACATGGCTTGCGTCGTTGCAGTTGTTTGGGCCCATGCCGCTCAGCGCGTTGACGCACCTAACACCCCAGACTCCACACAGTTACAGCGCGCCTTTGTAGCAAGCCTGTGGGACAGTGTCCTGGCTTACTGCGCCCTTTGCCTTGCGACTGCGTGCCAATTTCCATGAATGCTAGCACGCATGCGTGTGCTGTTTGTTTGTTTCCCCCGGCTTCCCTACGTCATCCCCAGCGCTGCGCCACCAGGTGCTCACACGTGCCAGCCTACACGTGCCGGCTGACGTGTCCCACACTGCACGCCGTGCTCCCGCCTGCGTCCACCCCCCAGGGCCGCTTCTTCGCCGGGCGCTCGGTGCGGGTGTCGTTCTTCCCAGAGGAGCGCTTCACATCCACAGACCTGGCACCCAAACAGGGGGAGTTCGACTAGGATTAGTGATCTAGACACTCGTGCTTGGTCAGGAGGATAGGCGGGTAGCAGTGCATGCACGAACCGGGCATGAGACAGTCCTACCCACGGTATTTGTCGTTACGATTGATTCGCGCTTTGACATGGGTGAGGTGTGGCTCTGGCTCTGGTTAGGGCATGGAAAATGTGCAGGCCCGAGTGCCGCGGGCGTGCAACCCTTGCGCGTTGGGACGGGCGTTTGTGGTTGCCGTGGACCTCCTGCACGTGCGTGGATCCGGGCAGGCGAGCCCCTGGATCCGGGCATGTCGGGTTCGTGCTCGCGCGGCCTTGGACAGAGCATAGAGGCACCACCGGAGCCGGCCTATCCGTGGCTGCACAGGCCACACACGTGCTTGCCAAGCACGAATTCCTAGCCCCTGTAACCTTCTCACGAAGGAATAAAAAGACACACGCCTTGAGTGCTGGCCATGCAAGGGCAGCAGCAGGCGAGGCACAGTGTTTGTGGCGTCAACGGACTTTTTTTGACCTCTTGTAAGCGGTACTGGTACCAAGATCCAGTTACGACCGAACACCGAAGCACTCTTGGCCCAGCAGTCCACCACTTCAAGCAAGCATGTTTTGCTCGAGTCAGTGCTCAGTGGGTCGTCACCTCCCTCTGGTCCCACCTGTTCCCGCTTCCTTCTTCCCAACCAGCACACATCACATAGGCAGCAGGGAAGACACGAGACCGTGCTCATGCATAGCGCCTCCCTACCCCGCTGCACAGTAATGCTAATGTGAGAGCACCTGACTTCCGAGCCGGAGGTGCTCTGGTCAAAACGGCATGTACGCCACTGGAGACTGGACTTCAGCACAGCGTACCCCGTGAGCTTATCCTGTGTCAGCCCATGCCGCCGTACAACGCTCGTCTGTGACTTCCTACCCTCCGCCAGTGCCTTCGCTGTTGTAAACTGCTGTAGGCAAGTCCTAGGATGGGAACATATCGATCACGGCTGCGTCCGGAAGGCCCGACCGATACGCAGTAGAAAGCGGGCAAACAGGATGCCGGTCCCTAACGACTACCGGAGCCTTGGGAAGATACAGGCTACTCCCAAGGCCCGGTCTATGCGGCAAGAGGTCAGTGCTCTAGAAAACCGGACAACTGGTCCCGCGCGGTGCTTGCGACCGGTGCCAGCCTGCGCGGACACGATGCATTAGCGGAAACTGACGTCTACGACATAAACAAGGATAAACAAATTCTTGATACCACTTGACAAAGTGGCAGGCATCTCTTTCCTGCGTTGCGTGCGGCGGTTTGGCAGTACCGGCAAGGGTGAAGCGCGTGCTGCGGCCTGCAGGTCCTTCCCTTCGACATATACGTAAACCTCATGGAGCTCATCGACAATGCTGTGGACGCCACTGCGCATCGCACGAACCCCGTCATCGACGTGCGGCTGGAGACGAAGCCGGGACTCAGCCCGGTGGGTGTGAGGGGAACCCGGCCACGTGCTGAACCTCTGCATCCATTTCTGGCGCACGCTAACGTGCAGATGCACAATAACTGGGGACTTCCTTTTTTGGCCTTCCTATTGTTAGACTTCAGCGGCCCTCTGCACATGCTTCTCTCGCAGACGCTGGTGGTTGAGGACAATGGACGGGGTATGGACCTGCAGCGCTTGAGCGGGTATTTCCAGGTGGGTGATCCAGTGTTACACTGTGGGCAACAGCCGGGGGGTCCACAACCGGACCGGGACACAGCGGTGGCCTCTGGGGTGGGTGAGTGTAGTGGCAGGGAGCACCACATGGGCACGTGGGGACGCGGACACGGTCTCATCTGCCACGTGTGTGCCACTGCACTGCGAACAGTGCCGTCGAGACATACGCTGCATGCACGCCCCCCCGTTCTTCAAGCAGCCGGCGAGCTGCACGTGTGTGTGTCAGCAACTGACCAGGGCGTGTGCTTAGGGCTACCACACCTGAACCTGACACCCTCTGGAACGCTCCAGGGGGGGGGGTAGAAAACTAAGTTTGGGACACCTATGCCAGGAACGCTCCAACATCCCCGCAGCTGGCTGAGACCACCTCCTTCGTGCCAGTGCTGCCCAGAGGTGAGCACTCTGCTGAACAGTTGAACACAAGTCGTGCTACCGGTAGGGTGGCGTGGTTCCTTGAGAAATGCATGTTGGCGCAGCAGCACATGCCGCACCGTGCACAAGCGCCGTGCGGCGCAAGGGCTGTCGTGCGGACTTGGATCACGCAACCGCAGCACCTCAACTGACCTAGCCAGCCACAACACCCTCCCCAACGCCGACTCTCTACCCCCATCACCTATACCATGCACTGTATACTATTGACTGACACACAAATACCGTATGCAGACGAGCACGCCGGCCCGCTGCCGCTGCACTACTTCCTCAACCGCCACCTCAACCGCTTCGGCCGCGGCAAGGCAGCCGTCACCTACTTTGGCGACTACATCGAAGTCGAGAGCTTCCAGGTGTGTTACAAAGGGAGAAGGATGCTTGGCTGTGCGGTCTGCTTGGGCTCTGCTCTGCCCCGTTACTTATCCCGCGCCAAGCTGACGCAGGTGCATGCACAGTGCGTGCCTTGGCCCTGGCCCGCCGCCTAGCCATTTGCGGCGCGCACGGCCGCAGGGCCCAGCGCAAATGACGGTTTTCGCGCCTCTTATCCCAAAGAGGCGCACCCCCACACCCAATCACAGAGCTGACTGCACTACCGTACTGTCCCCCGCCCCTCCGCCGCCAGAAGCCCCCTCGCCAAGCCGCCCACGCCGCCGACCACGCCGCCGACGTGGTGGTGCTGCCAGCCTCCAACTGCTACATGGTGGTGGTGAGCGCGCGATTGTCAATAAAGCTTTTGAGCTGTTGCTAGTAGGAACAGGGGCCTTGTTGCAGTAGGGGGGTATCCGTGCGACGGGCGCCGTACACCGCACCAGGGGACCGCACCACCGACCGGTCCAACCTTCGCACCTCCGAACACAACAACCGCGAGAGTGTACGCTGTACGGTAGGCAGCCTCCCCTCATACCGGTACAACACACCCCTGTTCCCGTCACAACCCCCGCCTCAACCGTGCAGATGGAATACCAACTACCAACCACCACCTGCAGACGGAGCCGCATTCCTGCGCTCCTTGACTCTGCCGCTCTGCGGTCCCCCGGCCCCCGCCCTGTTATGCCATTGCTGGTTTTTGGCGTTATGAATGCTCAATTGCCTCCCACCATTTATGCAGATGGACTACAACCACAACCTGCAGACGGACTCGTGGGACGTGGAGCTGTACCGCAAGGAGCAGGTGGTGCTGTCGGACGACGAGGACGAGGGGGGCGGCACGGAGCTGGGTGAGTTTTTGCCAAACTAAAAATCGTTTTTTATTTTGTTTTATTTTTACTTGTATTTATGGTTGGCGGCATGGAGCTGTGTAGGTGTTTGCCATTACCCGGTATATCATTGGTGGCATACTCCATGTGTGTAAGTGCTTCTAGTGTGCCGTACAGGTTCAACTCTAGAAGCCCCCACTGCCGTTATGAAAAGTGCCTGACCCGTCCTCCTCCTCCTGGTGCCCCTGCAGACAGCTGGACCATCATCCGCATTTCCGACCTGCGTGTGCCGGTGCTGGCAGACCTGCAGGACCCGGCCTTCAGGGACAGGCTGGTGCGCAAGGTATGTGCGCGTGTGTGTGTGTGGGGGGGGAAACAAAGTACTAGTAACGCGATGGTGGTGGTAGTGGGAGTAGTAGTAAA
>VFQN01003710.1_pt1 | contig 21296 bp, 18 predicted proteins | sample 3512371 | NCBI WGS metagenome assembly VFQN01 (sample SAMN10412370, study PRJNA504923) | tailings metagenome | isolation source: Replicate 2 from Balatoc abandoned mine | place: Philippines: Itogon, Benguet | collected 2017-08-28
CGCCAACGGAGGTTTTTCGAAAAAATGAAATAATATAGGAGCCTTGATCAACATCATGATATAAGATACACCCCCTTTTCCTCCCCTCTCGCCGCTCCCACCCATCCTCCCCCTGCCGCCCCACCCGTGCCCCTGCGCCCCCTGCCCCCCTGCACCTGCCTGCGGGTTGTCTTGGAACGCCATCGCCGCGTCCGCCGCCAGCACCCGCTCCTCCGCGTCCGCCGGCGCCTCCGCCTCCAGGCAGCAGGCGAAGCGGTCCAGCAGGTGGGGCCGCAGCGCGCCCTCGTCGGGGTTGAAGGTGGCGATCAGCAGCGGGCGGCAGCTGGGGGAGGCAGGAGGGTGGTGAGGGAGGTGCGCGAGCGACGTGAGGGTACATGTGGGTTAGGGTGATGCGCTGGTGGGGCTGTGACGGGGCCCATGGCACCCGTCGTGTTAGCGTGCGCAAGGGTGCGGTGGTGGTTAAGACACAGCGGCGTTGCGGGCTCGAGCTCCGACTGACGCAGCGCAGCATGTGCGTGGCTGTGGACTGGACGCCGGTCGCGTGGCGCCATGACGACAACAGCCGGCGGGGATGCCACATCCCACCCCCCACGCCCCACACCCCACGCTCCACGCCCAACGCCCCACCACCCTCCGCCGCCCCCTACTCCAGGCTGACGCCGCTACTCCCTGTCAAGGAAAGCACCTTAGTCGGATAGCAACACTCTCCCAGCTCCCCCGCCGCTGCGCCCCTGCACACTCCCCTGGCCCCTCCCCTCCCCCGCCCCCCGCCCCCACACCCCCCCGCGTCTCACGGGTGGCTGACGCTGAGCCCCTCCCGCTCCACCACGTTGACGCCGTCGTCCGCCGCCCCCAGCGCCATGTCCGCCGCCCCCTCCCCCAGCAGGTTGAGCTCGTCCACGTACAGCACGCCGCGGTGGGCGCCAGCCAGCAGGCCGGGCTGGAACACGGTGCGCCCCTCCTGCGGGGGGACACAAGCGGGTCGAGGACGGGAGCTCAGCGGGAGGGCGTGTCCCGACCAAGAGCCCACAGCACCCTGCCGTTACCCCAAAATAATGTATGTGCCAGTGTAAGCTCAAAGCCGAAACGTTAAAGTACCGACGTTGTACCGGTATCGCCCTTGAGTTGCCAAACTCCGCTCACCAGCACCCTCATAACACCCAGGCATGTGCCTTCGCACAAGGTACCAGGACACCCGAGCCCGTCCACCACCCGGCCCCACAACACATTTATAGTAGCCCCTTTCCGCCCCCCTACACACACGCAGCTCCCGCAAACGCCTGGACGACCGGAATGCGCAGGGTGCATGGCTGCATGCGCATCCACCCTGGTGCTGCCACCCCGTTCACACAAGCGCACCCAATCAAGTTTGCACCTTCCTCTCCTGTGCAATGTTCATCATCTGTGCGCCCCCCCACCTTGATGCTGTCCTCAATGTCCACGCAGCCCAGCAGCCTGTCCTCCGTCACCCCCAGCGGCACCTGCACCCAGGGCGTCGGACGCACCACGCTGCGCACGGGGCCGCCGCCGCAGCGCTCCGCCAGGCCGGGCTGCCGGGGGAGGGGGCCAGGAGGGGGCCAGGAGGGGGCAGTGTGGGGGGTTAGGGAGTGGGCCTGGGTCTGGGTAATGAGAGCCACGAAGGCGACGTTCGTGAGTGTGTGCGACGTTCGGGAGTGTGTGTGGCGGTCACAACACCCGGTTGGCTTGGCAGCGTTGAACCCACGCCGCCCCCTACCATCGCCGGCAGCAGTGCCCCACCCAGTGCCCGTGCGCCTGCCAGCCAAGCCCCGGTCCCACCCAGCCGCATCGCCGCACATGCGACAGCAACTCCCATCGTTCCCGCCGCCCACCTCCCACGAGCTGGGGTCCTCCGGGTCCGCGTTGCACCAGCTGCCCTCCACCACGCGAATGGGCGGCAGCAGCGCGTGCAGCCCCCGCGCCATGACGGACTTGGCGGTGCCGCGCCGCCCGCATATGGCCACGCCGCCCAGACACGGGTCCACGGCCGCCAGCAGCAGCGCACGTTTGATCAGCTCCTGGCCCACCACGGCCGCCAGGGGGTAGAAGCGCTGGAGCCGCGTCGGGGCGGCAGGGGGAGGGGCATGGTCCAGCTCGGGGGAGGCGGTGGGCCGGGGTGGGGGTGGGGGTGGGGGTGGGGCCGGGGTGGCGAGCCGGTCTTTGTCGGTGGCGAGGAAGGCTGCGGCGCGGGGAGGCGGTGGGTGTGCGGCGTGTGTGAAGGTCGGAGGAGGAACCGGGAGTAGGACTTACGTCATGAGGCCTGATGCTTTGGACAGCTGTATGCAGTCGCGTTGCGTTGGTTGTTTGGGACCCGGGCGTGTGTGCGCAGGGGAGGGGCTTCACGACAAACCTCACGAAACGAACCTCTGCAAGTGCGTCGCCGACGGACGGCTCAACCAGCAGCCTTTGCAACTATAATGAGATGCTATTAACACAGCAGTCACTGGTACGTGAAGGTTCTACCCCGGCTGAAGGACCGTCCCGGAGGTCACCTTCAGTTGTTACGGAAGCCCGGCCCGGGCGCCAGCGGCGCGGACGGCTCCGCAGAGAACAACTACCATATAATATGTCAGTGCGGCCATAAAATACAGTTCCTTGTTGCAGTCCGGGCGCGCACCAACGCTTAGGACACCTTGAGCTAGGGACCGCGGCTGACCTCATAGGCGCATTTCCTCCCTCCAAAGGGCTTCCAGTAGAGCAAATAGATAAGATAGGATATGTATCAAAAGGCCTTTTGCAATTTGTCGTCGCTTCTGCAACCTGCAGCGTAGCAGTAACCATTCAACAGCCGCGTACGACACGTCTGCAGGAGCCCACGTGCCCAAGCACACGGTCGGGCTAACACTGAGGACCCGAGGCATCTGCTCTGGAGCACAACACAAACACACGAGCGTAAGCCAAGTGGTCGTTATACCGCTTTCCGAGCACGTGCTGAAAAGCGAGCCGTAAACCCCATGGCCCCACAGCCGTGGATCCAGGCATGGGCCTTTCAACTCCACACGCGCCCCCAAGCCCCAGCTCCCAGCCGCCCGCCGGCATGGCTGTCTGCCTGTCCCATGCTCCGCAGCGCTGCTCCCCTTGCGTTTGCTGGCCGGCAGGGACCATGGGGGGGCCTTAGTCGCAGTGTGCCGTGGTCCTCGATTTGGGCCAAGCGATGGCCGAGGGGGTGACCCACAGAGGGACAAGAGCTAGCGCCTGGCCGGGATGTTCTGCCCCGCCGTGCACCTACATACACCATGTAAGATGTACCCGGCCGCGCTCCAACAGCAGCAAGCCCGGCTCACTGTCACCCGCTGGATGCGATGTGGTCGGCGAGGCACGCGCGAGCATGATGGGCACTGGGTCCGGCGGCAGTGGGCGTAGCGGCAGCAGCACGCGTTAACAGTAGCTGGGGAAGGATTGGTGAGGGGGCTACACGTCGGCCTCGTGCAGCGGCAGCACCCAGGACGCTCAGACCTTGCATGGCGGCAGCAGCGGGGGACACAAGCTCGGGCGGCAGGCGCTGTGGCGGCACCTGGGGCAGCAGTCGTGGCTGTGGCCGCCGCTGGGGGCGACAGCAAAGCTCAACGGGTGTGTGGGCCGGCGCTCCTTGTCAACATGCCTCCAGGATCGCAGGATCCGCCCGTAGGGGTGCAGGGCCCGAAGTCCCTGTCCCAGTTCTGAACCCCCGGGGCTACGTACCAGCTCGCCCCGCACCGTGGTCCCCACAGCGGGATTCCGCGCTCCTCGGGCAGCGTGGGGCGGCGCACAGGCCGCAGGGGGCCACACCCCCCCCCCCCCCGCCAAGCAGGCCTGCAGAGGTTGAGGGGCACCTGGGACACGTACACTTGCTTTGCGTGCTCCTGCTGGCACCGTGGGGCAGGAGCAGCAGCCAGGCCCCCACACTGACCGGCATCTGTGCCTGGAGGTCCGGGTGGGCGCCCGTTTTCAAGACAGCCTTTCGCCGGCAACCAACGGCCGCGGCATGCCCCCCTGTGCTCCCAGCCTTACACATTGGGCCTTACCAGCGCATTGTTGCCATGCAAGGGCTCTGCTAAGGTGCACCCTGGTGCACCCAGGTGTGACCAGAGAGTCCGTAACCCTGCACTTCAGGCAGTGCCCAAAGTGGTTCTGCAAACCTCGACCCATGCTTGTCTTTCTGCCCTTTTACGACCAATGGGACAGCTCTGGGTCATCAGGACCGAACTCGCGCGCGTCTCCTGCCTCCAGCGCATCACCTCCTGCTGCGACAACACCTGGGCGTGTAGTGTACGCGGCAATTGCCTATAGCTTATACCTAATGTACTGCTGTCGCTTGGCTTCCACAAAGCACGTCTTCCACAGCGGCACACAGCTATGGCCGTGCAACCTTACGGTGCCTCAGGGTACGGCACGAGACGGCACGGGCAATCTCGCCGGCTCGTGGTCACTACCGTAGGCTACCCGGCATTGCCACATCCAACCAAGTATCTGAATAGAACATGATGCACAACCTTTGTCAAGCATTGTCACCCTTATTCTCTTAGCAGTGGGCGAAAGTCCTTTTGTTGCAGTGGAAAACATAGTTACAAGCAGCAGGCTGCCCTTTGGTGGGTTAAACAACCTGTGTTTTAGGCTAGGGTGTAGCGACGGCTTTGTAGCGATCGGGAACGCTGTGTTGCTGTGTTGTGCGCCCTCTCACTATGATCTAGAGCGAACCCTCTGCGAAACAATACTGCTAGCGAAAAGGATGATGTTCATGGTGCTGAGACGCTAAAGCTTTCCCGGCGCGTTGGGACCTGCATTGGGTACAGGCACGGCCTCCTGATGCTTAATCCTGGAGGGTTGGACCCTAGCGGGGCAAGAGGCTTCGCTCAATATGGACAACAAGCGGCCGGAGGCGGCTTTCCGCTTGTTGGTGAGCGGCTGTCGCATGCCGTGCAAAGTAGCAGAACTCCTGCCCTTGCGAGCGACTAACAGCTTTCCACACTTGCAGGTGCACTTCAAGGAGGAATACAGGGTGGCCTGCCTGGTGTGAGGTAAGGAGCCTTTTGCAAAGATGATGCCTTTGTTCCGGGCTGGCCTGACCAGCACTCTGCTTGCAGGACTGGGATAGCTGGTCTTCAAGGAGGAGCTGGAGGTCCTCAACAAACTGCGCAAAACCGGTTCGCAGCGAACACGCTGCAGTCAAACCTTCAGCAGGTGCGGATGCCACTGAACTGGGGTGTTGTCCTAATCCGTTGTACTTAAGCTTTGCCTGCCACTTGCGTAGTGCCATCTGGACAGAAATGCAGCATGTCGACGCAGGCGTTGTGACGACGCCTATCTGGGCTAGGACTAAGCCCCATCGTTTTGCATGGTTGCCTCGCGACACTGTGCCTTGTCCCATCGCGTGTCGCAGCTCGGGCAGTACGCTCAGGCGCAAGGGAGACCGCTTACGAATGCACAGATAGCCAACGGCGTGCTTGCGAATGCAGCAAACGCGGGCGTCAGGGCGCAGGGGTTAGGCGGCCTCGGCCCCCTTGCGGGCATGCGTCAGCCTGATGTCAACAGAGCGGCAGCGAACCTGAGCCTTGCGGCCAACCTCAACGCAGCAGCGGCGGCCAATGCTGCTGGGGCGGCCGGCTTGGCGGGGTTGCAGGGGTACGCAGCGCAGAATCCGTTGGCCGCGCTGCAGAACCCTCAGCGGCTTACGGGCCTCGGCCTCAACGCCCAGCTTACAGCAGCAGCGGCTGCAGGGCTAGGAGGCCTCCAGGGCAACACTTTGCAGAGCAGGCTCCAGATGGCGAATGCTGGGGGGCTGAACCTGCTACAGCAAGGCCTAGCAGGCGCGCTGCCGAACCAGCAGCCGAACACACATGAGCTCCTCGCCATGCTCAACCGGCAGAAGCAGCAGCAGCAACAACAGCAGCAGCAACAGCAGCAGCAGCAGCAGCAGCAAACGATGCCTGGCGCTGGGAACGCGTTTGGTGCGGGTGGGCTTCAGGGGAACCTGGGGATGACCTTCGGTGGGGTAGGTGGCCTTGGGGGGCCTGTTGGGGGGCTGCAGCTGCCGGGACAGCAGCAGCCGGGCGGACAGGCGCAGGCGGCCGCGGCTGCTGCGGCTGCTGCGCAGGCCCAGCAGCAGGGCGTGGGCGAGCAGGACGGGCCGGCCTTCGACAACGCTGACTTCCCGTCGCTGGGCAACGCGGCAGGGCGGCAGGGCCGGGGTGCAGACGGCATGGGCGGGCCAGGTGGGGGCAACGACCCTTTCGCAAAGCTGGGGCTCCGGACGGCGGCGGCGGCGGTGGTAGGCGGCGGCGGGCATGCTGCCAACGCGGCAGGCGCTGCCGCCGGCGGCGACTTCCAGATGCTCAACGAGGACTTTCCCGCGCTGCCGGGGGCGGCCCAGCGCGACGGCCTGGGGCCCGGCGGGGGCGGCATGGGCGGACAGCAGGTGGTGGGCGCCAACCGCGGCGGCCAGGGGACGGGCTTCGGGGCCGACCACCTGCAGGTGGGGCAGCCGGGGACGGGGGACTACGAGGTGTACCTGCGCCTGCAGCAGCAGCAGCAGCAGCAGAGGGGCATGGCGCCCGGGCTGCTGGGGCCCGGCGGGCCCGGCGTTATGGGGATGGGCCTCGTGGGCAAGGGCCCGGGCGGGTTGATGGGCCCCGGCGGGGACATGGGCGCGCAGCAGCCGGGGTCGGCCAACGCGGCTGCGGCGGCTGCCGCTGTGGCCGCTGCCGCCAAGGCCGACCGGTTCGGGCTGCTGGGCCTGCTGCCGCTGATCAAGATGACGGACCAGGACCTGACCATGCTGGCGCTGGGCACAGACCTCACGGGGCTGGGGCTCAACCTAAACGCGTCAGGTGCGGTGGCAGGACTGCGTGTAGAGGGTGGGGTGCGTGCCAGGGTCCGGCTGTGGCGGTTGGGGCTCGTGCGCAAGGACCAGACACGGACCCTATGCACGACGGTGCATGCTGTTCGTGCTGCCAACGATTGTGGTGTGGAACAGGTTGCGGTGCACACATGTACGGCAAAGCCAGCTACAGACTGCCAGCGTAGCGTAGGTGCAGGATGACGCTGTTGCGTCGGATGTCGTGCTGCCTCAGGTGCACGACGTTCAGCACAACCGCAGCTCTAGGTATCCTTAAGGTCCGGTCTTCAATCACTATCTGATACAACACGAAGGGTATCCACACTCTCTCTTCCACCAAAATTATGGACAGCCTCGCTGTTGCCGCACAGGTTCCCATGCCGGTATGGCCCCTCTTGGGGCACTTTCCTCGTTACAAACCTCCTTCCCGCACTGTGTGTTCCTCCTCCTCCCACAGGCGACCTGCACTCCACGCTGGTGTCCCCGCTGGCGGACAACCCCATCAAGTCAGACGGCCCGGACTTCGAGCTGCCGTCTTGCTACAAGTTCGCGCCGCAGCGGCTGCAGGTGCGCGGGAGGAGGCGGGCTGCTGGTGCTTTGAATACTAGTGTACACGTAGCACACAGTGATACACGCGTACACGTGCATCGGGTTGCTCCGTCCAACGCCCAATGGCATGGGCTCCATGCCTCCAGTGTTGCGGGTGCAAGGTGGCGGCAACAGTGCTGGCACAGTCCCGCCCTAACGAGGGTCTTGGGATCAGGGTTCATGCTCGCCAGGCACACCTCCCGTTCACGGACCGCTGTTCACCCCCTTCATCCTGAACGCTCATGCCTCCTCCCCCAGCCCGGCTACCTGTCCAAGTTCAAGGAGGAGTCCCTGTTCTACACCTTTTACTCCATGCCCGGGGACGAGGCGCAGCTGATAGCGGCGGATGAGTTGTCGGTGCGCGGCTGGTGGTTCCACAGGTGCGGATGGGGCAACGTGTGGGGGGTGGGGGCAGGCACCAAAACGCACTATGTCCTCTGCTTGGGGCAAGAGGCACCACCACGACCTGGAGACTGGGCTCCCCGCGAGGCTGGGCCGGAATGAAAGTTTCCCAAGGGTTCTGGGCGGGGGCTGGGAGAGAGATCATGAATCGCGGGCGGGATTACATACGCACGCCACAAGTGGTCAGGCGGCCACTTGGCGGGTGGCAGCCAGAGGCTCTGCCCTTCTCAGGGTTTTAAACTCATACCTCATGCTCCCAGCAGCCTCACCCGCCGAACAGCCTGTACGGGCGAGAACAGGGTGCTGACGGTTTCAGGGCGCTCGGCGGGAGGGTACACGGATAGCTCCAGTGGGACCTGCAGGACGGCTGGCCGTTGGAGTTGCGGGACGGAGGGCTCAGCATGCAAGGGCGGGCACACTGCGGCACACAGCATACTGCGCTGTCACCGCAGCAAACAGCACACTGCGTGCAGCGCTGTCCGCGGCCTCGCACTTTGCAGATCGGCATTCGCAGCCGTCACGGCTACACATCCACTGCAGCGCCTGGCTGCTAGTGTACAGCGTCGCCGGCACTTCCGGCTTTTGTACACGCTCTCACACTGATGTTGACACGCTGCACCTTGCATGCGCCCCGCCCCTTGTGTGCCCCTGTGCCTCCAGGCGCTACAAGCTGTGGATGATGCACGCGCCCAACACGGCGGTGCAGAAGACGCAGCGCGGCGAGCGCGGCTCCTACCTCATCTTCGACATCAACCAGTGGGAGGTGGTGCAGAAGGCGGACCTGGAGATCCTGTACGAGGACATCGAGGGCCAGCCGCGCCTGCCGCGCCCGCCCAAGCTGCAGGGCGGGGCGGGCCAGCAGGGCGGCCCGCAGCAGGGCCAGGGCCAGCCGCCGGGCGGCGCGCCGCAGCCGCAGGGGCAGCAGGTGCCGCAGCCGGGGCAGCCGCAGGCCGGCACGGCCGTGGGGCGCCACTGAGGAGCGGGGCGGCGGGGGAGGGGATTGGGGCGGGGCGGAGGCAGCTGGAGAGCGCTGGCAGGCACGGCGTTGCGCAACGCTGTAGTGCTTGTGTGGGGTCAAAGCCGTAGCAGCGGGGATGGCTTGGCTGTGCGGCGCGGCTGCGGCATGGCGCTACCCCTGGAGCGGCTACGTAGGCTGCTCGTGCGGCTGGAGTAGAGGATGTGGCCGCAACGGAGGCGGGGTGCGTGCAGTATTATGAACCAAGTGGCGTGTAGGCGGTCGGGTGACTGGGTCCGGTCAGCGCTGCGTGCCCCAGCTTCGCATTCGCGGCGGCTGGCAGCCGGGCAAGGTAGTACGGCAGGATGGCGGGTGGGGTGGAGACGCGTTCTGGCTGCGTGACGCCCCACGTGCAACGAGGCTTGTGCACGGGGGCCCGACTTGCACTGCCGAGGCAGGGGCCGTACCGTAGGGCGGCTGAGATACGGCCTAGCCCTATTAGGAGGGCATGTTCGTTAGGGTAAATGTTCAGTGGTCGTGTGGCGTTTGCGTAGTAAGTGGTTTGCTGGCATCACCGGTAGCTGTGCGTGTTGGGCTGTTGCTGTCAGGCTGTCCTTTGCTGAGCGCGGCGTGCAGTGTGGGCATGAGGCGCCAACGTTTGTGGGCGTGTTGAGTTTCGGTGTGGTGCAACATGCTTGACGTTCATCCTTGCTGGCCACCACATGCTAGTACTTGCTTGAGGCGCCGTCGTGTGGGTGGTGGGTGGGTGGTGGCGCAGGCAAACTTTGGCCACCATGCCCCGGGTTGCGACATGGGCTAGCTGGGATGCCACGGATGCAAGCGGCTCAAGGATCATCGGACACGGAGGTGTTAGGGTTACTCCTTCGCGCGGCTTGTAGGGCGACGGCATGGGTCTGGGCTGTTGACCTTACAGGTGACAGCTTGCATAATTTGTTTACCGTAAGCAGCTGGCATGCTGCTGCTTGCCATGTGGATGGTCACCGGAGCATTAACACCATCTTGTACGTACGGCATGTAACTGTTTCAGGCTTGAACGGCTTGCCTTGGCCCTTTCCCCCGGGCTCGGGCCCGCTGTGTGCTTGGCAACAGTGCCTTGCCGACTTTGCGCCCACCCGGACTGCAACAAGGTAAACAGCGCCCATGTGGTCCCAAGTGGACCGTGGAACCCCGCGGTAGGGCAAAGGTGCGACGGCTGCATGAACTTCGCTCTAACCATCACACTACCAGCAGCTGCAGTGGAACGCAACCCTCAAGATGGTTATGGTACTTGCGTGCACAACCTGGCCTGCCAGCGCGTGCCTAGCGAAGGCGTCCGTGCAAGCTATTGTCGTTTGTTAAGTATGGACCAAAGGGCGGTAAAGCTTCATGTCAAGGCTGCCAAGTGTCCCTCCACTTGCTGCCCTCCCGAGCGGCTGGAAATCTGTGTACCGTTACGGCGAATTGGCTGACCCGTGGGTCACATGTACGTTAGGCAGCCGCACCTGGTCGTGCTCCAGGTCGTGACCGCAGGCTCCACAGACAAGATGTAAAACAAGGAAGTGGACCATCGCAGTACGCTAAACTGGACAGTGGAAGCTGGGTAGCGGCGGAATCCAACAAGGCATGGTGGCGTGTTAGCACTGGTTCGGGCAGGGCACTGCTGTGGACGTGTAGGACAGTATTACGGCGGCCAATATGACATTGCAGCCGCGTGCCAACAGCAAGATGCCCAGCAGGACTGGTATCTTATTTTATTTTCACAAAATACCGCCGCTTGCAGGCCGCGCAGCGGCGCCAAAATCATAGGATTTTATCGAATCTGATAAAAGAAAACGGGGCTGGACAGGGGTATTTTGGGCGTCGGGTTTTATCAAAACTGATAAAATGCCTTGGCGGAAGAAACCAGCCCTGATTGCCCAGTGGACATAGAAGGCTGGAGCCGAACGAGAGGACCGCTGCAAGGCGGAAGGTGCTCACGGTGCTACCGGGACGTAGACAAGGGTCACGTGTGCAAGGCACGCGGCAGATGGCACGTGCTCCCAGGTACATCCCGGTGGTACGGAGTGTGGGACACAAGACACCGACAACAGGATTGAGATTCGCTTTTTGTTACATGGACGGCAGCAGCCTCCAGTACATAGCGTTATCTTGCGCATTGCAGCTTCGCACGGGCCGCACGGTGGAAATTGTTGCAATGGGCTAATGCCATTCAGTGCTGCGGCAACGACCCAGTTCAAGCGCCGCTCACTCCCACGCCCAGTGCACGCAAGGCATGTACGAATCAATGCAGTATGCGATGAAAAGTTCTTGAAAGCCGTCATGCCGCAAGGCAGCACGGCGTTAGGGCCACCAAACATGTGCCTACAAAACGATTAGGAGGATTCAACTACCCAACACAAGTGATGGCCTCCCGCTCTTTCCTTCGACCTCACATCAGTGCCCTCAGCTTAGGCACAACAGGTACAGTAGCCCTCAATAAATGCTCACTGTAAACGGCTCGCTCTCCCTCGACTCCCAGACCATAGCACACAGTAAGACTGCCTAGATCAGCACTGCCAAGAGGTGCAAGGAGCCCTGGCAAGAGTAGTGCTATAAATGCAGTCCTCAACTCACAAGGCCATGCACAAGACGGGCCAACCAACTATCTTGGCGCCGTTGCCGGCAAACGGTTCACTGAAATTTGCCATGCGCTCTGGATGACTGCCACTCACACTGTTCCTCATGCACACCAATGCCCCAGCGCACCACAGCGTGGATAGCAAGGCTAACCGTATAACAACTCATTTTCTCCTACACCGCGCACAAAGCTGGTGGCCGCTTTATACGTCGTGCTGTGGCTAACGTACACTGAGCGTCACCTGAACGCCGTACCAAAACGTTCCTCACATACCCGTTTTCACACAGCTCTCCCCTCCCTACTGAGCGCCCATCCCTCGAGCAAGCCGCCGGCCGCTCACCCCTGCTCACCGGTAACACACACTACCTAACGAGCAGTTCAGTGCCGGGCCTGCTGCTGCTGCTTAGCCATGGACGCAGCGTAGTGCTCGTCGGCCATCTTGCGCAGCGCCGCGGCCGCCGACACGCCCGCCTTGTCCACCAGCTTGGAGAACATGGTGCCGCTGTCCGCCAGCAGGCGGGCGGGGTGGTCAAACTCCACCAGCTCGCCCTGCTCCATAACCACCACCTTGTCGCTCTCGATGATGGTGTCCAGGCGGTGCGCGATGGTGATGGTGGTGCGGTCGTCAAACACCTTCCTGATGGTGTCCTGCACGATCTGCTCGGTGTGCGGGTCCATGGCGGCGGTGGCCTCGTCCAGGCACAGGATGGGCACGGCGCGCAGCGCGGCGCGGGCCAGGCACACCAGCTGCATCTGGCCCAGCGACCAGGCCTTGCCGCCCGTGCCGTCCACGTGGCCGTCCAGGCCGCCGGCGTGCTGCGCCTGCGCCTCCAGGCCCACCTTCTTGAGCACCTCCCACAGCACGCCGTCGTCCTGAGGGGCGGGGAGGAGGGCAGGGAGCAGCGGGTCAGGTCTCCAGGCCAGCAAGCAGAGTTGAGCAGCACTGACAACCCCATTTGCAGATTTGCTACTGCGTTTGTAAGATATGATAACAAGCAAGGGTCAACAGGTGGGGCTCAAAGGCTGGCAGGTTTGATCAAGCGGTAGTGACAGTGTAGCGGACACGCCCTTTTCAGCCACACCCCAACCAGCTGCCAGGGCCCACCTGGAACTCTCCGAAGGGGTCCAGGTTGGATCGCACGGTGCCTGAGAACATGACGGGCTCCTGGGGGATGATGGACAGGCCCTGGCGCAGGCGCTTGAGCGGCAGCGTGGCGATGTCCACGCCGTCGATGATGATGCGGCCCTTGCCCAGCTCGAACATGCGGTACAGCGCCAGCAGCGTGGTGGACTTGCCGGAGCCGGTGCGGCCCACGGCGCCGACCTGAGCGTGTATTAAGGAGGGAGCATGTGTATTAAGGTGTGTGCGCGGACGATGGTCGGTGTCGCATGTAGCCGGCTGCGATGGCGGCTGACGCAGTACAGGCACGGGAACGGCTGTTGTGGATTGGCCGAAGGTGCGCCAGCAGGCAATGAAGTGCGGCAGTGGCAGCCGGGGGTTGCGGACATGCAGCACCGACACCCGCGCACACACGCACACGCGCACACGTGCACGCACCTTCTCTCCGTCCTTGATGCTGAAGGTGACGCCCTTGAGCGCCCAGGGCGCGTCCAGGCGGTACTGCATCCACACGTCCTCGAAGCGGATGTTGCCGTTGGAGGGCCAGCGGGCCAGGGCGGCGTCGTCCACCACCACCTGCACCTTGGAGCTGGCGGGCACGATCTGGCCGTCGGGCAGCGTGAGCGACTTGGCCACGCCGTCCTGCTGCTTCGGGTCGAAGAACACGCCGTCGTGGGGCACGTAGTTGGCCAGGTAGGACATCTGGGGGAGGGGCGGCGAGGGGGACAGGAGGGCAAGGGGGTCAGGAAGGATTGCGGAGGACCGTACCGAAACGCCTTTTTTTCCTTGGGACAAGCAAAGTACATTGTGCCGGCAGCCAAGGCCTGACTGCATACCCGGAGGTTCGGCGGCGGTGCCGGCACGTTCAGCAGCACCAGGTGTCCTGTCCCTGCCCAGCCCTGCCCCCGTGCACTCACCCCCTCGACGGAGTGAAACAGCGAGATGGACTCGGAGATGAAGCGCACCACCCAGGTGTAGAACACGAGCATCTGGATGATGTTGGAGAAGGCCAGACCCACGGTGGCGGCGCCCAGCTGGTCTGCGGGCGCACGGCAACACGCAGCGGCAGGGCACCGGTCAGCACAGGATCAGCACAAGGGAACCTGCGCAACCACAGCGCCATGAAACAGCAAGCAACACCGCAGTTTGCGTTGCCTTAGCAACGACCCTGGCCCGGACCCTAACATGTCTTACGCCCGTGCTGCATCGTTCGCACACACCCTTCCCTCCCCACGCCTGACTCCCCTGTCTCCCCTTTCGGCCAAGCGCTCACCCTTGAGCCCCACGGCGAAGGCGCTGACCACGCCCACCAGGCAGGCGCCGATGAGGTCGCAGTAGAAGGCAAGCCACAGGTTGAGCGACTCGGCGTTGAACACGGCGCTGTTGGTCACGTCCGTGCGGCGGGCAGCCTCGCGGATGAAGAAGTCCTGCTTGGAGAAGGCCTGCACCACCGCCAGGCCCTCCAGGGTCTCCGCCACCAGCCCCACCAGCTGGCCGCCAGACACGGAGCGCGCCTTCTTTAGCGCCGTGGCGGCGGGCAGGTACAGCGACAGCATGATGAGGGTCTGGGGGCGGGGGGCAGGGGCGCGTGGGTTAACAGCGGTGAGGGTTGTCAGTTGAAGGGGTGGTGGAACAGGCACATCCACACAGATTGGCGCAGGTCTGGAGCCAACTGGGCATGCACGGCGAGCGAGCGATGGTGCTGGACATGCCAGCCATGCGGCCCCGTGCCCCCCACCCCACTATGCGGCACCCTGCCCCACCATGATGATGAGGAAGCCGGTGAAGGCGCCGAAGAAGTTGATGGTGACGGACACGGTGATGGTGGTGGACAGCAGGATGAGGCCGTAGATGCCCATGAAGTGCACGGCGTCGGGCAGGTTCTCGTCCATGATGTCCTGGTCCTTGGTGAAGTTGAGCAGCAGGTCGCCCACGGGGGTGACCAGGAAGAAGCCCATGGGCGCGTGCAGCACGTTGTGTAGCGCCTTGCGGCGCAGCTTCTCGCTGGAGCGCAGCACCCACCACAGGAAGGTGGCGCCGCGGACCAGCATGGTGATGTAGAACAGGCCCACCAGCAGCAGGTAGATGAGGCAGTAGAAGGTGGTGGCGGAGGTGTCCTGCACGCCCTTGCGCGGGAAGTGCTTGTACTCGTCGTTGACCCACCAGCGCACCCAGAAGTCGGACACCTGGCGCGTGCACTGGGCGGCCAGGAAGAAGATGAAGGACACGGCCACCAGCGCCAGGTTGCCGTACCAGGTGTAGATGAGGGCGGCGCGGGTGGCGGTCAGCTTGGCGGCGGGCTTGGCGTCGGGCTTGGCGGCGGGGCGGCCGATGTTGGTGGGGGCCAGGGTCAGCTGCACCGACTCACTGCAATGGTGACACCGGCAGGGTGATAAGGGGTGGGGTCCGTCAACAGGACGTGCTCGGTGTGGGTGGCAGGACTACCATGACGCACAGCAGCCAGGCGGCAAGAGCGGCATTCCCCATCTCGGCCCACACACTGCAACAGCCACAGGCAAGCAGCACAGCGCAGTGCGCAGCAGCAGGCGACTTACGACTTCTGGGGGGCGGCCTTGCCGTCGGTCTTGGGCTTGGGCGCGGCGGGCGGCGCCTCCTGGGAGCCGGCGGCGTGCAGCAGGTGGGTGATGGGCAGCAGCCTGCCCAGCAGGCCCTGCGCCTCCTCGTTCCAGGATCCGTAATACAGGCAGCGGCCCTCGTCCATGATGGCAACGGCGTCGCACTTTGGCAGGAACTCCACCTGCATTTTAGGGCAGGTGCGAGCGAGGTGGGTTAGCAGCAGGTCCTGTACCGTACCGGTATGCATCGCATCGCTTCAGTTGAACAGCGAACGGAGGAGAGTGACCTTGCGCCTGCTGGCGTGCCCTACCTGGTGGGTGACCAGGATGACGGCCTTCTGGGCGAACAGGCCCTTGATGCAGGTGTCGAAGATGTGGTGCGCGGTGTGGTGGTCCACCGCCGACAGGGCGTTGTCCAGCAGCACCAGGTCCGCGTCGGCGTAGGCGCAGCGGGCCAGGTTGACGCGCTGACGCTGGCCGCCGCTAAAGTTGACGCCGCGGATGCCGGCCCTGAGGTTGGCAGAGTGCATAAGAGGGCAATGAGGTCAGGACAGGCTCGCTCTGCGTTGCACCGAGGTCACGTCGCAACGCCTGGCAAAGCTACAGACGCAGAACCATCAACCGAGTAGGTAGCAGCGGTCCAAAACATAACATTAAACCAGTTATTTTTGATTCTGCAATGCGGTACCCGAACAATGGCTCACTTGCTCTGGTCGCCGTTGGGCAGGATCTGCAGGTCCAGCGTCAGCGCACAGGCGTCGATGACAGCGTCGTACTTGTCCTGGTCGAAGGCCTCGCCGAACAGCACGTTGTCGCGCACCGACAGGTTCTGCAGCCAGGGGTTCTGCGGCACGTAGGAGATGCGGCCGCCCACGCTGCAGCTGCCGTGCTCCTTGACCATGTTGCCCAGCACTGCCTGGATGAGGGAGGACTTGCCGGCGGCAATGCGGCCCACCACGGCCACCACCTGGCCGGGGCGCACGCTGAAGCGGGGCACGTGCAGGTGCCAGTTGGGGTTGGCGGGGTGGTGGAACACGCCGTTCTCCTGCGGGCGAGGGGAGGCGAGGCAAGGGGGTGTTAAGTAGTGGTATGTGAGCGGCTGACATCATTAGCGGGGTGGGTTGAGCAGGGGGCGTGCGCAAAGGCGGAGGCCATCAAGCCTGAGCCCGCCTCAGCTGACAAATTGCTGTCGCGTCCAATCGTAACCAGGATCCCCAACACTCACAATGCTGGCGCCAGGCTGGGAGCCCTTGGCGCGGGCGTCGGTGGTGGTGCCCTGGGGGACGTCTGCGCGGCGGGCGGGCAGGGGCAGAGGCGGCGGTGTGAGCCACGGGCAGGCACGTTGCACAGGCGACACGTGCCGGCCGTACATGATAAGCGGTATCAACATACTGTCAGCGCAAAACAGTGAATTCCGCTTGTGCACAGTTTTGGGACGTTTTCCAGTATGCAAGGCACTCACCCTCCAGCAGGTAGGCCTCGAGGCGCTGCAGGGACGCGTGGGCCTCTGCAGCGGGAAGGGAGCAAGCAACGAAAGCAGTGGGTGTGTCAGCCAGGTAGGTCCGCTCTCAACCGTGCCGGCAGCGAGTCCAGCAGCTTCAGACGCCACCAGCAACAGGCAGCACAAGACCGCACAGCCGCTGACGTGCGGTGTTGTAGCTGTTTCCCAGGAAGCAAGCTTGCCCCCGGAGTAATAATACCCGCCCATACATGGCACAGCTCAGCAGGTGCGTGGGACTCACCCGACACGGCGCGCAGGGCCTTGGGCAGCACCACCAGCGGGAAGCGCAGGATGTTGAACAGCGACAGCGTGGTGAAGGCCACGCCGGACACCAGGCGGGCCTTCTGGAACTCGTAGGTGGAGAAGATGACGAAGGCGGTCATGGGCGGCACGCAGAACACGCAGGCCACGTTGATGACCTTCATGACGGCGTTCCAGAACGCCAGTTTGAGCTCCTTCTTGCGCACCTGTGGAGGGTGGCGGGGAAAGGGTTGTGGGCGCGGAGAGCGAGTGGTTAGCCAGGCTCGAGACGGTTGGAGACTGGAAGTTGGGGCCTTAAGCTGGACAGCCACAGCACAGGAGCCCGCATCGCCACCCAGCACTATCCACTGACGAAGTAGTAACACGGTACTTCTGAGCAGCGTGGCAACGCTTACCGCGCTGATCTGCTTCTCAAAGTACTGCTCCCAGGCGTAGTACTTGACCAGCTTGATGGCGGGCAGCACCTCCTGCAGGATGGAGCCGCGCTCGGACACGTACTTGGCGTTCTCCAGCTTGATGCGGATGATCTTGTAGCCGAAGAAGTACTGCAGCGGCAGCACCAGCAGGATGACGCCCAGGCCGGGCAGCATGGAGTCGTTGGTGAGGTAGCCCAGCAGTGACAGGATGGCGGCAGCCTCCAGGGGGGCGGTCCACAGGTAGTGGAACTCCTGCGGCACGGAAGCGAGGTTGTACAAGGGAGGCGGGGCGGTGAGCGCCTGGTCACCGACTGGGCAACGAAGAGTGCCAGCTGTTATTACTGGTGAACGGGAAGTACCACGTCTGGTGGAGCTGATAAGCAACGTGCAACCCTCGCTGTGCGGCAAGGAAAGTCGAGCTCCTGACAGGCTTGGTGCACACGTAGTAGCACCGCAAATAGCTCACCAGCGCGCCGTCGTAGATCTTCTGGATGTCGGAGGCCACGAAGTTGACGATGCTGGCGGCCTGGTCGGCGCGCACGCTGTTGAGGCGGAAGGCCTTCTGCGTCACCGCCTGCACCAGGGAGGCGCGGGCGCGGATGCCAACCTGGGGGGCAGAAGCGAGACCAATAAACGCACAACTGGTTAGCAGACGGCTGGCGACGTTAGTAATTACCGTAAGTGCAACTTTTAGTTCCCGCAATTCATGTGAGCATCGGCTCACCGGGGAGTGCACGCTGCACAAGGAGGGCGGCGCTGGACAGGCAAAATGCATGAAACTGGTGTCGGCCGACCCACGGGTCATGCGGTTGGCCGACACGTGTGTCCCCTGGCCCCCGCGCGCACCTGCATGCAGATGTAGCCCATGCGCTGCAGGCACAGCCCCAGGAACCAGGCGTCCAGCGTGAAGCCCGCCATCAGGCACCAGCCGGCGGTGGTGGAGGAGTAGAGGCGGTCGGCGCTGCTGTTCTTGGCGGCGGCCAGGCCGTTGACGTGCGCCAGCAGACTGCGGGTGGGGCGGGGGCAGGCGGGGAAGAAAGCGCGGGGTCAGGCGCGCCACAGTGGCGTAACAGGTCGCAGGTCGGCTGCAGCGGCACTGTTGGCGGTACCAGATGAGATGTGCGCGCAGTTTGGTTGCGCTGGGCGCACATGGTTAGTTGCTGCTTTCCATGACAAGGCAGATGCACCGGTACGGACAAGGGCAGGCTACGCAGCCCAGAGAGGGCAGCCTGAACGCACCTGCGCACGAAGAAGAAGGCGCCTGTGATGACGAAGGCGGACCAGCCGCACTTGCACAGGCCACCCAGGAAGTAGTAGGTGCCGAAGGCCTTGCGCAGAGCGCGCACCAGGGATGGCTTCTTCTCGCCATCGCTGGTGTCGCGGAGCTTGAGCTCAGCGTTCCAGTGCACCTTGAAGGCGTCGTAGGCGTCGTCAGCACGGTTCTCCGGAGGCATGCCCATGGTCTCGGCGTCGAGCTCGTCGCTGCGGAAATGCGCCCAGTCGCAGAGTCAACCGCCTGCCGCGCAAACATGTCTGCACTCCGTATGTTGGCTAGCCATATGCGAAACTCACCCACGGCGCGCAGCCGCCACGTGCTTCAGCATGTATGAGAAGGAGAACTTGGTGAAGAACCCCTTAGTAGGGTCGTAGACCTGCCCGGAGGCAGGGTCGTGTAGCTGTCCCATGGCGTTAGGGTCCTCAGCACGTCAGTATAAACGGCTGTTACTAGGCTAAAGCTTGGTGTGATAACTTCTTTGTGTCACGCCTTTCCACGACCGTCGTGCGTGCTAGAGGTATGAAAAGGCAGCGTCGGTTGAGGGCCGCGATGACTTCTTAACACTTAGGATTCGATCACTGAGGAGCGCGCATGTCACTGCGCTACTCTGCAAGGATATGCATGCACGTGCTCAGGATGGCGCAATATATGGGCTCACACAGTCAAGCGCGAGCCTCTGCTGGTGCGTGGTACGGCACGTGAGAGTAGTTGAGTTCGGGAGTCCGAAAAGCTCCGACGCCCCGAAAGCTCCGACACCAAAGAGCCTCGATGCAAGCTACACTTCAGAAGCATAATAGTTCTGGTACTACTACGCAAGGTGCACTGCATTGATACGGAGGGCAACATCGGCTTAGTAGTGCACTCGCGGTGCGCAAAGCCACGTTCGCAACTCCACAGGGCGATAATGAGTTTCAGTCCACTCCATGTACAAGGCACACGCTTCCTTGATCGTTGGGGAGGCCGGCGTTGTTGTTGTCGTTCCCATGTATGTGCGTCACTCAGTCTCCAACTCATACTTGCGCGCGAGCTTGCGTGGCATAAATTGGTCAATAAAAAAATGTGTGACAGGAAAAGCATGGTGTCCATAGTGGCAGTCCAATTTTGCAGAAACGTGTCGGGCACGGACCAGCTGTCAGTCCCAAAGGACACGCACAGTAAGAGCTGCCCTACCTCACGTGCCACAGTACCGGGTCACAGCGCTAGCGCAGGATGTTCGGACTCTAGGGTCGGTCGGACGACGCACGCGGCCAAGCACGCACTTTGGGTGCACCTGTTAGCTCCTACGAGCGACTTGTCTTTGGGCGCGAGCAACCGCTTGACGCCCAACGCACGCAGTACTAGCAGACTGGCAATGTAGGAATCATCTGCGTGCAAGGGGCAATGCGGGGCAGGGCGTATCGGTGGCACTGGGCGCAAACCCAGCTGACCCCTGCAACCGGACGGTACCAGGCCCCCGCAATTGATGCGTGTCAAATCGCCGCTGCCCCTCACTGCCATCTGACAGCACACAGCAGATGCGCCCAGGAAGCTTACATGTCCAGTTGAGGCCGGGTTCCGACTAGCAGCCAGACCAACGGGGCCGCACGACGCCGGTTGCGAAGTGAGCAGCAGGTTGGAAAGCCAGCCACTGCCCTTGCCCATGCCCTTGCAGCCTGAGTTTAGCCCTACCGTATGTGCCCAACAGCCCAAGCCTGGGAAACCCACCCATCATAACGCAGGAGCTCGCCAAAATGCTGGGGCCCACAAAGCCCCCCAGCGCTCAAATTGAGGTCCTTCCCAATCCTCTGTCTGCGCTACCGTACCTCAGCACCTGGGCACCTCCGAGGGCCATGGAAGGACCCGCAAGACTTGTTAACCCCATGGCGCAACGGTTCCTCGCCTTTCACGCACGCGTATCCCCATGGCCCATGAACCCACGAACAGCGAAAGCCCTGGCGAAACATGCGGCCACGCATGTCAAGAGCTTTACAGAAAAATGACGCCCGGGAAAGCAGTGTCATCCCACGAACCTGCCACACCCTACCCCTGCCCCTCACCCCGCCGCCGCGCCCGCCGCCCCTCCCGGCCTGACCCCCGCTCCGCCGCCCCGTCCTCCCCGGCCCCCTCCCTCCCCTCCCGCCTCCCTCCCTCTCCCGCCTCAGCCCCTTCCGCCTCCCCCGCCTTCTCCCCCGCCAGCCCCAGCCCCGCCAGCGTGCCCCTGTGCAGCGCCCAGCTGAGCTCCACCCACTGCTCCAGGCTGAGGTCCTGCGCCCGGGCGTCGGGGTTGAGCCCGCACGCCGTCAGCGCACCCTGCACCTGCATGCACAATATCGGTAGGTGCGTACAGGAGGTCAAAGGTACGTAGAGAACGAAGCAAAACAAGGTCGTTTTGCAGTGCAGCGTGCGCCCATGTCCACGTGCACCCAGGACTGCCCCCGATGTGGCCCTCAGAACTCCCCATCTATGCGCTAGTTGGCTCACCCGCGCGTACAGCCGACATCGCCCATGCACCTGCCAGCACTGGTGCCCAGCGCACACACCCGGCCCTGACTTCGCCCGCACGCCGTTGCAGCTCGCACCCCTGCCCCTCCCCACCTGCTCAGGGCTGTGCAGCGGCTGCAGGCTGTTGCGCATCTTCTTGCGCCGCTCGCTGAAGGCCTTTGTCACCAGGGCCAGGAAGGAGGGCTCCGAGGGCACCTGCGGGAGGGGGGGCGGGGAGGGGGAACAAAGTACTAGTAACGCGAGGTGGTGGTAGTAGTAGTGTAGTAGTAAA
>VFQN01003711.1_pt1 | contig 21291 bp, 35 predicted proteins | sample 3512371 | NCBI WGS metagenome assembly VFQN01 (sample SAMN10412370, study PRJNA504923) | tailings metagenome | isolation source: Replicate 2 from Balatoc abandoned mine | place: Philippines: Itogon, Benguet | collected 2017-08-28
GGGCCCTTGCAGGTGTCAAGGAATACGCGGGGAGAGTCAATAAGTCGGTCACCTGTTGCGCAGTCTTGTTTGATCATTCCGGCGTCATACCGTAGTAGTGGTACAGCAAAGATCGCATTCCTCCCGTCAATGGAACCAGGGGAGGACAACCCCCAGTCCGTCATGCATTGTGGCATAGCCCGTGGTGCGGTGCAGCGCCTGGTCCCTCAGGCTCCCTCAGGGTAGGCGGTGTTCTGCCGCTAAGGTCCAGGTGTGCGTTGACTGCGCCGGGTGGAAACATGCACCAGCACCCCGTGTCGCCCCAAGGGGAGGAGCCCCTCTTGGTATTACAGCCCGGGGTAGAGCCTAGCACGGCCTGGATTTGGGCCGTGGTGGCAAGTACCAATACCGCCCTGACCTCTGGAGTTATTGTAAAAATATTCCGCAAATGCCTCCTGCCGAAGCTCATGACACCTTGCCTGCTGCAGCAGCGGGTGGGCCTTCCGTTGAGACGAGTCCCCGCCAGGCAGGTTCTACCAGGGGAGCTCCCCTGGCGCCCTGGGTTTCACAGGCGTATCCACCCAGTAACTTTGAGCGTCTGAACGTGCTCTTGCATCAGCGGAGTTCGGTTGCTCATTAGCTGGGATTGAAGTCAACAGCAGGCCTTGCTGTCCCCACCTCCAAACCTTGTACGCCTCCTGATGGGGCGCAGGGCAGGACTGACGAGGGGGCGGTTGGTCGTTGCGGGCGTCGGTTTGAACTTTGCTGACCTTCCAAGGACGCATCATGCCAATTGATTAAGGACAATTGCATCATTCTGCTAGCTCCTGCGCGCATTTGTTTTATCTTTGTGACGGACCCTTTTGCTTGACTATCGTTTCCGTTCACGCCCATTTGCTACATAGCCCGCAATCCACTGAAATATTGCAGTAGCTACAAGGTCTAGCAGTAACATGGAGGAAGCTACGCCAGGAGCTGAGGACTTGTCCGGACATGGAGGGCCAGGGCACGCGCGGCAGGCCCCCGTCGGCTGTATGTTGTTTGCAGCAAGTTGAAGGCTATCACACTCCTAAACAGGGGATTACAGCATAAAGGCTTGCCATGACGTCCGTGGTCCTGGGGACGCGCCCGGACTGGACTCGGAGCACCCTTGGCATCCCCATCGACACGGTGGTCAAAATCCACCCTGGGTCTGCTGGAGGTGAGCCCATGGCCCGTGCTCCTAAGTACAGGACAGGTCTTGGGTACAGGTCCGGGTGCAGACCCGGTGCACCAAGGGGTGTAAAACGGCTCTCACAGGTGCAAGCGGGATAGCAAGGGGTTTTGGGTTACTACCAAGGCGCCGTATTCCAATGCAGCCCGCGAAGCAAACGCGCGGAGCTGCTGCCACGTGGGGGCTGACGCTGAGGCCGGCGAGGAGTGGGTACGGGGTTGGGGCGCGACAAGTAAGGCACACCAACCAAGCGTTTGTTGAAAGGGGCTAAGCGCCCGGGAACATGGCCGTGCTGGGGCTGGCCGTGTCGGTGGGTACAACCTAAACCGGCTCCCGATGCGTGTCATGGGACACCTGTACACGTCCCTGCTGCAATGCCCTATTACAGTGGCGCACATGGCACATTTTGTGATTGGGGGTTGGATGGGTGGGGTGGGGTAAGCCGCTGTGGCGCAAGACGCATGCTACGGACGTGTCCTTGGGCAGCATGGCAGTGAGCGTGTGGGTCCAGGCGCACACGCAAACACGTGCCCACGTCCGGCTCAGACCCGGCCGCCCCCGGGCCGTTGGCCCGGTCCTTGTCCCACCTCCTCCTCACGACGGCCCGGTCCCTCCGTTGTCCCGGTATATCGTGTCACCTTTTCTCACCGCCCTGACTGCCATTTTACCGGCCTGCCCCCTGCCCGCAGCCAAGCCCGACATTGCCTTCTCACGCAATCGCGTGTCCGTGTCACGTGTGCCTGGCGCAGCAGCGAAACCGTGAGTACGGCGGCTATTGTACCATGGCGTACTGCTTGCAGCGGTGCCGGGACGCTGCAATCGCGCATCGCGCGTCACAAATGCACAACGCTGCTGCCCTAGGCTGCCTACGGCCCCCACTCGCCAAGGATGTGCGGGGTGGTGGTTTACCCCACGGAAGGCGGCGCGGCAGGGGCGTAAGGCACACCATGGGAATGCACGAATGCTGCTGCGGTAGGCACCCTCCGCCTCATCCTCGCAAAGTACGGTTGGTGCGCGGTGATGGCTAACCGTAACTGCCAACCGCGCCCGCAGGGAGGACGAGTACGACGTGGGCTACGTGTACGGCCCCGATGCAACCAACCAGGACGTGGCGGCGCGCAGTCTCATGCCGCTGCTGCGCAAATTCGTTGACGGTTACAACGTGGCGGTCATGGCCTTCGGAGCCACGGGTGGGCGCACGAGGGCGGCTTCCTGGTTTGATTGACTTGCATAAAGAGGCCCAGGAGGAGCCCCTTCCGGTCGGTCGGGCTGTCGGGGTGACTGGTTAAATGGGCAGGCCAGCTGCCACGTGTTTGGCCATGCCCGGCAGACGGAGTGCGTTAGCGAGTGTCCTGCATGCGGCAGCCCGCCATACCTATCTTCACCACCTGCCTGTCCTGCACACCCATGTCTCCGCTCCTTCCGCTCCCCCTGGTCCCCTGCTGCAATGCCTTTGCATGCGGCAGCCTGCCATGAACACCTCCATCCGACACTGGCTGTCGTGTCTGCGTACCTACCCTCCCTCAGGCAGCGGCAAGACGCTGCTGCTTGAGGGCAGCCGCGGCAAGGAGCGCGGCTCGCCCGAGGGCGGGGGCCTGGTGCACCTGGCGCTGGACGAGCTGTTCAAGCTGCTGGCGGAGAAGGCGGCGGCAGTGGGTGCGTGGGGCGGGCGTGCGCGGCAGTGCGTGCATGCGCGATTGCTGGGCCTCCACGAAAACGTGGTTGACGATGCATGGATCCATTGCGCGCCCAAGCACCCAGCGGCGCCCTACTCTTACTCAGTTTTGCCTAGCTCAGTTCTACTTGCATAGTGCCTGACGACCGGGCTGCTGGCAAGCGCTTACAGGACATCCACATCCGTATCTCATCACCTGCCTTCAGCACCATGCTCACCGAGTACTGCTCCACCCAAACGCCCACGCCCCGGCAGCCCACGCGCCTGCTTGCCTGCCTTCTGATGACTCCACTCTCAATCCAATTGAAAGGCCCACCCCGGCTACCTCCCGCCCCTGCAGCCCACGCGGTGGCCGAGCGCCGCCGCGGCCCCACCGCCCGCGCCTTCGACTTCTTCGTGGAGAGCTCCTTCGTGGAGCTGTACCGCGAGGACGTGTACGACCTGTACGGCACGTACGACAGGAGGCAGCAGCACGGCGCCGCGGCTGTTGCTGGGCAGGGGCAGGGGCAGCAGCAGGCGGCCAAGGTGCAGGTGCAGGTGGGCAGGGCGGGGCGGGTGCACAGCAGGAGGTGGCCTCAGGGACCAGGGTACAGCCCACTGGAGCGAGCGAACTGATAAGCTTCCTGCTTCTCGCACAGCATACATAGGGGCACGCCGACTCACACATCAGGGCACACTGAGCGGACAGCTGAACCGATGTTGAGCTGGTTTTGTTGGACTTTTCGTCGCGCCAGCTCAGGTAACAGGGCAGGCATGTACCGATAATCGGTCACTGGAGCATGAGCCCCCCTGTAATTCTCATCTAGCTGCAACTGCCCCGCCTCTCCGCTACCCGTGTGCCCCCTACCCCGCAGGTGTACGAGGACCCCACGGAGGGCTACCAGTGTGCAGGCCTGGCCTCCCGCCCCGCCCGCAGCGCAGTGGAGCTGCGCACCCACTTCAACGCCGGCAGGACCGCCAGGGACGCCACGGTGCGATGGGATGCAGCCTAGCACCAGCAAAATAAGATTGGAGAGGCCTGGAGTTTCATTAAAGCGTGGAACACGAGCTGGAATGAAGGAGGGGAGCAAGGACCCAAACCGCGTGCCGTAAGACTGCGGCCATCTACCCGCGGTACCCCTTGCCGCGGGCACTTTGGCATGCAGTCCATACGTCTTGCCCGTGCTTTGTGCGCTCAACACATAACCCCTCTGCTGCCTCCCTGCCCTGCGGTTTGCCCTCCCCCAGCGCGAGGACGTGGGCCCGGTGCACGAGCGCGCCTCCGCCGTCTTCACCGTGCACCTGGCGCAGTACGCCCCGGCCGTGGTGGCGGGGGAGGAGGACAGGGTGGTGGTGGGTGCAGGGGGGTTGACGCAGGGGATGCAGGGGTGCAGGGGGCCCCCATGCGGGCGGGAACGGGAGCAAGGGGCGAGTGTTTTTGCTAGCGTCCAATGCAGTAATACCTACCATTGAAACGCAGCTCCCAATGTAGCCCTGCGCCAAGCCCTGAACCCGCATTGGCACTGTAGCTTGGCACATACCGGGAGTACGGTACGCACCCTGCCATTAGTACACACCCAACTGCCAATAGTACACACCTTGCCTGTTCCAGGTGTCCAAGCTGCAATTCGTGGACCTCCCCGGCGCTGAGCGCCTGGCGGAGGACCCGGAGGTGCTGCGCCTGCGGGAGGGCCCAACCGTCAACCGCCAACTGCACGCCTTCGCCGCCACCCTGCGATCACTGGCGGAGGGACCCGGCGGCGGCCTGGCGGCGGCCGCGACGGCCAATGGCGGCAGCGCCGGCGGGGCCAGCTTTGTGGGGCAGCCGCGGCCGGGCAGCTCGGCGGCGTGGGGTGGCGGGGGGCTGGGGTCCGGTGGCGGGGGCCCTGTGGGTGTGGGGCCCATGTACGTGGGTGTGGGGTCGGCCATGCCGCTGGTCAACTACGAGGCCAGCGCGTTGACCAAGCTGCTGGCAGGTGGGGAGGATGGGGCGCTGTTGAGGAGGAATGGTGGAGGTGGGCAAGGGGGGTGTTGTGGTGACGGGATCGGACGTGGGGATCAGTGTGTGCAGGGCCACCGGGCGGGACGCAGCAGCGGTAAGGGGCAATATGCCAGAGCTGCCTTGCGTCGTTGAAGCTCCCGTGCACAGTAGAAAGTGTTCACTGTCCTGCGTGCACCTCCTCGCACCTCCTGCACCTCCCGTGCTCACTGCGCACCGTTGCTGCTGCTGCCGCGGCTGCAGACCCGCTGGGCGGCAACTCTCTGTGCCTGCTGGTGGGCTGCCTGCGCCAGGGGGACGGCAGCAGCGGCCTGCACGCGCTGACCACACTGCAGCACCTGGCCATTGCGCACGCGGCCAGGAACTTCCCAGTCATCAACCACGGCAGGTGGGCCCGCATGCGCCGTCTGTGGTGCCATAGGCCTTGCTTGCCCCGCAGCTACGCCTCCGTGTTTCGTCAGTTCCCAGCACCCTTGCCGCTGGCCGCTGCCGCTGCATTACACTACACGACTCAGCTGGCTTGAGCTCAGTGGCACCATTAGATGTATGTATGCCACATTGTACGCCACTGATCCTTGGTACACACCCCGGTTCGACGAGCCCCTCTCGTGTTAATTCGCGCAGGTCCCGCGGTCTCATGCAGAAGCTGCGGCAGCGCATCCTGCTCACGCTGGAGGACAGGCAGGTGGGCCGCGGTGGTGGAAGCCAAGCAAATGGGGCTCCTGTGGGCGCGTACTGGACTTGACAAGCCGCCAGCAGACAGCACCTGCTTCACTGCAGTAGCTGCCTGCCACACATGCTGTGCACTCCTGCTCGCACCGCACGCGTTAGGCCCAGTGTTTTAGCCTGCCCCCAACCTCCATTCCTCGCTCGATGTTGGCCCCCCACGTAACCCACACCCCCAGGCCCTGCGCGACGTGCTGGACGCCACCCCCGCCGAGGGAGACCCCAACAACATGGCGCTCACGCTCGCCAAGGTGGGACCCGGGCAGGGTGGGGGTCATGGGCCTCACGCTGGCTAAGGTGTTAATGATGATGACGGTATGCTTGGGCGGTGTGCACGTACTCTAGGTGGACGGCAGGCCCTGCACCCCTACATGCGGCCCGCTAGCTGCGGAGTCAGCAGGCAGACGGCGGGGCCCCTGTCGGTGCTTGATGGCATCGGCATCAGTTAAACTGACACGCTTTCCACTCCTCTGGCCTCCTCGCTCCTGGCCTTTTACGCGCTGCCCCTCCCTTCAGCTGCGCGACCTTGAGACCCGACTATTGTAATTGAAGGGTGCCTCCTTGCGCCGGCATTGGGTAGGCTTATAACACAGGTATTTTGTTGACGCATTCCCTGCCGCCTGCCCCCCAGCTGCGTGACCTGGAGGCTCGGCTGCTGGCGGTGCGGGGGGAGAACGCGGAGCTGGCGGAGGAGAAGGCCGCGCTGCAGGTGGGGAAATGGGGTTGGCCGGTAGAGGTAGTGCAGGTGGTGGAAGGGCGCACTGCCACGGCGGGGGCTTGGGGCGTCTGGGCCCAGGAGCCTCCTGGGTGAGCAACAGCGGGGCCGCGGGACGCTCACCCCCCTGCAGCCTGCACCTTGGCTCCGTACAGCGCCTGGGGAGGTGGCTGACTTGTGCGTTCCTGATCACTGCTGCTAACCCACGCTCCGGTACCACCTACTACCTACTAGTGTATCCCATGCGATGTAAACTACCCGCTGCTGCTTTCTCCCGCCCCCGTGCACACCTTCCCCCCCATAGGCTCGCCTCGACAAGCTACACCAGGTGCGTGTGGGTTGATGGCAGCATCGCACTGCAACCGGTAGTGAGGAGGCCTTGCAGTGATGGTGTGCGTTAGTGCCAGTACCGTTATTGCAGGTACGGGTCTTGCAGTTGCTGTAAAAGGGGCCCCGAGACCCATTTAAGACGCGGTTACTAACCCCAGTTGCTTCCACGCCCGCGCTCGCGATCGGGGCCCGCAGGCTGGCGAGGGCGAAATGGACGAGAAGGAGGAGCTGCAGGTGGGTTTACGGGTGGAGGGCATGGGAAGTGGCAGCAGGGGCGGGGTTGGGTGGGTTAGCAGTAGGCCTTACGGGAGCGCGGGTGGATCTGAGGAGCGCGTCAGAGCCGCCCAAGGCCCGCATTGTGCCGCATGTGCAGCGTGTGGTTCCCAACGCCAGACCTACGGCGTCCAGCAAGCAACGTCGATGCTGCATGACCTGTACCGCTACCGGCATCAAGTAACGACTATGACTATGTTGAGCACAGGCTCACTGACACAACCATGACCGCTGCCCCCGTCCCTGGTCCCACAACGCAGGAGGCGTTGATCCAGAGCGAGGAGCAGCGGCTACAGCTGGCCAGGGCGCTTATAGACTTCCAGGTGGGGGTACCCGCAGAGCGGCAACGGGATGGAATTGGAAGCCAGTAGGGTGTGCGGAGAGGCGGGGCGGGGGGCTGGGTCTCGCTTCTTGCAGTAGCCGTGACGCACAAGCGTTGGCTTGGGCTGTGGACAGGGTGCGATGGTTGGTAGGCTGCAGTAGGCTGGGTGCTGTGCACCGGTATCTAGTCACCGGAATGCCCGCCCTACCCCGGAACACAAGGAGTCATGATGCCGAACATGCGTACGCTGTCGAGTTGGTCGGGGTGTAAGTAAGTGACCTGCTGCTTGCTGTGATCTCGTCTTTCGGCCCGCCCCCCCCCTTTGCGCCAGATGGAGTACAACGAGGCCAAGCAGGAGTGGGAGGCGGCGCGCTTCGAGCTGGAGGCCAAGCTGCTGGAGGTGGGGACAGGGGGTGGGGGGAGCGGAAGGGGAGGTGGGGCAGGGCGTGGGGGCATGGAACGGTGGCTGGCGGGAGGGAAAGGAGGCGCGCGGCGCCCTCCGTATTCGTGAAGGAGCGCGGAATATCCATGGGCGGAAGCGCAGACTTGCACGTTGTAGGTATGGAGTCGTGCGCTTGGCAAGATGAGCAGCGGCCCGGAGATCGGCAGCCGTGGCTCCGGGGCGGACGAGGAGGGTACCACCGTATGGTTTCGCGGCGTCCACCTGCGCCTGTCAGGCAAACCCCGGTCGCAACGCCCCTACCCCCTTGCACCTCTGCCCAACCGCTTTGCACATTCCGTCTGCGCAGGCGGCGCTTCACCGCCGAATGTCACTCACTGCACAGTCACGCTGTTGCAGCACGCCACACCGCGTCTTCTTCCACAACGAACCTCGATGCTCCCTCCTGACCAGCCACCTCATGTGTTGCCCAGGCTGAGGCGAAAGGGCTGGAGGCGGCTGTGGGGGCGCAGGAGGAGAGCAGCGCACGGGTGGGTAGCGGTGCAGGTGCTGAAAATACCATCACCACAGCGGGCAGTAGGTACTAGGCGATGCAAGGACAGTACCACATGGGCAGTTCCCAAGGGAGGGCAGCATCATCCGCGGAGGCTGTGAGCTGCAGATTCCGCGGCAGGATATCGCACGAGTGGGTGTGCCGAATGGGTGAAGGGACCTCGAGTGGTCATAGGTGCAGTTCATGTGGAATGCCAGATGAGGCCTGCATGGCATCGGTGGCAGGCGGGGCGGAACGTGTTGTTCAGTGCCACCGGCATCCGTGCATGTGTAGCGATGCAGGTTGCGTGGACACGTAAGCATATTACCAAGCAGGTTCTATTAGAGGGCGAGGAAAGTGGCATGTCCGGTGACTAGAAGCAGACGTCGAGGCGGCTCCGGCTGTGAGCTGTGGGTGCGCTCCGTGCATGTGTGCAGTGCGTGCTGGAACATGTTCACGGTCGCGGCCCTCGACCCACTGCCGCCGACCTTCCACCGACACTGCTGCTGCGTTTGCATGGTCCCTTTGGCACACTGCTGCCACAGATATCGGAGCTGGAGGAGGCTCTGCGTCAGATTGCGGGCGAGGGGGAGGACGGGGAAGGAGATGCGGAGGAGGAGGAGGAGGGGGGTGACGACGACCTGGTCGCTCGGGCGAAGGTAAGCCACTGTAGTGGGCAGGGGCAGGGGAGCAAGGAGTGCTGCGAGAGCCGGGTGTCCGCGACCACCGGGCTGGGAAGCTGGGGGACGTGCAGCACCGGCGGTGGAAGCCACTGCGCCTGGCCTGTCGTGCAGGACGCCCAGTGCGTCATGAGCGGAGGACGGGACGCGCCCCTGCACTTTGAACAGACGGTTGCCTGGACTCTCCGTTGTACCTGTCGCGCTCCGCACTACGCCACCCCGCCCACACCTCCTGCTCCCTGCAGGCTGCTGCCGCCCGGGGCCGCAGAGCGCTGGACACTGCCAAGGAGCGGGTACGTGCGGGGGGAAGGGAAACGCGGGCCCCGAGAGGGCCTCCCGGCACTGCCGCACGTAACGGGGAGGCAGCAATGGGGCGGGGGTCGTACACTTGCATGGTTCCAGCACGTAACACTCGCCCATGGAGGCAAGCAAACTGCCGTTTAGGGCGGCTGTTTACGGTGGCCCAGAGGCTCATCTTCCCTTTCGCCCTTCTTGGAGACATGTCCTTGACCCGACCTAGCGTTGGAGCAGAAGGAAGAACACGCCTGCACCGCAACGCCCCACCTGCAGCCTACACACACCAGGCTAACGCAAATTCACTTGCCCTGTCCTCTTATGCTACCCGCCTGCTGGCCTGGCCGCTCCCCCTAATGACCGCTCTCCTGCCACCCTGCCTGTACCACAGGAGCGGCGCATCGCGGAGCTGTCCGCGGAGCTGTCTGAGGCGCGGCACGAGCTGCAGCAGCTGAGGGAGGGGCGCGTGGCACGCATGGAGGAGGACGAGCAGGTGAGCCGTGTCCCTGCGTGTGGGTACACACTCCTGTGTACGGGGAGGGTAGCAGGGAGGGCACGTGGCTGCTCCACCAGCTACCTGCAACCATTACGTGGCATCCACAAGCATTGAGCTCCAGGGTTTGCCCCCCTACCCCTACTCGTACCCTTCCCCTCGCCTCACGCTCTCCACCCCACGTTCCTCATCTGCCCCCTCATGCTGCCTTGTACATCAAACTCACCCTCTGCTGTTCCCCTTGTCCCTCTCCCCTCCCTCCCTTGTCCTTCCACTACCTCCCCAGTCCCGCTCTGACTACACCTCCAAGCTGGCGGCCCTGAAGCGCGAGGTGGCGGAGATGGGCAGGGCGGTGGCGCTGACCGCCTCCGACCCGCAGACCGACCTGCGGGTGACGCCCCACGAGCTGTTCGACATGTTCGGGCAGCTGGCACAGCAGGACGCCAAGGTGGGTGTGGAGGGGGGCGGGGGAAGGCGAGGGAGGGAGCCGTGTGCGGGTTTCCGGTGTGGGTGTTGTGGTATGGGCAGCTGGCGCAGCAGGACGCAAATGTGTGGGGCGGGGCTGCATGTGCGGCTGTGATTGGATATGGGTCTGCTTGTTGGAGGGGAGGGCCAGGGTGCTCAGCCGGCAAGCAGCAATGGTGAGGCAGCATGGGACAGAACGACAGCACAGCTGCACATGCTGCTGCCCTTGCGAGATGGTACACCTGCCGAGCCACGGTCCACAACTGCACCACAAGAACGCCTCATGCGGCATGCTAAGCACCAGACCCCAAACGTTTCCGCCCTTGCACCGTTCAATCTCCACGCTCCCCGCCGGCCCTTGCCCCCTGATGCCGCCTCCCGCTCCCCCTTTCTTCTTCCCCCCTACAGGTGTGCACCGACCGTGAGGCCTCCATGCGTGCCGAGGTGGAGGACCTGAGGACACGGCACGCGGAGCTCAAGGGCCGCTTCGACGCGCTGTGGGCTGCGTACAGGGAGTGAGTGGGGCTGGTGAGGGAGGGGGGCATGGGGGGCAGTCGGGTGGGACCTTGACGATGGGAGGATGGAGCAAGGAGTGAGCGCGGTTGTGCAGTACGGCGGATGTGCCCCGGTCCGCTTGACAGCTGCTCGTCCCAGGCGATTCCGGTACCCTCCTCATGCCCTTTGCCAATATATTACAGCTGAACGGAAGGCCGGTCGCTGCCTCTTGGTCCCTCTCCCCTCCCGCCAGACTGCGGTACCAGGTGGAGGACACGTGGCCCACCGATGACCCTCCGCCGCCACGTGTCGCCAAGGAGGAAGAGGTGGCGGGGGCGGTGCCCCAGGCGCTGACCAGGTAGGGGAGTAGTGGCAACGGCGGGCGGGGATTGCCACTGGCAGGGGAGGCAGTCCGGCGTAAACAGCTGCTGCACACCTATTACAGAGGACCAACACAGGGTTCCCCACTGCAATGCCCTATTTGCTGCGCCGCCGCGTGCCGCGTGTCACGTGCCACGTGCCGCAGCTCCGACGCGTCCGCCGACGCCTCCACGGTGGCAGCGCTCCGCGACCAGGTGGCGGCGCTGGCGGCGGAGAACGCGGCGCTGCGGGTGGCACGTGCCGAGGAGGACGCGCGGCTGGGCAGGCAGCAGGCCCAGGCCCCGCAGCCGGCACCTGCACCCGAGCCGGCGCCGCCGCAGCGGCAGCGGCAGCAGCCGCCAGGTGCGTTACGGCGCTGCGCGTGGCCCCGGTTCCGGATATGTCCTGCCCATGGTGCAACCCAGACGTCGTATGTCGGCATGCGGTAGCCTCTCCGCTTGCCTGGCCCTCGTGCCTGCCTGCCGTCAACGGTCCTCTGCTATTCTTGCCCCGACAATAAACATGTATGCATGCCCGCCCCTCCGCTCCTTATGCCCCAGAGGTGCTTCCCGCCCTGGAGCTTGAGAATCAACGGCTGAGGGAGGAGCTGGACAGGCTGCGGAACAAGATGGCGGCGGGTGGGCGGGGGTGGGGGTGTAGAGGCCGGAAATGATGAGCTTTTGCGAATCCGCGCGTCCGGGAGCTACCCCAGTTGACGACTGTGCGCTTATGGACGCAGGGTGCTGTGGGTTGCTGGCTATGCAACTGGCGGAGGGTTGCTGGGGCAGCCTGCACTTAGCCCAATCCAACGCCGTGCTGCCGGCCGTGCTGCAGCGTGCCTGTTTCAAGTTGTAGCAGGACAGACGTTGCTGCCGTTCGTATCGCACGCTGTGGGAAAGTGGGCGGGTCACATCCCGGCAAGCCTGCTTCCTCTTGGCTGTCTCGCTGCTCCCTCCCTCCCTCTGCAGACCCTGCCGCCGCCGCCGCCAAGGCCGCCAGCGGCTCTGTGCCCACTGCCGCCGCCAACGCCGCCACGGAGGGCGTCATCCGCCAACTGAGGGAGCACGGACAGAAGACGGCGGTGGGTCGGCCTAGCGGTGCGTTTTTATAAAAAACGTTTAGAAAAAACATAACCATTTGTTTTATTAAAAATCGATGCTGATTGGTTTCGTGAACAAGTTACTGGATTTTGTGATCAAATGATCAATATATACCCGAAGGGGCCCCGAAGGGGCAACGAAGCACTTTATATGCCCTCCGGGGCCCTCCGGGCCGAAGGGGGGCATATATTGGGGGGCCCGAGCATGAGCATGTAGCAGATGGCTGTGGGCGGGCGGTACGCGGGAGGCACTTGTGCCGCTCTGACGGGCCGTGCCAGGAGTCTTGCCGTATATGCTACAATCCTGGAAGGTTGCGACCCGCAGCCCTTTCGGCTTGACATTCACCAGGCGCATCCTTTCCCCAATATTTGTCCCGGGTCCCAATAGGTTTAGTGTGCACTGGGTGCTGCGTTGCACCCATGATGTAATCATTTGCCGCCAACTGCCAACCGCCACCCCCAGGCCGACCTCCAGCGCAAGTACCAGTCCGCCGAGAGCCGTGCCACCATGGCGGAGGAGCAGCTGGCGCAGCTGCAGGTGGGCGCGGGGTGGGGTGCTGGTGCCGGATCACCAGAGGGGGTGTGTGTGGGTTAGGAAGGGTGTGGGTGAAGGCCAGCGATGGAGGGCTGAGGTCAACACCATGGGGTAAGGATAGCCGGCGCATTTGCAGGTGGAGAGGAAGGATGCGTGGGCTTTTGGCGGCAGGGAAGCGCGGGTGTAAGGGTGCTGCTAGGTATGGTTTCTTAGGCACAGACCCTGTGGATAGCACGCGCATACGCAGCGGGGTGCGGAGGCATACCACGCGCGCAACACGGGCGCGCCTGCCTCCAGTTGTAAAAGCAAGTGCGCGGCGGAGAAATGTCGCAAGGCTTTACGTAACTCGCCAGGGCCACGATGTTGAACACCCTCCTGCGGCGGAGCGCCATATCCATCCTCCCCCGTGTACCACCTGCTACCAATGTCTCCCGCTCTCTGCACTCTTACAGGGACATACTCAACTGACGCCCCCTTCCTCCTCCCCTCCCCTCCCCAGGCCTACATGGCCAAGGCCAGCGTGAGCTACCAGAAGGAGATTGTGCGGCTGCGGGCCATCGTGGGGCAGATGGAGGTGTCCATGGGCGTAAAGCAGGTGCGCAAGCCGTACTCCCCTTGCCAGACCAACATGCTCCCGCCCCTTTTGACCTTCTCCACCAACCTGGACACACCCCACCCTGCTGTACAGACACCCTGTCAACCCCACTCCGCCTGGTCGCTTGTACTCTGAGCACAGGTCAGCTCATTCCCAACCCACGCATGACCCCACACACACCCACGTCACACTGCTCCCGCAGGGCAGCTACCTGAACCTGAACCCGCTGGAGGGGGCGGGAGGCGGCGGGGCGCTGCGGCCCGCGGCGGAGGTGCTGGACGAGCACGAGCAGCGGGGGAATGGGGGCAGCAGGCAGGGGCAGCGGGGAGGGGGGCAGGGACAGGGGGGTGCCCGGCAGCGGTGAGGAGGGGTAGGCGGAGGTGCGCAAGGCTGGGGGGAAGGGTGGTTCAAAGATGGTGGTGTCAGTGCGTCCCATCTCGTGCACGACCGTGTGGTGGATCCATGCTGGACTGTGGGGTGCGGTTAGATACTGCGCGCAGCGGTACAGGCATCCTCCTTGTGCGCGAGGGGGTGGCGTGGCATGTGAGAATGTAGCTAGTCCTTATTCGCCTTCCGCATGGCCAGGTGCGTGATTTATTGGCGGAGACGGTGTCATGGCTACACCGCCGGGCAGCTGCGTTCCTGTCGAGGCTTGGGGAGGTAGCGGCTGATGGTTCCACTGCAATGGGCGTGGACATGGCCGCCGGGGGCAGCTCGGCAGCCCCTGTGATGGGTCATAGAGTGACCCACGTGAAACTCGTCATGGGCCATAGAGGAACAGTGTCCCTTTAGCCTGCCTGCTTCACCACACTGTAACGTTAAGTACAATGCTGTCCCCATGCACTTCTATATGTCCTGGGCGCGCGCGTAAGCAGGACACGTAAGGCTCGTGCCGAAATTCGACAGCTTTGGCTTTGGCTGCCTCGACTCCCTCGTTTTGTGCGCCTTCCGTTTTGTGAGGCAAAAGTGTAGATGCCATCTCCATAACGCGTACGGTGTAGGCCGGCTGTGAGGCAAACACAACACTGCGAGTAGCAGGTCTTCTCGACGACGATCTCTCTCGCGTAGCTCACAGGCGTACCAAGGCAAGTAGTAGTGAATGCAGTGCGGGATGCACGCATAGCAAGCCTGAGGCAAGAAAAGACGAGTCAGTCAGGTTGTCTCCTTCGTGCCTGACGCGCGACCCACCAGACTTGCAGTCAATACACACTTGTCCAGCTTCGTACATGCGATGCCCCTTGTAAGTCCCTACACGCTGCTTCTTGCCTTATTGTAAATCTGACGCCCTGGTGTGTTTTCCTCGATACCCTCAGGTGCTTGGGACCATTTTCCCCAAGTGTGCGACGGCTCCACGATCAGCAATGGAAGCAGACAACTCCATCACCAGCGCCCCTCAGCAGCAGCAGCTTCCCACTGCGGTCCAGCTGCACATCCTGTCCTTCCTGTCCCCAAACGACAAGGCTCTCAGCGGCCGCCTCACGTGCCGGGACGCATGCGACACCCTCGCCGAGGCTCACCACTGCACCGCGTCCCTGTCCCAGCCGCTGCCGCCCCACGCCGTACCCTGCGCCCTGGCGGCAGGGGAGCAACACGTGCGTCAGCTGCCCTTCAAGCACAAGCTGCAGCTCCTATGCACCGCCTCTGTCAGCGGGAGCGAAACCAACCTGGAGGTAGCCCTGGCACTCCTGCAGCCCAGCGTCTTCCCAGAGCTGCTACAGCAGTACGACAAAGCGTGGGAGCTGGTCAGGCCCTACGACCCTGGGGTGGCGGCGGTTGGGGCGGGCCACCCGCAGCTGCTGGGCTGGCTGCTGCGCCGCTGCCCCGGGCTGCTGCTGGCTGACGACGTGTTGGATGCAGCGGCACGGCACTGCGACCTGACGGGGCTGCAGGTGGCGTGGAGTGTGCTGCAGCACGGGGAGCCCGGAAGCAGCAGCTGTGGGAGGAGGAGTGGCGACAGCAGCAGCCCCAGCCTTGGCCAGGGGGTACTGGATGCAGCAGCGGAGTCGCCTATGCCGGACGCTATGGCCAAGATGGATTGGGTGCTGGCTGCTGGTGAAGCCAGCCTGCTGGAAAGCACGGCTGTGGCCGCGGCCCGCTTGGGGGACCTGCGCCGCCTGCAGTGGCTGCAGGACCGCGGCTGTCCCGTGGGCGGGTGCCGAGTGCTTGCATGCGCCCTGGAGCACGCGGACCTGGCCGTGGCGCAATGGCTGGTAGACGAGGCGGGGTGCGGCCTGCCGGGGGCGGGCGACGACGGGGCGAGCTGGGATGGCCTCCTCAAGGCGTCGGCAAAGGGCCCGGATGGGGTGTCGAAGCTGCGCTGGCTGGCGGAGCGGGGGGCTCCGCCTCTGGACAGCAGCAGCAGCAGCAGCAAGCTACTTTGTGGTTTGGCGGTTACGGCGGTTGAGGCGGGGCAGGTGGAGGTGCTCCGCTACCTGCAGCTGCTCGCAGGCTCCGGCACAGGCCACGCTGAGGCTGAGCTGCATGCAGCGCTAAGGGAAGCAGTGCCAAGGGACGTCCCGATGGCCCTGCATCTGCAGCAGGAATGCGGCTGCGTGCTGACTGGGAATGCGTACGTGAGGGCTGCTGCGACGCGCAATGTCGGCATGATCCGGTGGCTAGCATGCCAGGCAGGGGTGTCTGCCGTCGACGTGTCTTACTGGGACTCATTCACGCTGCTCAGTGAGTGGGATGACAGAACGCCCGCCGAGAGTCGAGAGCGGTTGGAGGCATTGCAGCTGCTGTTTGGCGCGGGGTGGCGCGGGTGGGAGGTGCGGAGCGCACTCCTTTTCGCCGCTGAGCGGGGCGACATGGCCATGCTCCAGTACCTGGAGCAGCAGCAGCAGCAACAAGAGCAACCAGCACCAGACAGGCAGTTCTACGAGGGCTTGATGCTGGCGGCGGCAAAGTGTGGAAACGCTGCGCTCCTGGAGTGGCTGATGCAGCGGCCCGCCTTCCTCGCGGCTTTGCACCGCTGTGCGCCGTACGCTATCGTAGCGCAGTCTTGCGACCTGGGCACGCTGGTCGCGCTGCGGCGGCTGGGCGTGCCGTGGGGTATGGACGATCTGGTGGCTGTTGCGGCGTACAATGGGGACACGGCAGTAGCGGCTCTGCGCTGGCTGGCAGCAGGGCGCGCCAGTGGGGAGTGAGGATACCTTGGAGGGCTTGGAACGATTCTACGGTGCTGAGGTGGTGGAATGGCTGCTGGGTTTAGCTACATCAGCTGCGTACGGCTAAGTTGTACCGTGCGCTGTGCTGGGCTCCCTTGTGGCTGGGCGCGCGGAAGTGCACGAGGAGGGACGGAGCAACGGAACATGAAAGGCGCCACGGTCACATGTGCATCCGTTCCAGTCGGGGTATGTCCTGCAACGGGGTGCAGTGCCACGTGTGTGTGGGGAACCAAGTGATGTGGTGCATGTGCAATAGCACGTTGCGTCAGAGCATGCGACGCTGCAATTTGTCTATGGCGCCGCGGGGGGCCAAGAGGGTTTTTGGACGTCGCTGTGTCTAGCCGTTGCGTTGATAGGTTTCACACCCACCAATACACACTCACACGGTTGAGCGGTTCTAGCACCTGCTGGCGTTTGGATGTCCGCACATCACTTGGGAACGTTGCAGCCTTATTCAGCGCAACAGGCCAACAGCACCGTTTACGCGTCGTGCTGCTGCAAGCCCGGCAAGCAAGCTGCGGTGCAGTGGTAGATGCGGAGCACCGATCAAAGGAGGCCTTGTTTCCGCGTCTCCATGCATCGGGGTGCACATGTGGCCCCCATTGGACTGCAGTTCCGAGTTCTTGGGTAGTAATACCGTGCAGCTCCGCTGCTGTTGTAAGTGGGCTCGCTTGTGTCAATGAAAAGGCAGCCAGCAGTGTGGTTATGTCGTTGAAATTCTGTTACCAACGCACGGCAAGTAGTGGGCTGCGGTAGTGACTTGACACTAGGCAGGATCGTACAACATTACAGCATTTGCTGGGGTGCCTCGTTCATTAACGGTCTAAAGCACTACGTGGCGGCACTACCTGCACTACTCTGCTCCGATAAGCTGCTTCTGGGCCCCCGGACGGAAGGACCAAAGCCCCGTTCACCCGACCTGACCCAACCGTGCGCAGACCGTGCGTATTATTGGGTGTACCCGCCGGGTATGCGCCCGCTATGCTCGTTGGTGCACTAATCCATTAGACACAACTGAACCCTGCACTTCATCACTGCTCGCCGCCGCTTGTCAATAGCGTGCCACAAGCACGACTGCTGCGCACCCAGGACAGCAGCCTTCCATACATCCTGTCCCCAATCGGCGCCGCTGGGCATGGTGAGACGCCACTTGTCGGTCACGTAAGAATGCAGACAGTGCGGGCAGGTATGGGCCAGGTCCCTGCCCGCCTACGTGCACGTTGTACAGTTTGTGCCGCTGCCGCAGCTAGCTTCTTGTATCCCCACAGCAACGTGCTAGTGACCGACGAGCAAAGTGCCAGTCACCGACGAGCCCGAAGATCCGGTCAGGCCTGATCTCTCTCGAGCGCTCAATGCTCTTTCCCTGGACTCCGCCGCATTGCCGCCGGCGCGTCACCGCCCCCAGCAGTACCGCCTCTATCAACCCTTGCTCCTCCCGCAGCCGCGGCCAGTACCTCTTGACGCCTTCCCTACCCTTGGGCCAACGCAATGCTGCTTGCTTCCGCCCGCGACGCCGCGCTGTCGTACACGTACGGCAGGAAGTACGGCATGTTGCCGAACTCCTCCACGCAGTGCAGGGTCCAGGCGGCCAGCTGCGCGGGCGGGAAGACGCGGCTGCGCAGCGCCGTGTTGAAGGCGGCGGAGCGGCGGGTGCGTCCGCCCAGCGTCATAACGCTCGTTAGCAGCAGGCCCTGGGGGCCGTCCTGGGGGACACGTGGCGGATGGGGGGCGTGTCGGGACAACGACACGTGGCCGACGGCACGGGCACGTGGCGCCACATGAGCACGTACTACCGGTACCCCGTCGAGTTGGCAAGGCAAGGTGCCGTACCGTACACCCTATCCTACCTCCCACGTGTGCGACAGCTCCTGCATGGGCACACTGCCCGCGTAGTACAGCAGCCTAGGGGACAGGAGGGGAGAGGCCACGGCGACAGCGGGGCAAGGTTGCGGAACGACAGCAGGCCGCGGCGCAGCGTACTTTAAGGGTATCGTACACATGGGTCCATGCGTCCTGTTGCGCGCCTGCTGTGTCCCATGCCGGCATTGTGCATGGAACACAGGTGCCGTACCGTAGACGGGTTGGGCCATGGCAGGCGCGCCGACGCGATCCGACATGCAGGCGGGCTGATACGCGCCACACACTTGAGTTACTTTTCACGCTGGCAGCTATCAGCGCTACAGCGTCTGCTCGTACCTGTGCATGTTGCGCTGTGTGTCGTTGACCACCAGCTTGGTGTCCAGCGGGAAGGACACGTGGGGCACAGCAGTTGGTGTCGAGGCGTTTGCCGCCCAGGCTTGCACGCTTGGGGTCCTGCTGCTGCTGGCGTTGGCAGCAGGGCCCCTGAAGCGCTCCACGATGTGCAGCGCAGTGACCGTCCCGTTGCTGCTGCCATCGGTGCCGTTGGTGCTGCTGTTGCGGCCATCAGTGCTTGCGGTTGGGTCGGGCAGCTGGGTCCACTCGAACGACACATGGTCGACTGCAGGCGGGAGGTCGAGATGTACCGTTCGTTGAGGGCTAACCCAAGTCAGATACGGCAGCGTCAGCACATGAAAGGCCTGCTGCGCTGTCCTTACTAGCGCTGTGCGTGGCCATGCCAGCACGGCTAACCCAGTGAACCTCCCCTGGGCAAACCCGTGCCGTGACATGAGGTGTGAGCGAATGGCTCTGGGTTGGGCACATGGTGAGGCGGTGCCGGACCAGGCCAAACGGGGACCGCTGGACAGTGCACCAGCCAGTGAACAGCAGGCACGGTGCACGAGGCTCAGTACAGCCATAATCAGGGGAGTGGGCTCCCCTGCCCGTGACAGTGACCGCGCCTCCCCAAGCAGCGCTTACCCGCATGCCACAGCTTGTACGCGTCCCACATCCAGCCGCCGTACAGCAGCCGCCCCGGCCGCCCCACGCTGAACCACCACTCCACGTGGCTCGAGTTGACGCCCGGCAGTGGTGCGTGACGCAACGTACGATGGAGGGCGCCGTACTCATCCTCAATGTCGTACATCTCTATTACACCCTCTTCCGGACAGCGCATGGAGGCGGGCCACGACTGGACCAGCAGCTCTGCCGGTGGTTGTGTGTGCAAGCAGGGCGGAGGGACGACATCCACACGCACAGCCTTGTCTATGCCAACCGGCTGCTGCTGCTGCTGCTGCTGCTGCTGCTGCTTTTCCTGCTGCGTTCGTTGCGCTGGCAGTCCTGCAGGGCCTGTGTTGGGCTGCAGAGGCTGCGAGAGAGGGGACGCAGGTGCTCTGGGTGGAGCCAATCTTGTTGTGTCAGCTGCGGCTCTTGCAGCAAAAGGAGTCGGGGTGGAGGCGGAAGCAGCAGCAGCAGAGCCCGCGGCTGCAAGGAAGGCCGCTGCAGCGGCAGGCTGCGATGGCGACCTTCCAGCAGCCGGTGGCGGTGCTGGGGGCCCCGGGGCAGGGGCGCCTGAGGCGTGCTGGTGCTGGTGCCACAGGAGCAGCAGGACGGCGAGCCCTACCCGCGAGACAGTCTGCAACCGCAACGCCATGCTGCGCAATGGTGTGGCCAAAAGGTGGGTTGCAATGCCGGTACTGTTGCTGGTATTGTTGCTGTTTTTGTTGCGAATTGCTGCTGGGGTATGGCGCGCTGCTGCTGCCTCTCGTGGCAGCCCGACTGGGGCGACCATGCACCGTAATGCGCTAGCTAGCACGTCTCGTACTATGAGCTACGCTCGTGGACGGTCACAGTGCTTCCAGCGAGCGCAGCAGCGCAGCAATCATGAGGATAGCAGACCTGCGCTGCGAGTTAGTGCGTGAGGTGCGGAGGGTCCCGCGCACATTGTCAGGGCACATGGGGCGCGCAGGGGGCCGAGGGAGAGAGGTCTTTGGCCGCGTTGTGTGGCCCGAGGAAATGCCATCCCGAAAACAGCTGGCCAGGACAGTGCGCTGTTGAATTGACAAGGTAGATTACAGTGTGGTTACGGTGGGCGGTTCCAGTGTGTTCAACATACACGGCACACGGACAAGGCGCGGTGACCCATGGGTCTGCCATCGGCCTGGGCCGACAACGCACGCATGATGCATGCAGCCCAGCTGCTTGCTGCGTTGCAGTACAGACACGCATAGACCAATCAGTTAAAACGCTAAACTAAGTGCATAGTGCAGAAGGGATTGCAGCAACAGGCGGCCCACCTGGGCGGACGACGGGTATGGAACCGCCATGCTGAAACGCCATGCGGACTTTTTGGCTTGCATTGTGCGTTTGTGCCCAAGGCACCCCTGATCCCCTACACCGGCTACATACACCCTCAGCTTCCTGACAGCCCTTCCTGCACCAGCAGTCGCCTCCGCAAAAGCCGCGTCCTTCTTACCCACAATCGTACTTCGGCACGCACGCCGCATTTGACGTGGTGTATAGCACCACAACAGACAACACGCAATTGCCACGTGCCCCTAAGCGCGCCTTACTGCACGTGGAGCAACCGCTTGACAAGCCTTCCAACCCACAAACCAAGGGCACACCAAACCACCACCAGTTCACGGTCTATCAATCCAGTTCTGATCCACGAAAGCCTGCTGGCCAACCTCGCTACCGGCAGTACGGCGAAGGAATAGCTTTGTGCTATTCATCCTCACTCCTGTGGGTGGAAAGCATCGATGCTGTCACCGTCCTCTAGGCCAACCTGCGATAGGAAGGATGTTGCCAGACACATGGGATGTGAGGGGGGAGTACCGAAAGCGGCGGAGTGGAGCTACAACATCACAAGCTGCGCAGAACACAGGGCCGTCAGGCACGCAACGAGCCACGGGAGATATCAAGGCCATCCGCATAGGGCACCGAGTCACACCGCGACTTGCACTCCCTTACCTCTTCCGCTGTTCCATGTGTAAGACGGGCACCGTAAAACAAGAACCTGGGAGGAGGGTGAGGGCATTTTTATTTTTTTTTTTGGCATTTTATGTTACAATCCAGGTGGTGTGGCCACACGATCCTTACTGGTCC
>VFQN01003712.1_pt1 | contig 21290 bp, 23 predicted proteins | sample 3512371 | NCBI WGS metagenome assembly VFQN01 (sample SAMN10412370, study PRJNA504923) | tailings metagenome | isolation source: Replicate 2 from Balatoc abandoned mine | place: Philippines: Itogon, Benguet | collected 2017-08-28
TCGTCGAAGAAGAACGCGTCTTCCCAATCGAAGGGCCGGGCATCGGCGCTGATGCCCTTGGCGGCGCTCTTGAGGGGGGTCGCGGCGTTGGCCATGTCTGCTCCTGACTATTTCGCCCGCGTCTTATCAGGCAGGCGGGGCCGCGCCAACGCCCTAGAGGGCCGTGCCCACGATGGTTTTACCGGTGAGGGCCCGGAATATCTCGAGGTTCAGCCTGCCGAAGGCCTCGGAGGCCCGCAGTTCCACGGTGCGAGGGCGCGGCAGGTCGATCTGGAAGTCCGCGGCGATGCGGCCGGGGCGGGCCGACATGACGATCACGCGATCCGACAGGAACACCGCCTCCGGGATCGAATGGGTGACGAACAGGACCGTCTTGCGCCCCTCGCGGGCGACGTCCTTCTCGCCCCAGATGCGCAGCAGTTCGAGCGCCATGTCGTCGCGGGTCATGGCGTCGAGTGCGCCGAACGGCTCGTCCATGAGGAGGAGCGGCGGGTCGAGCAGGAGCGCGCGGCAGAGGGCGGCCCGCTGCTGCATGCCGCCGGACAGTTCGCGCGGCAACTTGGCACCGAAGCCGCCGAGGCCGGCCATGTCGAGGAGCTGCTCGGCGCGCCGGCGCAGCGAGCGGGGATCCTTGCCGGCCAGTTCGGCCGGCAGCAGCACGTTCTCCAGGATGGATCGCCATTTCAGCAGGATCGGCGCCTGGAAGACCATGCCGATGTCCGGGATCGGCTGCGTCACGGCGCGGCCGGCGACGGTGATGGTTCCGGTCGTGGCCGGTCGCAACCCGGCCACGATGCGCAGCAGGGTCGACTTCCCGCAGCCGCTCGGGCCGACCAGCGAGACGAACTCGCCGGCCCCGATCGAGGCGGAAATGCCGGCGAGGGCCTCGACCGGGCCGCTCGCCGCCTGATACGTCATGCCGACCCGTTCGAGGTCGATCAGTCCCTTTGCCACGCGACGCGACCGCCCGGATCAGTTCGGCATCGCTACCTTGGTGAAGAACTCGGTCGAGAACACGTTCTTGCACTCGACCTTCTTCGGCAGGCCCATGTAGGTGTTCACGAGATCGACCGAGTCGCACATCTTCTTCTCGTCGATCCAGCCGATGCCGTTCTTGGCATAGCGGTCGGTCTTCATCAGGCCGAGACCGATCATCATGTTGGGCGTCATCACCTCCACGTCGACCTCGGGCACGCGCTTCTTCAGGATTTCCATCGCGGCCTTCGGATCGGCCATGACGTCGCGCCAGCCCATGTAGGAGGCTTCGAGAAAGTCCTTCAGTGCCTTGGGCCGATCCTTCATCGTCTTCGCGCTGGCGATGATCGACATCGAGTACATGTCGAAGCCGAAATCGGCCCACGGCATCATCACGACATTGCCCTTGCCGGCGGCCTTCTCGTAGAGCGGCAGGCCGGTGCTGTAGTCGCCGACGCCGTCGACGCGTTTCTCGGCCACGGCGGCGATCTTGGCGGCGGGCTCGATGTTCACCCAGGAGACCTTGGCCGGGTCGATGCCGTTCACCTTGGCGAAGGCCGGAAACATCTGGCGCTGCGAGTCGCCCGGAGGGGCCGCGAGCGTCTTGCCTTCGAGGTCCTTGGGCTTGGCGAGGGGCTTCTCCTTGAGGCTGAAGATGTTGAGCGGGGTCTTGTCGAACACCATGCCGACGGTCTTGACGGTCGTGCCGCGGCCGATCGAGGCGATGACGACGGCGGCGTCGGCCAGGCCGGCGTCGGCGCGGCCGGTGTCGACCTTGGCGATCGAGTCGCCGGAGCCCTTGGAGTTCTCCAGGGTCACGTCGAGGCCCTTGGCCTTGTAGTAACCCTTGTCGAGCGCGACCCAGTAGGCGGCGTGGTCGCCGACCGCGAACCAGTTGAGCGCGAAGGTGAACTTCTCCTGCGCCGAGGCGGCGCCGGACGTGGCCAGCAGTGCGGCCAGTGCAAGCGACAGTGTACGAGTCATGACGGTCTCCCTTTTCCCTTCCCCGAACTCAATCGACGCCCTCGGCCCAGGGTGCCCAGAGGTGCGCCAGCAAGACGACGGCGCCGTAGAGCAGGAGGCCCACGACGGAAATCCAGACCAGGGCCGCGAACGCCACCGAGGTGTTCATGCTGCTCTGCGTGGTGACGATGACGTATCCCAGCCCGCGCTGGGAGGCCACGAACTCGCCCACGATCGCGCCCACCACCGCGGCGGTCGCCGTGATCTTGAGCGCGCTCAGGATGTAGGGAAGGGCGTTTGGGATACGGATCTTGACGAAGATCTTCCATTTCGGCGCGTTGAAGACGCGGCCGAGGTCGAGCATGTCCGGCTCGACCTGCGACAGTCCGACGGCGGTGTTGATGACCACCGGGAAGAAGCCGATCAGCGCGCCCATCAGCATGTTGGGGAAGATGCCGTAGCCCATCCAGATCAGGAACAGGGGCGCAATCGCCACTTTCGGGAGGGTGTTCACGAACACGAGGAACGGCACGAGCGCGTTGGCGAGGATGGGCGACCACGCGATCGCCACGCCCAGCGCGACGCCCACCACGGCGGCCATCAGGAACGCACCGACGATCTCGATCGTCGTCGTCCAGAGATGGCCTGCCCAGGCCGTGTCGCCGTGCCAGAGGGCGTTCCAGACCGAGAGCGGGGCGGGGAGCAGATACTCGCGGATGTTGCCGAAGGTGACGGCGGCCTGCCAGCTCGCCAGCAGGAAGGCGAAGAGGGCGAGCGTCGGCCAGTAACGGTTGGCCAGGGTGCCGAATTTCGTCATGCGCGCGCAGCGATGAAACTGTTCATCGCGTTCGTCGCGCTGATATCATGGACCCCCATGCGATGAGACTGGCGAACGCGCATTTGCCCGTCAAGGCGAGGTTCGTCCGTGAAGCTTTCCCTGTGCAACGAAGTCATCCGCGAGCTTGCGTTCGAGCGCCAATGCGAGTTGGCAGCGGCGCTCGGCTATGAGGGGCTCGAAGTTGCGCCCTTCACTCTCGGCGACGATGCATGGCGCATGCCAGCCCCCCAGCGTGCTTCGGTCCGTAAAGCCTGTGCCGACACCGGGGTGGAGGTGAGCGGCCTGCACTGGCTGCTGGCGGCGCCGGCTGGGCTTTCGATCTCCACCGGCGATCGAGGCGTGTGGCAACGCAGCCTCGACGTGATGCTGTCATCCATCGAACTGTGCGCTGACCTTGGCGGCGCCTACCTCGTTCATGGCTCGCCCGGCCAGCGCCGCGTGTCTCACCCCGATGATGCGAAGCGTGTCGAGGAAGCCTGGGCTGCGGCCGCCGCCGCTGCGGAGAAAGCCGGCGTGGTCTATTGCCTGGAACCGCTCGCGCGGCCGGATTGCAGCTTCGTCAACACGCTGGCTGAGGCCGAGACCATCGTGCGCGGCATCGGGAGTCCGGCGTTCAAGCTGATGGTCGACACGCTGGCCTCCAGCCTGGAAGAGAAGGAGCCGGTCGGGGACGTCATCCGCCGCTGGATGCCGACCGGTCTGATGGCACACGTCCAGTTCAACGACCGCAACAAGCGCGGGCCCGGCGAGGGAGCGGACAAGTTCGCGCCCGTGGTCGAGGCGCTGCGCGACACGGGCTATGATGGCTGGGTCGCCATGGAACCCTTCGTCTACGAACCCGACGGTCCGACCTGCGCGGCGCGCATGATCGGCTATGTCCAAGGTCTGCTGGAGCAAACCGCATGAAAGTGAAGGTTGAGGCGGTCGACCGCTTCGAGCGCGAACACCGCCTGCGCCTGCCGTTCCGCTTCGGCGTCATCACCGTGACGCAGGGCGTCCAGGCGATCATCCGCGTGCGCATCGCGCTGGAAGATGGCCGCACCAGCGAAGGTGTCGCCGCCGAGGCGCTGGGCGCGAAGTGGTTCGAGAAGAGCCCGGACTTTTCCGACGCGCAGAATCTCGACCAGTTGCGGCAGGCGCTGCAGCTCGCCATCGTGCACTATACGGCACGTGGCTTCGATACGCCTTTTGGCCTCTATGCCGGCAGCTACCGCCAGCAGATCGCGCGCGGCGCCGAGCTGGGCCTCAATCCCCTGGTCGCGTCCTACGGGCCGGCGCTGCTCGATCGTGCAATCATCGATGCGGTGGGCAAGGTGACCGGGCAATCTTTCGCGCAGATGATCGCGGCCAATGTGCCGGGGATCGCCGCGACCGATCTGACGCCCGATATCGAGGCAGCGCATCTCGCGGGCTTCCTCGCGGGTCTGAAGCCGCGCCCCTCGATTGATCTTCGCCATACGGTGGGTCTGGTCGATCCGCTGACGACGGCGGAGCGACCGGCGTCGGAGAGGGTGAATGACGGGCTGCCTGAGACCCTGGAAGAGGTCGTCTCCTACTATCGCGGCCGTTACTACAAGCTCAAGGTGGGCGGCGACGTCAGGGCCGACCTCGACCGGTTGACGCGCATCGCCTCGGTGCTCGATGCCGGAGCGGGTGACTACAGGGTCACGTTCGATGGCAACGAGCAGTACGACGATGTCGACGGCATCGTCGAGCTGTGGCGCAAGGTCGAGGAGACGCCGGCGCTCGCGAAGATGGTGAAGGCGACGCTGTTCATCGAGCAGCCGATCAAGCGCCAGGCGGCGCTCGGCCGGCCGGTCACGGCGCTGGCAAAATACCGCCCCGTGATCATCGACGAGTCCGACGGCGAGCTGTCGACTTTCCCCGAGGCGCTGAAGCTCGGCTATGCCGGCGTCTCGAGCAAGAACTGCAAGGGCTTCTACAAGTCGATTCTCAACGCCGCGCGTGTTGACAGGCTCGGCCCAGGGTACTTCATGTCCGCCGAGGACCTGACGACGCAACCCGGTGTCAGCGTCCAGCAGGACCTGGCGCTGGTTTCGCTGCTGGGTCTCACCCATGTCGAGCGCAACGCCCATCACTTCATCGACGGCATGTCGTCGGCCTCCGATGCCGAACAGAATGCTTTTGCGGCGGCACACCCCGATCTGTACGAGCGGCAGGCCGGCAAGCCGGCGCGCCTGAAGGTCCGCGACGGCGCGCTCGCATTGGGCTCGCTGGGCTGCCCGGGCTTCGCCGTCGGCGTCGATCTAGACTTCGCGGCGCTGCGGTCGATGCCCGATTCGCCGCGCGAACGCCTGGTCCCGGCCCATCCTGGAGGCAAGAAATGAGCGCGAACCTTCCGGCCCGCTTCGAGACCGTGGAAGCCGTCGAGGACTTCATGACTGCGCCGTCGGCCGAGCTTGTGGCCGACCTGGCGGCGACGCCGGGAGACATCCTGGTGCTGGGCGTCGGTGGCAAGATGGGGCCGACCCTGGCGCGCATGGCCAAGCGCGCAGCGCCGACCAAGCGCGTGATGGGCGTGGCGCGCTTCAGCGAGCCTGGCGTGAAGGAAGCGCTGGTGAAGGCCGGAGTCGAGCCGATCTCGGCCGACCTGCTGGATCGCGCGGCGCTGGAAAACCTCCCCAAGGCCGCCAACGTCGTGTTCATGGCCGGCCGCAAGTTCGGTGCGACGGGCGACGTGCCGCTCACCTGGGCGATGAACGTGCAGGTGCCGGCGATGGTCGCCGAGGTTTTCAAGGAATCGAGGATCGTCGCCTTCTCGACGGGATGTGTTTACCCCTTCGTGCCGGTCGAGAGCGGCGGCGCGACGGAGGAGGTGCCGCCGGTGCCCCCCTCGGGCGACTATGCGAACTCCTGCGTCGGGCGCGAGCGCATGTTCGAGTATTTCTCGGCCCGCCATGGCACGCCCGGCCGGCTGTTCCGCCTGAACTACGCGATCGACATGCGTTACGGCGTGCTGCACGACGTTGGCCGCAAGGTGAGGGACGGCGAGCCGATCGACCTGTCGATGGGGCACGTCAACGTGATCTGGCAGGGCGATGCCAACTCTGTGGCGCTGCGCTGCCTCGCGCGCGCCACCACGCCCACGACTCCGATCAACGTCACCGGGCTGGAGACCATCGAGATCCGCTGGCTGGCGGCCGAGTTCGGCAAGCTGCTGGGCCGGACGCCGACGCTCACGGGGAAGGAGGCCCCGACCGGCTGGCTGAACAACGCCAAGCGGATGGAGAAGGAATTCGGACCACCCAGCGTGCCGCTCTCGAAGATGATCGAGTGGACCGCCGACTGGCTGGAGCGCGACATGGCGACCTTGAACAAGCCCACGCACTATGAGGTGCGCGATGGCAAGTACTGACGGGCTGAACGTCAAGCCGATCGATCCCGACCAGGCAGAGGCGGTGTGGCCGTTGTCGATCGAGGCGGGCTGGAACCAGAACATGGCCGACTGGCGCTTCATGCTGGGCGCCGGACGCGGCTTCGGTTGTACGGCCCCCGAGGGGACGTGGCAGGCAAGTTCCCTGATCCTGCCGCTCGGCCAGAACCTGGCCTGGATCAGCATGGTGCTGGTGACCGAGGAACGTCGCAGGGGAGGCGTCGGCACCGGCCTGTTGAAGCGCTGCATCGAGGAAGTGCGGGCGGCTGACGCCGTCGCCGGCCTCGACGCCACCGAGCAGGGACGCCCGATCTACCTGACGCTCGGTTTTCGCGACCTCTACCCGATTGCCCGCTGGCACTTCGACGGCGTCAAAGGCGAGCCCGTGGCGCCGCCCGCCGGCGTCACGGTCCGGCCCATTACTCCGACGGACCTGCCGCGGCTCGCCGTCTACGACCGGCCGCTGACCGGCATGGAGCGGCCATCGATCCTGATGCACTTGGCCATGCGTCAGCCAGGTCGGGCCTGGCTCGCTGAAGACGCCGGGGGCAAGATCGTGGGCTTCGTGCTGGGACGCGAGGGCCGCACGGCGACATCGCTCGGCCCGGTGGTGGCGGATCGCGAGGCCCTCGCCCTGTCGCTGATCTCGCGCGCGGCCGCCGCCGGGCCGGGTCCGTTCATCATCGACGCGCCGGAGGCCCACAAAGCCATTCGCGCCTGGCTTGAGGAGCAGGGCGCGACCTCACCCCGTGGCTACATGCGCATGACCCTTGGAACGGCGAAGCGACTCGACGACCCCTCTCACGTCTTCGCCCTCGCAGGCCCCGAATTGGGATAGGATGCAGGCATGAGCACCGACAAGGCCCTTCACTGGCGCGATCTTCCGGCGCCTGTCCTGTCCCTGCTGCGGCAAGGGACCGTCATTCCCGCCCATCCGCTGGCGCTCGATGCGGAGCGCAACTTCGACAGGCAGTCGCAGCGCGCCTTGAGCCGCTACTACCTCGACGCCGGCTCGGGCGGACTGGCGGTGGGAGTGCATTCCACGCAGTTCGCCATTCGCGAGGTCGGCCTCTATCGCCCGGTCCTCGAACTCGCCATCGAGACGGCACACGACTGGACCGACCGGCCGCTGATCATGATCGCGGGGGCCGTCGGCAAGACTGCACAGGCGGTCGAGGAGGCGCGCACGGCGCGGTCGCTCGGCTATCACGCGGTGCTGCTGTCGCTGGCCGCGCTGAAAGGGGCCAGCGAGGACGAGCTGATCGAGCATTGTGCGGCCGTCGCCAAGGAGATGCCGCTGATCGGTTTCTACCTGCAGACCGCCGTGGGCGGCATCAGGCTGTCGCGCGAATTCTGGACGCGCTTCGCCGCCATCGACAATGTCGTGGCGATCAAGGTGGCGCCGTTCCACCGCTACCGAACCCTCGACGTCTGGTTTGTCATCGCCGGCGCCCATGCCGAGGATCGCATCACCCTCTACACCGGCAACGACGATCACATCGTGGCCGATCTCGTGACCCCGATGGTCGTGCGCACCGGCAACCGCGAGGTCACGCTGCGCTTCCAGGGCGGGTTGCTCGGTCACTGGAGCGTCTGGACGCGCGGCGCGGTGAAGATGCTGGAACGGCTGAAGCTCTCGGTCTCGAGCGGCGCGATCCCGCCCGACGTGCTGGCGCTCGATTCCTTCGTGACGGACTGCAACAGCGTGGTTTTCGACGTGGACCATGATTTCGCGGGCTGCATTCCGGGCTGCCACGAGATCCTGCGGCGGCAGGGGCTGCTCAAGTCGGTCGAGTGCCTCGATCCGCATGAGAAATTGAGCCCGGGCCAGAGCCAGGGCATCGACCGGCTCTATGCGACCTATCCCGAGCTGCACGACGATGCGTTCGTGGCAGCGAACCTCGAGCGCTGGCGGAACTGAACCGTTGGAAGAGTTGTTCGCATCCCACGATGCGCTGGCGGTCGCGGAACTGGTCCGCGGCCGACAGATCGGCGCCCGGGAATTGCTCGACGCCACCCTGGCTCGTCTCCGCGCGGCGAATGGGCGGCTGAACGCCATCACCGATTTCTACGAAGGCGAGTTGCTGGAGAAATCAGTCAGGGCGGCGGGCGATGGCCCATTGCACGGCATTCCCTTCGTCGTGAAGCAGCTCATGGCCGATTGTGAAGGCACGCCGACCACGGTGGGCTCGCGCTTCTTCGCGAAGGAACCGGTGGCCCTAAATGACAGCGCCGCGGTCGCACGCATGCGCCGCGCCGGCCTGGTGATCGTTGGTCGCAGCAACACCAGCGAGTTCGGCCTGGCGCCAACGACGGAGCCCGCCTTCGGTGGCGCGACCGTCAACCCCTGGCGCGCCGACCTGTCTCCGGGCGGCTCTTCCGGCGGTTCCGCTGCCGTCGTCGCGGCGCGGGCGCTGCCGATGGCGCATGCGACCGACGGCGGCGGCTCGATCCGCATCCCGGCCTCACTGTGCGGCCTGTTCGGTCTGAAACCTTCGCGCGGCCGGATCAGCCTGGCTCCGATCGGCGAGACCCTGGCTGGGGCTGGCGCGCAGCTCTGCGTGTCGATCTCGGTGCGAGACAGCGCGGCGCTGCTCGATGCGCTGGCCGGCGGCGAGCCGGGCGACCCCTATCGCGCGCCCGATGCAGGGGGCTCCTACCTCGACGCAACGATGCGCACACCGGGCAGGCTTCGCGTCGCCTTCCTGCGCAAGCCGGTCGGATGGGAAGCGATGGATCCGTCGCTGGTCGCGGCCGTCGAGCGAACGGCGAAGCGCCTCGAAGCGCTCGGCCATCATGTGGAAGAGGCCACCCCCGCGTATGATGCCGCCGCGACGGGCGAGGCCTTCGGGACGGTGATGTGCGCCAACACCTTCACCAATATCCAGATACGTGCCAACGGCCGTGTGCCGGGACCGGACGACCTCGAACCGGTGACCCTTCTGTATGCAGAGAAGGGCCGCCGGGTCAGCGCCCACGACTACATTCGCGCGGTGCAGACCTTCCATCGTACCGGGCGGCAACTCGGCGGCTTCTTCGAGCGATTCGACATTCTTCTCTCGCCGACGATCGCCCGCGGGTCGCTGTCGCTGGGCACGGTGCGCATGGATGGCAGTCTGGAAGAATATGAAAAGGGGCTCGCGCCGATGGTCGCTTTCACATCCGTCTGCAATGCCGCCGGGGTGCCGGCCATGTCCGTGCCGCTCGAGTGGACGGAAAAGGGCCTGCCGATCGGCATGCATTTCGTGGCACGCTACGGTGCCGAAGACACCTTGGTGTCACTGGCCGCGCAGCTCGAGCAGGCGCATCCATGGCGCGAGCGGCGCCCGGGACGGGTGACGTGATGGCAAGTTCCTGGCGGATGGCGGTTGCCGGGTTCGCAGCCGGCGTCCTGAGTTTGCTGGTGTTCCACCAGTGGGGGTTCTTCACCGCCGCGGAACTCGGCTTCGGCCGGCCCAATCTCTACAGCATGCGGCCGGTACCGCCCTGGGGCGTGCCCACGATCGTTTCGCAGGCCTTCTGGGCGGGCCTGTGGGGCACCCTCGGTGCCTTCGTCGTCGCCCGCCTGCCCGGCATCCTGAACGGGGCCCTGGGCTGGATCCTGTTCGCGGTCTCGCTTGTCCTGGCGGTGAACTGGTTCGTCGTCCTGCCGATCAAGGGCGCTCCGGTCGGCGGCGGCTGGCGGCTGCCCGGCGTCGCGGTCGTGCCGATCGTCTATGCGCTCTGGGGCTTCGGCATGTGGCTGTTCTACGGGCTCGTCCGCAGGCTGCTGAAGTAGCCGGACCGGCTCTCGGGCTCAGAGCTTGCGCATCACCATCCGCGAGCCGCCACTCCAGATGGGGAGATAGGCCATCTTGTAGCCGGCGCCGCCGGTCACGATCGGATGGATCGCCTCGGGAGAGGCGGCGACATCCTTGCCTTCGTCGAACAGGTACCGCTGGACGCGCCCGATGTCCCAGCCCTGGTGGCGCGCGATCTTCTCGGCCAGCTCGAGTGGCAGGAGGAGGACCTGCTCGCCCCTGCCGCTCTGTCCCGACATCACGATCTCGGCGCGCATGCCGGTCACGACCGGGTCGAGAATCGCCTCGGGCGTGGCGCCTTCACCATCGCCCGGCAGCACCTCGGCGGTCCCCGAAATGCCCATCACCGTGAGGGCGCTCTCGTCCTTCGACAAACCATGGCGCTCGGTGACGGTGGGGAAGGGACCCTCGCTCCTCTCGGCGAAGCACAGCGTGTACTTGGCCGGCTGTCCCATCGTGGCCATGTCGCCCGTGTCCGAGCGCGCGCCGCCGATGTTGCGCAGGCAGAGCTGCAGGGCGCGGCCGATGCAGGCATTGGCGCGGTTGCCGGGACCGATGGCGTTGGTCAGCGCATTGACGCCGAGCTGCTGTGCGATCGGACCGTGAAGGCAGAGCGCGACGGCGGCGCTGCCGGTGGTCGTGGCGATGCCCAGGAGATTGAAGTCGGATTCGAGCACCGCCTGGGCCGCGGCCAGGACGACTGGCAGCTCCGCCGGCACGCAGCCCGCGAGTACGCACTGGTAGGCGACCGTCTCGGGTGTGATCTCGCCGAACATCGGCGGCATCATGCCGAGGGAGTCCGCACGGCTGGCGACGCCGGCAATCATGGTGTCGAGCCGCTTCTGCGTCGGCGGCACAAGGGGGAGGCCGTCCGAAAGCTCGGCCTCCGTCAGGATCTGTTGTGCGCTCTCCCAGGCCACCGGCTCGTCGAAGACCGGCCAGCCGCACCACTCCGTCATCGGGCGATGCGCGTGCAGGCGACGGTGGTGCCGCCAAACGACGGGATGAACGCCGAATGCTTGCCTGGTCCGCCGGCCACGGTGATGTGGATGTCGTTCGGATCGCGGCCGATCGTCAGCCAGTCGCCGTCCGGCTTGTGGCCGGTGGTCTCGTACGTCACGAGATTCTCCTTCGAGACGCGCGAGAGATGGACGCGCGAGCGCTTCCACAGCTCCTCGCGGATGCTCTCGATCGTGAAGCCGTCCCGTTTGAGCGTGGCGGCGTGTTCCGGGCCGATGATGACGAACATCGGACCCTTGCCGTAGATCGTATTGGAGCCCGGGTTGGACATGCCACCGGCGAAGGTTGTCAGCAGACCGTCGCCGGTCGTCGACCCGTGGTCGTTGAGATTGTGAGGTCCTTCGCCCGACATCACCGTCACGACCGAGTCCGTGGGCGCAAAGCCGCGCTGCACGTGATACGGCGTCCAAGGGTTCTCCTCCTCGTTCTCGCCGAAGCAGAAGGTGAACTTGGCGGGATTGCCCTGGGTCGAGCGGTCCATCTCGCCGGGCTTGGCGCCGGCGACGTTCAGCAGCATCAGGCCCAGCGCACGGCCGATCGTGGCGTTGGCCTGGCGGCCCTGTCCGAAGCAATTGGTGCCGCAGTTGATGTTGAGCTCGTGCCGGATCGGGCCGCTCACCATGACCATCGGCGCGCAGGAATGCGTGGTCGCCAGCGTTCCGTGCAGATTGTAGTCCGGGTCGAGCACGCCGCGCAGCGCGGCCGTCACGACGGGAAAGTACTCAGCCTTGCAGCCCGCCATGACGGCGTTCGCGGCAAGCGCCTGCAGCGTCGGGACGATCTGGCGCGGCGGCACGGGCGGGTAGGGGCGGTTGTCCCCGCGCACGGTTTCGACGAATTTCGCCACCTTTGCCTCTGTGGGCACGAAGAGCGGCATGCCGTCGCTCCAGCCCTGTTCGACGGCGTACTCGTTGAAGGCCTCGACATCCATGTCGCCGATGTCGATCACTTCCTGGTCGGCTATGTCCTTCATGTGCCGGTGGCCTCGGCCAGTCCCTTGGTCGCTGCTTCGATGCGTTCCCGCAGTTCTTCGGCATTAAGGCCGCCGACGGGATGCTTCACCACGATCAGACGCGGCTCGACCTTGCGGGCCTTCGCCTGGGCCAGGACCAGCGGCTTGAATGTCTCAGTGGCGATCACGTAGGCCGTGATGCCGAGTTTCTCGAGTTCGATGCTGTCGTGGAAACTCCACGATGAACAGCTTCCTCAATCCCCTAAGGCGAGAAGTGCCGCCTTGTAGTTCTTGGCGACCTTCTCGATCAGTTCCTTTGGTGCCGGCTGGCTGGCGCTGTTCTTGGCGTGGAAGTGAATGTTGTCGACCGGACGGTGAGCGCCCAGCATGGCGCGGACGCCTTCCAGCAGCTCACGCGCGTTTGGCTTGGAGTTGGAAATCAGCGCAATCGCGTCCGTCGCCCAGTTGACGGGCTGCAGGGTCACCTTGGCGGGGCCGGCGGCGGCCATGCCGAAGCTCGGATTGAAGATGCGCATGTTCCTTCTCCTCCACGCTTACTTGTTCAACGCCGCGACGACCGACCTGGCGACGCGCTGGCCGTCCGCGATGGCGTTGGCCAGATATTCCTTGGAGCCGGACCGGACGTCACCGGCGGCAAACACCAGCGGCTGGGCGGTCTGGCCCGCCTCATCCACAACGATATGCCCCGTGGCGTCGCGTGCAAGCGAATCCGGCAGGAATTCCGCAGCGGGAGACCGGCCTTCGTAGACGAACACGGCATTCGTCGGAATGCGGTTTCGCTGGCCGTCATTTTCGACCGTGACCGCCTCCAGGCCATTGTTGCCCTCGAGACCGACGATGCGGCCCGGCAGGGCAGTGACGCCCTCGGGAACCGGACCGGTCGGCGTGCCCAGCATGGTGATGTCACCGGCGATACCGACGAGGACGGCGGCCTCGTAGGGCGCCCAGCCGGTCGCGCCGGCGACGATCACGGGCTGGCCGGCATAGAGCGGGCCGTCGCAGTTCGCGCAGTGAGACAGGCCGCGTCCTTCAAACTCCTCCTCGCCCGGCAGGCCGAGCTTGCCCTTGCTCATGCCGGTCGCGACGACGAGGGATCGTGCGGTATGGCGCTCGCCGTCGGCGGTCTCGATCTCGAAAGGTCCGCTGCCGGAAATCGCCGTGACTTCGCCGAAGCCGATTTCGACGCCGGCGACGACGGCATCGTCGGTGAGGCGCGCGGCCATCGTCGTGCCGTCGAAGATCTCCTCGAAATCGTGCAATTGGCCCAGGTTGATGATTTCGCCGCCGGGCGCGAGCTTGTCGAGGCAGAGCGCCTTCAGGCCGGCGCGGGCAGCGTCGGTGGCGGCGGTGAGGCCGGCCGGGCCGGCTCCGATGACGATCACGTCGTAGGAAGGGGTGTCCATGGTCATCTCTAATCGGCACTTGGACCGGGGAGCGCAAGGGGACAATTCGGCCCGGCGGCACCAGGCTGGCCACGTCGGGGTTTCCCTTCGCGCCCATTGTGGTCCACGATTTGCAGGCCACCCATCTTGAGCTTGCCAGTCCCCGAGAAAGCATCGTAGGTCGCAAGGGCAGGGAGACAGAAACAAGGCATGGCGTATTTCACGCAACAGCTGATCAACGCAATCACGCTGGGCGCCATCTACGGGCTGATCGCCATCGGTTACACGATGGTCTACGGGATCATCGGCATGATCAACTTCGCGCACGGCGAAGTGTTCATGATCGGCGCCTTCATCTCGCTGATCGGCTTCGTCATCTGCGGCAGCCTGGGCATCAGTTCGGCGCCCATCGCCATCGTACTCGTGCTGCTGTTGGCCATGTCCTTCTCCGCCGTCTACGGTTGGGCGATAGAACGAACGGCCTACAGACCCTTGCGGGGCTCGTTCCGACTGGCCCCGCTGATCTCCGCCATCGGCGTGTCGATCGCCCTCCAGAACTACGTGCAACTGGCGCAGGGGGCGCGTCCCAAGCCTGGCGGACAGATCGTGTCCGGCGGCTTCAACCTGTTCACCGCCGACGGCTTCGACGTGCGCGTCACCTGGCTGCAGATCATCATCGTGCTGGTGACCGTCGTGCTGATGGCGGGCTTCACCTGGGTGATCGCGAAAACCTCGCTGGGACGCCAGCAACGCGCCTGCGAGCAGGACATGAAGATGGCGGCGCTGCTGGGCGTAAACGTCGACCGCACCATTTCGCTCACCTTCGTGCTGGGCGCGGCGCTGGCCGCCGTCGCCGGCATGCTCTTCCTCATGTACTACGGCGTCATCGACTTCTTCATCGGCTTCCTGGCCGGCATCAAGGCCTTCACCGCGGCGGTTCTGGGCGGCATCGGCTCGCTGCCCGGCGCGATGCTGGGCGGATTGCTGATCGGGCTGATCGAGGTCTTCTGGGCCGGCTACTTCTCGAGCGAATACAAGGATGTCGCGGCCTTCGCCATCCTCGTGCTGGTGCTGATCTTCCGGCCGAGCGGCCTGCTCGGGAAGCCGGAGATCGAGAAGGTCTGACGGATGGGCTCGCGTCTCCCTCTCATGCTGAAGGACGCGGGCCTCACCGCGTTCGTCGCCGCCGCTCTCGGGATCTTCATCGTCGGCTTCCGCACCGTCGACCAGGGGGGCGGCAAGGGGCTCGGCTTCGACTACCACCTCGTCGACCTCGCCGTGGCGGTGATCGTCATCTTCATCGGACGGCTGGGCCTATCGATGGCGGCGAACGGCCTGCGCTGGCCCGCCATCGTGCTGGGAGTTGCCATGATCGCGGCAGGCGCCTCGCCGATGACGCTGCCGTCCGGCTTCCTGCACTGGTTCGTGGCGCTGGGCGGCGTTCTGCTGGTGGTGCGCGCAATCTGGCCGTGGGCCAACGACGCCATGGGCGCCGTCGCGCGAACGCCGTCCGGCGTGGCGCTGGGCAAGGCCGGCGCCAAATGGTTCGGCTGGCTGCTGCTGGCGTTCGCGGTGCTGATGCCGTTCTCGCCGTTCGCCGACCAGAAGACGATGGATCTCGGCGTATTGATCCTGACCTACGTGATGCTGGGTTGGGGGCTGAACATCGTGGTCGGCCTCGCCGGCCTGCTCGACCTGGGTTACGTCGCCTTCTACGCGGTCGGCGCCTACGCCTACGCGCTGCTCAGTACGCAGTACGGGATGGGCTTCTGGACGGTCCTGCCGCTGGCCGGGATGATGGCGGCGCTGTTCGGCATCATGCTGGGATTTCCGGTCCTGCGTCTGCGCGGCGACTACCTCGCCATCGTGACCCTGGGATTCGGCGAGATCATCCGCCTCGTGCTGCTCAACTGGTTCGATCTCACAAACGGACCGGCCGGCATCGGCTCGATTCCCGGTCCGACCCTGTTCGGCGCCGTGTTCGCCGAGACGCCGCCACCCGGCAAGCAGACCGTCTCGGAGATGCTGGGCATCGCCTTCGACGGCAATCACCGCCTGATCTTCCTCTACTACATCATCCTCGGGCTGGCGTTGATCACCAACCTGTTCACGCAGCGCATGCGGCGCCTGCCGGTGGGACGGGCCTGGGAGGCGCTGCGGGAGGATGAGACGGCCTGCCAAGCGCTCGGCATCAACCCGACCAATACCAAGCTCACGGCCTTCGCCATCGGCGCCATGTTCGCGGGCTTCGCCGGTTCCTTCTTTGCCGCCAAGCAGCGCTTCATCAGCCCCGAGAGTTTCGTGTTCATCGAGTCGGCGATCATTCTGGCGATCGTCGTGCTGGGCGGCATGGGCAGCCAGATCGGCGTCGTGCTGGCGGCAGTCCTGCTGATCGGCCTGCCCGAATGGTTCCGCGATCTCGGCAACTACCGCATGCTGGCCTTCGGGCTCGCCATGGTCCTGATCATGGTGTTCAGGCCGCGCGGCCTCATCTCCCACCGGGACCCCTCGATCAGGTTGCACCCGGCGGGGGCTGGAGGCGGTGGATGATGGGCGCCCCATCGACGAGGCCGCTGATCGAGGTCGAGCATCTCACGATGCGCTTTGGCGGACTGGTCGCCATCGACGACGTTTCGTTCACCGCCCGGTCGCACGCCATCACAGCCGTGATCGGACCGAACGGCGCTGGAAAGACCACGGTCTTCAACTGCATCACCGGGTTCTACAAACCGACGATCGGCCGGCTGACCCTGCGGGGCGCCAGCGGCGACTTCCTGCTCGAGCGGATGCGCGGACATGAGATCGGCCAGAGAGCCCGGGTGGCGCGCACCTTCCAGAACATCCGCCTGTTTCCCGGCATGACGGTGCTGGAGAACCTGATGGTGGCGCAGCACAACAAGCTGATGCGCGCGTCGGGCTGGAGCCTCCTGGGCCTGATCGGCGCCGCAAGCTTCCGGCGTGCCGAAGCCGCCGCCGTCGAGCTGGCGCGGCTGTGGCTCGAGCGGATCGGCCTGGTGGCCGACGCCGACCGGCCGGCCGGCGAGCTGCCCTACGGCGCCCAGCGGCGGCTGGAGATCGCCCGCGCCATGTGCACCGAGCCGGTGCTGCTCTGCCTCGACGAGCCGGCGGCGGGCCTGAACCCGCGCGAGTCGGCCGAGCTCAACCAGCTGCTGGTCTCGATCCGGGATCGCGACGGGATCGGCGTTCTGCTGATCGAGCACGACATGAGCGTCGTGATGAACATCTCCGACCACATCGTCGTGCTCGATTACGGCCGCAAGATCGCCGAGGGGGCACCCCTGACGGTGCGAAACGATCCGGCCGTCATCCGCGCCTATCTCGGTACCGACGAGGAGGCGCTCGATGCCTGAACCCTCGATCCTGTCGGTGAAGGGCGTCGAGACCTTCTATGGCGCCATTCAGGCGCTGCACGGAGTGGACCTCGAGGTGGCGCGCGGCGAGATCGTGACCCTGATCGGCGCGAACGGGGCCGGGAAATCCACCCTGCTGATGACGATCTGCGGAAATCCCCGTGCCCGCAGCGGAAAAATCACGCTCGACGGCGAGGACATCACGGGGCTGCCGACGTTTCAGATCGTGCGGCGCGGGGTGGCGCAGGTGCCGGAGGGTCGGCGCATCTTCGCGCGGATGAGCGTCTACGAGAATCTGCAGATGGGCGCGATCCTCGCCGACCCCGCGAACTTCAGGTCCGATCTCGACCGTGTGTTCGCGATGTTTCCGCGGCTGGCCGAGCGGCGCGACCAGCGGGGCGGTACTCTGTCCGGCGGCGAGCAGCAGATGCTGGCGATCGGCCGTGCCCTGATGAGCCGGCCGCGCATCCTGCTGCTCGACGAGCCGTCGCTGGGCCTCGCGCCGCTGATCGTGCGCCAGATCTTCGACTCGATCGGCCGCATCGCGCGGGAGGAGGGCGTCACGATCTTCCTGGTCGAGCAGAACGCCTTTCACGCGCTGCGCCTGGCCGACCGCGGCTACGTTCTGGCCAACGGACGGGTGCGCCTCAGCGGCAGCGGCAAGGAACTGCTGGCGAACCAGGAGGTCCGCGCGGCCTATCTCGAGGGTGGCCACGCATGAGCCCGCTCGACACCTTCATGTTCGACTGGTTCGGGGACACGCTGTTCAACGTGCTGGTGTTCAACCTCGTGCTGATCGGGCCGGCTTCGTTCGCGGCCGGCCATGCGGTGGCGCTCACCTGGCGGCCGTGGCCGCAGATCGTGTTCTACACGGCGCTGCTCTCCGCCACGTTGCGCTTCCTCGACTATGCCCTGGCGGGCGGCGAGTTGCTGTCGCTGGCGGGATTTGCACTGGGCTGGGCCGTGCAACTGGCTATCGCGGCCTTTGCCTTCAGGCTCACGCGAGCGCGGCAGATGGTGCGCCAGTATCCGTGGCTGTACCGGCGCAAAGGCTTGCTGGGCTGGGACGACCGGCCTTAATGTAACGGTCATGCTCCGCAGCAGCGGAGGGGGTCAATCAACAGGGAGACTCGGATGAAGAAATTGTACGGCACGCTGGCCGTTGCCGCCGTTGCGCTTATGGCGACGCCCGTGTTTGCCCAGATCAAGATCGGCTCTGCCGGTCCGATGACTGGTTCCAATGCCGCATTCGGAGAGCAACTCAAGCGTGGCGCCGAGATGGCGGTCGCCGACATCAATGCGGCCGGCGGTGTCAACGGTCAGAAGCTGGAGCTGGTGATCGGCGACGACGCCTGCGATCCCAAGCAGGCGACCGCGGTCGCCAACAAGATGGTGTCGGACAAGGTCGTGTTCGTGGCCGGGCACTTCTGCTCGGGCTCGTCGATCCCGGCCTCGGACATCTACAAGGAAGGCAAGATCCTGCAGATCACCCCGGCATCGACCAACCCGAAGCTGACGGACGATGCCGCCTCCAAGGGCAACACCACCGTGTTCCGCACGTGCGGCCGCGACGACGTTCAGGGCACGACCGTCGGCAACTACATCCTGAAGAACCACAAGACCGCCAAGGTCGCGATCCTCCACGACAAGTCGCCCTACGGCAAAGGCGTGGCCGACGAGACCAAGAAGGCCCTGAACAAGGGCGGCCTGCGCGAGACAATGTACGAGGCCTACAACGACACCGACAAGGACTTCGCCGCGCTGATCAACAAGATGAAGCAGGCGAAGATCGATATCATCGTGCTTGGCGGCTACCACACCGCGGGCGCACTGATCATCAAGCAGGCGCGTGAGCAGGGCCTGGCGGCGGCGATGATGGGCTTCGACGCGCTGGAGACGGCCGAGTTCGCCCAGCTGGGCGGCGCGGCGACCAACGGCGTGATGATGTCGTTCCCGCCCAAGGCGGAGGACGATCCGAAGAATGCCGCCCTCGTGAAGAAGTTCCGCGACGCCAAGTACAACCCGGAAGGCTACACGCTGTTCAGCTATGCCGCCGTGAAAGCCTGGGCCGACGCCGCCAACAAGGCGAAGTCGACCGAGGCGGCCAAGGTCGCCGCGGCGCTGCGCTCGGGCAAGTACGACTCGGCCGTCGGCGTGCTGGAATTCGACGCCAAGGGCGACATCAAGGACGCGGTCTACGACATCTACGTCTGGAAGGACGGCAAGTCGGCCCCGATGAAGAAGTAGGGCAAATCAGCCCGATCAGAGAGAGGCCCGGCATTTAGTCGGGCCTTTTTCGTTGCAATTCAGTCTCTTGTGGTTGGCTTTCCACGATTTTGCGGAACCGTGACATCGCGGCCCCGGATATGGTATCGGGGGGCTCAATAGCTAGAGGGGGTCGATCGTCGATATGCCGGGGGGCGCCATCGCGGTCGCGTCGGATCATGCCGGCTTCGACCTTAAGGAAATCCTGAAGCGCGACCTGCAGGAAGCGGGTCACGAGGTGCTGGATCTCGGCACGAATTCGACCGATTCCGTCGATTATCCCGACTTCGGGAAGGCCATGGGCGACGCCATCGCCTCGGGCAGGGCCGACCGCGGCGTCCTCGTCTGCGGCAGCGGAATCGGCATTTCCATCGCGGCGAACCGCAATCCCAAAGTTCGTGCAGTTCTCGCGCACGATGTGACCTCAGCGCGTCTGTCGCGCGAGCACAACGATGCGAACGTCATCGCCTTCGGCCAGCGCCTGACCGGCATCGAGGTCGCGCGCGAGGCGCTGAAGGCTTTCCTCGCGACCAAGTTCGAGGGCGGCCGCCATGCTGGCCGCGTCGACAAGCTTTCGAAGGGTTGAGTAATCATGAGCCAAGCCGCTGCCAGCACGGCCTCGTCGCCGTTGCCGATGTTCACCACGAGTCTTGTCGAGGCCGATCCCGCGATCGAGGCCGTGTTGAAGGGCGAGCTGCATCGCCAGCGTGAGCAGATCGAATTGATCGCCTCCGAGAATATCGTCTCGCGCGCCGTTCTCGAAGCCGCCGGGTCGGTGCTGACCAACAAGTACGCCGAAGGCTATCCGCGTCGCCGCTACTACGGCGGCTGCGAGGAGGTGGACAAGGCCGAGGATCTGGCCATCGAGCGCGCGAAGAAGCTCTTCGACTGCTCGTTCGCGAACGTCCAGCCGCACTCCGGCGCGCAGGCCAATCAGGCCGTGTTCATGGCATTGCTCCAGCCGGGCGACACGTTCCTCGGCATGGCGCTCGACCAGGGCGGCCATCTCACGCACGGGTCGCCGGCAAACCAGTCGGGCAAGTGGTTCAAGGTCGTGTCCTACGGGCTGAAGCCCGACACGCACCTGATCGACTACGAGCAGATGGAGGAGGCAGCCCGCCGCGAGAAGCCGAAGGTGATCATCGCCGGCGCCTCGGCCTACTCGCGCCACATCGACTGGGCGCGATTTCGCAAGGTGGCGGACGAGGTCGGGGCCTATTTCATGGTCGACATGGCGCACTATGCCGGCCTGGTCGCGGCCGGCGTCTACCCGAGCCCGCTGCCGCATGCCCATGTCGTGACGACGACGACGCACAAGACCCTGCGCGGGCCGCGCGGCGGCATGATCCTTTCCAACGACGCCGAACTCGGAAAGAAGATCAACTCGGCAGTCTTTCCCGGCCTGCAGGGCGGTCCGCTGATGCACATCATCGCCGCCAAGGCGGTGGCGTTCGGCGAGGCGCTGAAGCCCGACTTCAAGATCTATGCGCAGAACGTGATCGACAACGCGCGCGCGCTGGCGGCGACGCTGACCGAGCGCGGCCTGAAGATCGTCTCCGGCGGCACCGACAGCCATGTCATGCTGGTCGACCTGCGGCCGAAGAAGGCGACCGGCGTCTCGGCGGAGAAGGTACTGGATCGCGCCGGCATCACGACGAACAAGAACAGCATCCCGGGCGATCCGGAAAAGTACACGATCACGTCGGGCGTACGTCTCGGCACCCCCGCGGGAACGACCCGCGGCTTCGGCGTGGCGGAGTTCCAGCAGATCGGCCACCTGATCGCCGACGTGCTCGACGGCATCGCCAAGAACGGTCCGGACGGGGACGCCCAGGTCGAGGCCCAGGTCCGCACCAAGGTCCATGCCCTGTGCGCGCGCTTCCCGATCTACCGCGACTGAACAGGCGCAAAGCCGGAACGAACGGGGGAACGAGATGCGCTGTCCATTCTGCGGTCACGAGGACACACAAGTTAAGGATTCGCGGCCGACCGACGACAATTCGGCGATCCGCCGGCGGCGTTACTGCCCGTCCTGCGGCTCGCGCTTCACGACCTTCGAGCGCGTACAGCTGCGCGAGCTGACCGTCGTGAAGAAGAACGGACAGCGGGTGCAGTTCGACCGTGACAAGCTTGCGCGCTCCATACAGGTCGCCTGCCGCAAGCGCCCGGTCGATCCGGAGCGGATGGAGCGCGTCGTGAACGGGATCGTCCGCCGGCTCGAGAGCTCGGGCGAAAGCGAGATTCCCTCGACCCAGATCGGCGAGCTGGTGATGGACGCGCTGCGCGCGCTGGATCCGGTCGCCTATGTC
>VFQN01003714.1_pt1 | contig 21276 bp, 36 predicted proteins | sample 3512371 | NCBI WGS metagenome assembly VFQN01 (sample SAMN10412370, study PRJNA504923) | tailings metagenome | isolation source: Replicate 2 from Balatoc abandoned mine | place: Philippines: Itogon, Benguet | collected 2017-08-28
GTTGTGCTGCCATCCCCAGGTGGTCAAGACCAGCGCGGGCGTCACGGTGACCTCCAACAAGGACCCGCAGCGCAAGATGCGCGCCGTAACGTGCCACGGGGCACGCAAGATAGTGGTGGAGGAGCGCCCTCGGCCCCTGGTCACCGACCCGGTGCGTGCAGTACCGGCATAAGGAGTACCACCGTTAATACCAATTTCAAATGTCACAAGGAGCCACATGGGAGGGCTGCCGTGCACAGTTTGCTTAGGCGCAGTGCAGGGTGCACGCACCGCTGCATCTGGGAACTGTGCTCCACGTATGCATGACTAGCGCACTGAGCGGATGTTCGTCAGATCCTCACCCCTGCGTCTGCCGTGCACTGCGCTGAGACCTACCTGCTGAGACCCAGTAGCCGCACAACTCCCCACTTGGCTCATGCAAGCCTTAACGTGTTGACCACCTTGATGGACCCTGTGATCCGCCCTTGCTGAGCCTGACGTGCAACTCTGTGCCCGCCGCTCACCCACCATCCCCACACCTGAATGCACCCACACCCACACGTGCAGCACGACGCGGTGGTGCGCGTCACGTCCACCGCCATCTGCGGCTCCGACCTGCACCTGTACCTGGGCAGCGTGCCCGGGATGCAGAGCGGCGACATCATGGGGCACGAGTTCATGGGCATCGTGGAGGAGGTCGGGCCGGAGGTGGGTGCCGCTTTTGCATGGGGCCCGGGCATGCATCGGTAGCTCCAGTTAGTTGTCCACCAGGGGTCCATTGTGGCGTGGGTGAAAGGATTGCGCACGGAAAGACGCTGTGTGTGGTGGGTGCACGCTTTCTAAGTTGCCGTGCAGTTGGCTCCATGCCAGGTGCTTGCATCAACTCATCACCGTGAGCACCACCCGCCGCAAGCCACCATTGCCACAACCGTCGCCCGCAACTCGGCAAGCCGCGTACAGCACGCCAACGGCGGGGGGCCTGTCCCCTGCCGTGCCCGGTAAGAACCGGTTGCCAGCCTTCTCCGGCCCCCGTGCCACATTGCATCTCTATCGCTCTATTCTCTCCTTTTCTGACGCTGGTGCCTTTGTAACCCACACCCACACGCAGGTGAAGCACATCAAGCCGGGCGACCGTGTGGTGGCCGCCTTCGACATCGCGTGCGGCAGCTGCCGTTCCTGCAGCCGCGAGGCCTTCTCCTCCTGTGACGTCACCAACCCCTCCAAGGACCAGGAGATGCTGTACGGCGCGCGGTGCGTGATGCCGTACATCCTCCGTGTGCCGTACAGCCACAGCCCGTGGGGGTCATCGGGCCATTCTGCTCGCTGCAGCTGCAGCTTTGCATCGGTGACGCTGTGCTGGCAGCTTGGGACCACTCTTTAACCCGATCTATAGTTGCCGAGCCGGTCTGTGGTGTAAACAGCTACGAATGCTTGTTACGTTGGCAGTGGGCGGCTGCATGCACTCAAAGGACGGGGCCAACGCCGCTCCCCCTTTCCGCCAACGCCGCTCCCCCTTGCTTGCCGCCCACCTAACCCACACCCCGCAGCTCCGCCGCCCTGTTCGGCTACGCCCACATCACCGGTGGCTACGAGGGCGGACAGGCAGACTACGTGCGTGTGCCCTTTGGTGAGTGTGCAGCAGGATGCAGTGGGGGCGGGCTATGGGTTACTGAAGCTGTCGGCTGGGGATTTTGCCCTTGGCAGCACTCGTGGCGGTCACACGTGTGATTTGTTCCTCGCTGTACACGCCCTACGTCCTCAGCCCCGCTGTACCCGTGCATGCGGCAGCATGCGCACGTGGGCTGAGCCGCATGCGCACGTGGGCTGCGTGAGAAGAAGCACAGCAAAATAAAAGGCAGTACCTTGGGCGACACCAATGACAGCACCGCCTGTTACATACATGCGGTCACGGAAGCCGCCCCCCGCTCACTACGCACGCACCTCTCCGCACCTGATCAACCCCCCTCAATACACCACCACCGACCACCACCACCACTCCGCCTCACACGCCACGGCAACCCCCTGGCATGACCCCGCACCTAAACCTCCCCTCTCCCCTCCCCCAGCCGACAGGGGGCTGCTGAAGCTGCCGTCCGACCTGCCCGACAACCGCCTGCTGTTCCTGTCCGACATCCTGTCCACCGCCTGGTTCGCCAACGAGCTGGGCAGCGTGGGCCAGGACACCACCGTGGCCATCTGGGGCGCGGGGCCGGGTGCGTGCGTGGGGGTGCGCTGGGGTTGTGGACACCGCCCTACAGCTGTAAGCCTAAGGTGGTCCCCTGGAGCGAGACACCAGGCAGAGAGTCTTAGCTGCCGCCGGGTGCACACAGGCCCCAGCTCACGTGTGGTTGGGGCTGCTGCTCAACACCAGTTTGTCCAACATACAGTGTCGAACGCCAAGTTCCCACCTCTTGTGCCCCGCCGGCAAGAGCACTCCGCTGCCCTGTCAACTGCCGCGCGCCTTGCCCTGCCCCGTCCCCGGCCGTTTGATCCCCCTGCCTCTTGCGTGCCCCCCAGTCGGCACCCTGGCCGCCCACTGCGCCCAGGTGCGCGGCGCCTCCACCATCGTGCTCATCGACAACGTGCAGTACCGGCTGGACCACGCCAAGGCCAAGATCCCAGGCCTGCACACCATCAACTTTGGCAAGGAGAAGGCGAGTGCGTGCGGACCACAATTGCGCCAGCGCCTGCCGTTGCGCTCCGTAGATGTGCATCGGGGCACTTGCTGCTGGGTTACTTGTTGTGCTTGAAGCTCTAAAGCAACGCTCTCTGGAGTTGTATCGCCAGTGCAAACGTTTACATAGAGGACACCGGACATAGCGTGGCCTGAAGCTGCCGCACACGGTCGTACACCGACCCCGGCGGTACCAAAGGACAGCAGCACGGCTTGCGCAGGCACCGCACAGCGGCAGCACGCGGCAGTTTGTTTACCCACGGTATTTGCAGTCCTCGCATACTTGGACATCGCTAAGAGCCGTCGGTATCAGTCCCAGCGTCCCGAGTGGCCCCTGCCGCCCAACATCGCTGCCCAGTAACATCCCCCTGCTGCCCTCCCGACCGCCCCCAGGTTAAGGACACCCTGGAGCGGCTCATCCCCGGTGGCCCCGACGTGTGCATCGAGGCGGTGGGCTTCCACTACTGCAAGTCCCTGGTGCACGCGGCCATGATGAAGGTGGGGTGAGGGTAGGGGCGGGGGCATGGGTGCGAGGACGTGCGTAGGGAGTGGAGATGGCACGTGGCATCTAGGAGCGCAGCCGTGATGGTGCACGGCGCATACGCCGTGTTTGGCGTGTTGGCAGTGCGTTCCCGCGGGGCGCCTTACAGGGGTGTGCTGTGGTGGGGTACCCGCACAAGGAACCGGACGCGGCCTGGCGGCCAGATGGGAGCGTGAGCCTTACTTGCTGACACCGAAGGGTTCTCCTCGGTATAATAATGCAGTGGACGGCCCCCCTGGCTGCCGCACCCCTTACCTCGTGCCGCCCCAGTACGGTATGCGTGCTGCTAACACCGGTACGCCTTCGCAGGTGGGCCTGGAGACGGACACGGCCGACATCCTGAACGAGCTCATCTACTGCTGCCGCAAGGGTGGCACCATCGCCTGCATCGGCGTGTACGTGGGGCTGACCAACGGCTTCAACATCGGGGCCTTTATGGAGAAGGGCCTCACCATGAAGGCGGGGCAGACGCCCGTGCAGGTGCGCGTGCGGGTTGCTGGGCAGGGAGGCACACGATGTTGGGCTTGGTGTATTGACAAGGTTTGCAGTGCACCGCTTGCAACCAGCTGTTTCAGGGTGTTCCAGCCCACTACTGCTTAACGGACGGGATAGGCTGTACGATACTGTATCCAAGTCCTTAGCCCACCGCCTCAACAGTAGCCCCAGCCACCCGCCTGTCGTATCGACACGGCTGCGGGCGCTTGCCAACCTCGCACGAAACCCCTGCTTTCCTTCCATCAAGCCACTAACATGCCCCGGCGTGCTGCAACGCGCACCCTGCAGAAGTACTGGCACCACCTGCTGGACCTCGTCCGCAGCGGCAAGCTGGACCCCACCATCGTCATCACGCACGAGCTGCCCCTCGAGGACGCGCCGCACGCCTACAAGATCTTCAACGACAAGGTGACCCACGGGTCGGGCGGAGCTGAACGGAGGGCAGGGCATGCAGGAGCGTGGCTCGTGTGCTGTGTGGTATGAAGACCCTGCAGTGCAGCTGGATGCAGGTGTTGTGGGCTCAACCTGGCGCAACACTGGTAGTGAACTCGCAATCTCTCATACGGTACACGCTATCTCACTCTCGTGCGCGGTAGGCAAGCTTGCAAGGGTATGCCGGCACGTCTATCTGCCGCACCGGTGTGCGAGGACCCGCCTAGACCGTGCAGGGCATTGGCGTGACACTGTGGTGCATGCTGGCCCCTTGGTGCTCCCTACGTTCCAGACGGACGGCTGCATCAAGGTGGTGCTCAAGACGGGGGCGCCCGAGGAGCGCCGTGCGCTGCCCCCTGCATCGCCCGCCGAGGCCACCGCCTAAGGGACGCACAGCTTGCTTGTCGTGAGCTTGTACCTAGTTGCCGGCAGCCCGCTGTGCACTGTTGCTATTTAATGTTGCAGTTGAGAGTGTTTAGTTGATGGCTGGTGGGCTGGGTGCAGGGTGCATCTGACCTGGTCCGGTGCGTTGGCGTGTGCTGTTTGACAAGGTTGCCAGGTCGACAGCAGGAAGCAAAACGCGCTGTACCTCAGGTGCTTCGACCGGTGTGATCAGGTGTGATGATGTGACCACAAGGGCACATTGCACGTGTTTCAGACTCAGGAGCTTAATAGGTTTCAGTGCCCAATGCTGGCACTGTGTTGGCTGCGCCCCCCTTCGGCGCGTCATAATGTGGAACTGCTGCACGCAAGCGGTGATGCACCGACGGCGGCACAGCCCATATACATCCCATGCACTGTGTGCAACACCAATGTTCGCAGCTCACGGCATACAATGGCACAACTATAACGTGCTCAGGCAGGTACAGCACCTCTCCGGAAGAGCTCTCAACGCGTCCTTAACAAGTCCATGGCCCGATTCCAGATCGTGCCCGGTACTTACGGAGGATCCTCGGTGCAGGCTGAAACGCAAACGGGCGCGCTGAGAAGTACCGGGCAGATGTTCCCACAGCTAGTGGTCTAGCTCTTGATAAGTGTCGCTGCAATACTATTCCAAGCCACACGTCATGCCGAGGATTGCAGCCAGCCGGCAGTTGGCCAGCCGCTGACAGTTGGGAAATTTGCGACCCATGGGTCTCCGACAACGTGGCCCCTCACAACTTACAGGCAGCTGACAACTCCAGAAGGTAGACCTGACGATGCATTTGATGTTTTGGCGCGTGGTTGTTATGCGTCTGTTGTTATGTCGTCATGTGCCGCAATGGTGAACCGGCCTCATGACAGACCTCCGATACCGAATACCGGCATCGGCACTTGGCAAAGCCATACCCGTTGAAGGAAGACTCTCCTTCGCTGCTGACCAAGCCTTGCGCACACCAAAAGCATTACCATCATGGACGCTGTGAAGCATGCACTGGAGACGATGGCCCACAAGGTGACGGGACACGGCAAGGAACAGGTAAGCCGCTGGCCGGCGTGTCAGCTTAAACGGCGACTGCCACGTTGACCTCCACGAGCCGAGCGAAGTTGCGAAGCCCTTAGCGTTGCCCACGCCGGTGGCCGACCCCATGGCCCATGCGCCACACCACGTCATTCTTGACGGTGCCTTACGTACCCCTGCTTGTGTTCAGCCTTCTTGTCCGTGCTGCAGTTTCGTGTTGACAGTGTACGAACTGGGGAACGTGGCACGATCACAGCACTGTACCGTGCAGACGCTAGCTACTTGGATCACAGCTTCAGCCTCTGTCGTTGACCTCCATGCCCCACGAACGCCGCCCCCCCCGCCCCGTCGCGTCCCGGGGTGTGCTGTGCAGGTGGACACGGGCGGCAACCGGATGGACATGGCCGGGCACCCCCTGGAGACCAACCCGCAGAAGAGCGGGGGCAACCTGGGAGGAAAGGTGGGCCAGTCGCACGGACCTTTCTCGAGCACAGACCCGACCGCTGCCTCAGCAGCAAACCGTTTGCCTGTGCACTGCCGCTGCTGCTGCGAAACCGTTTGCCTGTGCACCGCCGCCGCCGCCGCCGCAGCAGCAGCCATGCTACATTACGAAGGAAACACCAAAGGGCACGCTTGGCATGGCAACGGCAATAATAGACTCGGTGCCCGACTTGAGGCCTTCTCAGCATCGTACGCCGCAGCCCTGGCAGACAGGCACTTGATTGCTTCCTCAGCAGGCCCTCGCAGTAGTGCCATGCCCTCCCCCCGTGCCCTGTCCCCGGCCCTGCACGCCTGGCCACCTCCATAACCTTCCGGTTCCCCTTCCCTTCCCTTCACCGTTGTGCCTCCTCCCCCAGGTGGTCAAGACCAGCGCGGGCGTCACCGTGACCTCCAACAAGGACCCGCAGCGCAAGATGCGCGCCGTGACGTGGCACGGGCCGCGTAAGATGGTGGTGGAGGAGCGCCCGCGGCCCCTGGTCACCGACCCGGTGCGTGCAGTATCGGTATAAGAAATGCCATTAATTGAATGCCACAAGGAGCCATATGGAGGGCTGCCGCGCACAGTTTGCGTATAAGAGGCAGTGCAGGGCGCACCGCAGCACCTGGCTGGTGCTGTGCTCCACGCATGGCTAGAGTACTGAGCACGGCATGGTCCTCACCTCGTGCGCCTGCCGTGCACTGAAGCCCAGTAGCCGTACAACTCTCTGCTTGGCTCTGCAAATGCAGACGCATACCATAACGTGTCGACCACTCTGATGGACTCTGTGCGCCGCCAAACCCTGCGCCCGCCGCCCACCCACCCACTCACCCACACCCACACGCACACGTGCAGACCGACGCGGTGGTGCGCGTCACGTCCACCGCCATCTGCGGCTCCGACCTGCACCTGTACCTGGGCAGCGTGCCCGGGATGCAGAGCGGCGACATCATGGGGCACGAGTTCATGGGCATTGTGGAGGAGGTCGGCCCCGAGGTGGGTCCCTGGAAGGAGTTACGTGCCAAGATATCGCAAGCATTGGGAGATGGGTCGGGGCGGGCGTGCCTCACGCGGCGCCTCAGTCGGGTGCGGCACCCCAGCCCTCTGTTGCGAAACGCCTGGAATGCCCACGTACGGTACACCTAGTACCCGCCCGTTGCACCAACTTGACCATTGGGCATGGCATCACGCCCGAGTACCATTGCCACCACGACCACCTGAGCTTACAAATAAAAGCAAGATAGAGCACGCCCTGCCCCGTGCAACCAAGTGATGACGTTTTTCGCATCCCATGCTTCTCTGTCTCTCTTCATTCTCTTTGTTCCTCACCGACACTCTCTTGCCCCGACGTACGGTAACCCACACCCACACGCAGGTGAAGCACATCAAGCCGGGCGACCGCGTGGTGTCGGCCTTCGACATCGCGTGCGGCAGCTGCCGTTCCTGCAGCCGCGAGGCCTTCTCCTGCTGCGACGCCACCAACCCCTCCAAGGACCAGGAAATGCTGTACGGCGCGCGGTACGTGCTACCGTACATCCTCCCTGTGCCATACAGCCACAGCCCGTGGGGGTCATCTGGTCATTCTGTTCGCTGCAGCTTCAGCTTGGTATCGGAGATGCTGTGCTGGCAGCTTGGGACCACTCCAGCCCAGTCCATACGTTGCTGAGCCTCGCTGTGGTGCAAGGTGGTTCTTGGCGGTAGGGGCTTGCTTGCACCCGACCGACGTCGTCAACACCCCTCCCCTATTCCGCCCACCCGCCCACCTCATGCAGCACCGCCGGCATGTTCGGCTACGCCCACATCACCGGTGGCTACGAGGGCGGACAGGCCGACTACGTGCGTGTGCCCTTCGGTAAGTGTGCATGGTACGGGCTATGGGTTACGGTCTAACGTAGGCTGCAGGCTGGGGACATTGCCCCTGGCAGCGCTCGTGGCAGTCACACGTGTCCTCGCTGTACACGCCCTCACCCGCTGTACCCGTGCATGCGGCCACGCACGTGCGCATTTGAGCTGTGTGACAGGAAGGGCGCAACAAAGCGCAGTGCCTTGTTGACACCAATAACAGCACCTACCACCTGTTACAAGCGGTCACGCACGGAAGCCGTTGCTGCATGTATGCTCCCTCGCTCACTACAAACCTCTCCACACCTTGATCTACCCCCGTTCTGCATTTCCCACCCCACCCCACACGCCACGGCAACCCCCTGACCCCACCCCTGCACCTCCCCTCTCCCCTTTCCCCTCCCCCAGCCGACAAGGGGCTGCTGCAGCTGCCGTCCGACCTGCCCGACAACCGCCTGCTGTTCCTGTCCGACATCCTGTCCACCGCCTGGTTCGCCAACGAGCTGGGCAGCGTGGGCCAGGACACCACCGTGGCCATCTGGGGCGCGGGGCCGGGTGCGTGCGTGGGGGTGCTCTCACGGGGTGCGCTGGGGTTGTGGACGCCGTCCCACAGCTGTGCGCATAGGGTGGTCCCCTGGAGCGAGACACCAGGCGGAGTGTCTTAACGGCCGCCGGGTGCACACGGGCACCAGCTCACAGGTAGCAGTGCTGCTCAGTGTCAGTTCACCCAAGATACAGTGTCACATGCCAAGCTCCCTTCATTTCGTGTATGCCAGACAAGGGCGCTCCGCTGCCTTCGCAAGTGCCGCGCGCCTTGGCCTACCCTGTCCCCGGCCGTTTAACCCCCCTGCCTCTTGCGTGCCCCCCAGTCGGCACCCTGGCCGCCCACTGCGCCCAGGTGCGCGGCGCCTCCACCATCGTGCTCATCGACAACGTGCAGTACCGGCTGGACCACGACAAGGCCAAGATCCCAGGCCTGCACACCATCAACTTCGGCAAGGAGAAGGCGAGTGCCGAAGTGCTCCAGCGCCTGACGTTGCGCTCGATGTGCACGGGGCCGCTTGCGGCTGGGCTGCCGTTCCTGCAGACACCCGCAAGTATAGCGCTCCCTGGCATTCTGTTGCCAGTGCCAAGGCCTGCATATATATAGAGGAAAGCGAACAAAGCGTGGATTGAAATTGCCGCGCACGGTCATACACGGACCTGCTGGTACCAGTAACGACAGCACGGCTTGCGTGCCCAGGCCCCGCACAGCAGCAACATCAACACACGGCAGGCAGCGGCAGGCTAATCACCTACGGTACATGCAATCCTCGCATACTCATGCATCGCTACGGTTCGTGGGGTCAGCCCTTCATCCGGCGCCCCGAATGGCACCTGCCGAAACATTCCTACACAGTAGTAACGTTTCCCTGACGCCTTCCTGAACGCCCCCAGGTGAAGGACACGCTGGAGCAGCTCATCCCCGGCGGCCCCGACGTGTGCATCGAGGCGGTGGGCTTCCACTACTGCAAGTCCCTGGTGCACGCGGCCATGATGAAGGTGGGGTGAGGGTAGGGGCGGGGGCATGGGTGCGAGGACGTGCGTAGGGAGTGGAGATGGCACGTGGCATCTAGGAGCGCAGCCGTGATGGTGCACGGCGCATACGCCGTGTTTGGCGTGTTGGCAGTGCGTTCCCGCGGGGCGCCTTACAGGGGTGTGCTGTGGTGGGGTACCCGCACAAGGAACCGGACGCGGCCTGGCGGCCAGATGGGAGCGTGAGCCTTACTTGCTGACACCGAAGGGTTCTCCTCGGTATAATAATGCAGTGGACGGCCCCCCTGGCTGCCGCACCCCTTACCTCGTGCCGCCCCAGTACGGTATGCGTGCTGCTAACACCGGTACGCCTTCGCAGGTGGGCCTGGAGACGGACACGGCCGACATCCTGAACGAGCTCATCTACTGCTGCCGCAAGGGTGGCACCATCGCCTGCGTCGGCGTGTACGTGGGGCTGACCAACGGCTTCAACATCGGGGCCTTCATGGAGAAGGGCCTCACCATGAAGGCCGGCCAGACGCCCGTGCAGGTGCGCGTGCGGGATGCTGGGCAGGGTGGCACATGATGGTGGGATGGGTTTGGTGGCAAGGTTTGCAGTGGGGTGCAGTGCACCGCTTGCATGGAAGCAGCTGCTTCAGGCGGCTCCAGCTCGCTACTGCGAACGTACGGCAGAGGCTGTTTTTTTTAATTAGTGCGACGCCGTGCCTAACGAAGTCGTTACCGGTAGTCCACCGCCTCAAGAGTAGCGCCAGCCGCTGTCCTGTGTATCGACACGGCTGCGGGCGCTTGCAAACCTCGCTTCAAACCGCTTCTCCCCTGCATTGACACATCGGGCCGTGCTGCAATGCGCCCTGCACCCCGCAGAAGTACTGGCACCACCTGCTGGACCTCGTCCGCAGCGGCAAGCTGGACCCCACCATCGTCATCACGCACGAGCTGCCCCTCGAGGACGCGCCGCACGCCTACAAGATCTTCAACGACAAGGTGACCCACGGGTCGGGCAGAGCTGAGCGGAGGCAGGGCAGGGCATGCAGGAACGTGGCTCGTGTCCTGTGGACAAGTGGATGCAGGTGTTGTGGACTCGACCTGGCGCAACTGTAGTAGCGATCTCGCAATCTCGCATGTTACCGGTACATGTCGCAATCTATTGCGGGGTGGACGAGCTTGCAAGAGCCTGCCAAACTGTACCTACCAGCACAGCTGCTCGCCATTGTGCGAAGGACCCGCCTAGCCTGCTACGGGAAATTGCGTACTGAGATGACACTGTGGTGCATGCTGGCCCCTTGGTGCTCCCTACCAGACGGACGGCTGCATCAAGGTGGTGCTCAAGACGGGGGCGCCCGAGGAGCGCCGTGCGCTGCCCCCCGCATCGCCCGCGGAGGCCACCGCCTAAGGGACGCACAGCTTGTCGTGAGCTAGTGCCTAGTTGGGTAGTTGCCGCTTGCCGGCAGCCCCGCTGTGTATTGTTGCTGTTGACTGCTGCAATTGAGAAGGTCGAGTGGGAGTAGTTGCCAGGGTGCATCTGACAAGACTGTCTGGTGCGCTGTCGTGTGGTGGTTGCCCAAGTAGTTTCATCGGCAGGCTGTCAGATGCGACGTGCCTCGGGCGCTCTGACTGTTGTGATGTTGTGACCGCAGCAGCGGGTTGCACGTGTTTCAGACTCAGGCTCTTACAGAAATGTTGTGCCCAATGCTGGCACTACTATGGCTGCGCCCCTTTCGGCGCGTTATAGTGTGGCACTGCAGCACGCAATTGGTGATGCACCGACGGCGGCACAGCCCTTGTACATCCCACTGTGTGCAGCACCAATGTCCGCAGCTTACGGCACCATACAAATGTCACAACTGTAACGTGCTAAGGCAGGTACAGCATCTCTCCGGAAGAGCCCTTTTGCGTCCACCGTTCGTTGCATCCTTACCGTTCCTCCAGTATTCTGCACGCCCAGCACAGAACGGGGCCGCCTGCATCGCACCCAGCGCAGACGAACAGAACAGCGGCATGACAACTGATGCAACGTAGGGCGTGCCCCAATCCACATGATCTACAAAGGCGCATTCATGCGAAGGGTAATTGCCCTCGCCTGGGGCCTACCCGCCCCATGCATGTATGTATGCAGTCCGCTCGACCGACCGCAGGTATGCATTTCACATACCTGCACCATATCAACAGATTCAACCGTCAATCAGCGCGACGACAGTGCAACCCGGACATGAAATGCGATCAGTCCTTGACTTTTGTTGGCTTTTTGTGTTGTGATGTAGGATAATGCAGTACTAACACCCCGGACTGTTATGCATGGAGTAGCGACGGTCCTACAAGGTAAACGTGGGCAAACTCCCACGCACAAGATTTCCCCACGCTACCCCAATCTGCACCTTGTGTCGTGCCAGTTCAAGGAGGAGCCTCTCCAGTTCCGGCCCGCCGTGGTTGCTCGCCGCGGCAGGCGTACCTCACACAGCCCTCCACAAGCGCACGCCATCCGGTAGCGCACCCTGTCCCCTACGGGCCACAAGGCTGCACAAGGAGCACAAACACGAACACTAAACGCAGTGCACTTGGACGCTACTCCTCCGCTGGCCGACCGTTGCGACCACTCGGAGGCCGCGGGGGCGGCGGCGGCAGTCCGCTCGGCTGCTCCGCAGGAGCAGCAGCTGCAAGCGGGGGGACAGAGCGGGGAAGGGCACATGAGAGAGCGGGTAAGCATCATGAAGTGATCCATGAGCAAAAAGCGCAGGCGCACGGAAGCGCCGCCTGTCAAGTTACATACGCTAGACCACCACGTGCCTAGATGTAGCATGCACAAGCGAATGTAGCGCACGTGCACATGCAGGCCCTCAGTGCAAGTATTTGTCCGCTCCGGTCCACTGCGTGTGCAGTGGCCGCTAGGAATAGCGTATATGTTGTTGAGCATCATAGGGCATGCAGGCATTTGTGGTTCAGTGCAATTCATAGCCTGTACGACATTCAGGCTGCTTACCCTGCTCACCTCGGCCGCTCTCCTGCTCCGGCGGTGCAGCCTCCTTCTCCCGGCCGCTCTCCCGCTCCTTGTCCCGCCGCCCCCTATCCCGCTCGCGCTCCCGTTCCCTGTCCCGGTCGCGGCCTCTTTCCCTGTCGCTCTTGTCCCGCCCCTTATCCCGCTCCCTGTCACGGTCTCTCTCACGCTCCCGCTCCCTGTCCCGTTCCCTGTCACGCATCCTGCGGTCCGGTTCGCGATAGCCCCTATCGCGCTCCCTATCACGATCCCGGTCGGGGCTCCGGTCACGGCGCTCGCGGTCACGCCGCCCAGCGTCACGCCGGTCCCTGCAAGGGCATTCAAGAGTACGACACGATCAGAGGGCCTTCGGTCCTTTTGTACGCTCCAATAGCGACAGGCATGCAGCCAATGTGACGTGAACGAGGATGGCTGCAGACGCTGCACAGCGAGCCCACCCCCCAAGTGAGTACCCACCGGTCTCGGCTGCCGCTGCGGCTCCGCCGGGCCCTGTCGCGGTCCCTGCTGCGCGAGCGGCTCCTGCTCCTGCTTCTCCGCCGCTCACGGCTGCGGCTCCTGCTCCGCTTGCGAGACTGCGCCCCCTGGCCGTCGGCCGTCGACGCCGTGCCGTTGGCGTACGTAGCCGCGCCACCGCCATCGCCGTTGCCGCCCTGGGGCCACGCAACACAGTGCACGACACTAAACCAACAGAACAGGACTGAGTAGTATTTACAGAGGAGTGAGGCGCGCAGGACCTTACTGTGGAAGTCAAAGGGGAAGTCAGGACATAAACAGCGGATACGGTATACTGAAGGCACGTGCCAGTACCTATGCGGTACGACCTTGGCTCACCTGGTGCACGGTCGACACCACGTCCGGATCCACCCGCTGCGGTGCCGCCGCCGCTGCGGCGGCGGCGGCCGCGGCCACCGCTGCTGCAGCACCCCCAGCCTGCTGCATGGCCAGGATTTGCTGCGCCTGCGCCACCGCAGCCGCCAGCGCATCGCTGCCGCCTGCGGCCGCGGCTTTGACGGCCGCTGCAGCCGTGCCCCCGGCCTGCACCCCACCACCCTGCTGAGACGTAAGGTCGGGCCCTCCCCGGATGACGCTGCTGTCCTGCGGGGCAGGCGGGCTGTCGTTGCCCTCCGGAGCTGGGGTGAGCTGCTTGGCGATGCCGCTGGCTTGCTGCTGCTGCCTCAGGTCCGGGTGCACCTCGATGTAGTGCGCCTTTGGGCGCTGGTATAGGTTGTGCAGGGCCAGCACCACCTCGACCAGCTGGTCGGTGGGCACCTTGAACGCCTCCCACCACGGGGGGTTCTCGGGCAGCGGGACCTACATGTACGTGCGGCAGGGGCCCTTGATAAGGCAGGTGACGCCATGCGCACTGCGTGAAGCTGCCGATGGAATCGGCTTTCAACGGACATATCATGTAGGTCGGGCTCGTGAAATTGACAGAGTGCATGCGACAGGTAGACGCGCTAATGCTCACCTTGAGCTTCCGCGCCGCCAGGTAAATCGCCCCCGCCGCTACCACGTGCCCCTTGAAGCGAACGCACAGCGTTGTTCGGTAGCTGCGAGGCCAAGAGACAAGACAGGTATCAGCGGAAAGGCGCCGTTGCATTGCAGGCTTGCCAACTGCCTTTTGCAACGTGTGCACCCCAAACAAGCATGCTAAAAGCGCAACGTCCTGGTCACTTGGGTCATTCCTGGGCAGCGTGCCCCTACCTGTCGTTCAGGATGTTCCATGTCAGCTGCTGCAGCTCCTCGCTGCCCTCCAGGCTGTGTACGAAGCTGTTAGCATACTTGTGTGGGTGGATGCAGTGGATGATGAAGCCAAACGTTTTGAGGAGGATGCGCTCGTAGGTGATGACCCTTTCCTTCATCTGGTCGTACTCCTACAAGTGACCAGAAGCGGGAGCAGTACCAGCGCCAACATCCACCGTCAGCAACTGCGCCACAGGGCGGGAGTACGTGTGAGATACGTGTGAGGATAGCCAGCAGAACAGCGCCCATACCCCGGAGCACGCTGGCTTGAGTCGCCCATCCATGGTTTGACGATATACCGTGAAGAGCATGGTTGCGTTGTTCTACTCAAAGCTCCCGCACGTCGTTCCCCACCCCCCAGCCCCTACTGCACGGCAGGGAAGTTCAAGGTGCACCCGCCCATGCTGTTCCTTCCACTTGCCTATATCAGCTGCCTTAGACTCACCCTCGTCTCAGGAATGAGCAGGGGAAGGGGCTTTCCCGGAGGGTAGTCTCGCCGCTTGTTGATCCGGTCAAACACCATGAGGATATCGCGCGTGCGCTTGTGACTCTCTTCTAGCTTGGTGGCTAGGAAGAGACACGCACACGCCATACGCTGAAGAAACCAAGGGACAGGGAAGGCCATCTCAGCAAACGAGGAGCCAGGAACACAGGATCTGCCAGCACAAATGTGCTGAGGCGGCACCAGTGCACCGGCTAGTTGCATGTGAGTGGTACTGAACACTGACATGTATCACAACAGCGCTGCAGGGCCCAGAGAAGGCGCTGGCGAAGCCTGGAGCCCAGTGCTAGAAGTCTGCTCTCACCCGCACGTTGTGGTCCCGCATGCTCTTTCGGCAATAAAAGCGCTGAAAGAGGACCTGGCCCGTCGCCATGACTGCTTGGGGACATTTTAGCAGGATGCCAGCCTCCTGGATAAGCTCGCAGCCGAAGATGCGGAGGGTGGTCTCGGTCTCCTCGTCTATGCCGTGCTTCCTAGACGGGCTGTCCGACAGCTCCTCATCCGTAAGGTAGAAGTTGTCAAGAGCGGTGTATATCATCCGGCGCGAGCCGGTGCCCTGGTGCAATAGCGGCGCCTCCTCCAAATAGAACAGGGCTGACACTGGAATGTTTGGCAAAATACAAAAATGTTGTGTATGTACAGCTCAGCGCTAGGGCGGCGTCTTTCGCTTGCTGGCAAGAAGTCGGGTCCTCGGGTGCGGCGCCATGGAGGCAATGTGCGCCCACGGCGAAAGGGCCGAGCAGTGGCAGTGATGCGCGTAGCATTAGCAAAATACCACCGTAACGAAGACCAGGAGAGAAAGGCAAAGGATAAAGAGCACCACGACCAAGACAGCAGTCCGGCCTTCCTGATATCCATCCTTGTGACAGCATAGCAATTGAAAAGAAGAATCGTTGGCCTACAACAAAGTCAGAAGCACTCTGTGCATGCAAGTGCTGTGCTCGCAAGATGGCCCGACAGTTGATACCGTCGATACGTCGTTGGCCAGCTGCATCCCATGAAACTAAAGTGTGCATTTTTACAAAAAAGGTCAAGGCATGATGTGCAAATCAGAGGTGCTGTTCGCGGCCAGAACTCGTGTAAGTGACCCAGGGGTCATGCAGGGTGGATCAATGGCTCGAGGCACGGCCACATTGCGCTGCGCAACCATCTGCGATGCCGCCTTTTGCAAGCACTAGCTGTTCCAGCGGCCCTTCTGGGGCTTGGCAGCTGCGAAATGCGCTGGCTCCCTCAGCCAGCAGCAGGTCGCGTGCCAGGCAATAGAATTACCGGTAGTGGACCAACACCACCTATGTAGTTGCTATGTACCTGGTCCTAACCTGCGTATCGGTCACGTGCCTGTGCACCATGCACCTTTTCTTGCGCCCAGCAAAAGGCATGCTTTCCTGGTGGCTTCCTAAACGAGGCATGATCCATGCCAGTAGGCATGACCTGTACTTATCTCGCTCCCTTGCGCCGCAAAAACTGCCAAACAAACCCCATTTACGCGCGCTCCATAGCTTTACAAAGATACCAGCCCTTACAGACATCATGTCACTGCGTGTGCTGCTCCTCGCCGTCCTGCTCTTTGCGCCGGCGCTCGCGCAAAAGCCGCCCACTGGCTCGCCCCCCGCCGAGCGCCCTCGTCGACCGCGCCGCCGCAGTCCTCCGTCGCCTGCAGGTCAAGGGCTCGGAGGCCTTTCACGCGACATCATCATCGCGCCTGGCAGCGAAAATGTCACCGCCGAGGCGCCCGGCGCTGCACGGCCAGCTGCTGGTGAAGAGGCCCTCTTCCCTGTCTGCGACAACGGCCTTCCCCAGGTCCGCTGTCTGGTGGATCCCTGCGCCCTGACCACGTGTCTTGTCAACACGGTGTGCAAGAGCGATTACTGTGGCGGCTGCTTTGGCGTCTGCGTCGACCCGGCTACCGGCCTGCCCGTTGGTGAGGTCGGCCCCGGCCCGGCCAACGCCACAAACACCACCACCGCCACTGCTACAGCCAACGCTACCGCCGTGAACGAGACTGTCAGCGTCACCAACATCACCACAGCTGGAGGCGGCCGCAGCAGGGGGCGCGGCCGTACGCAGACACGTGCAGGGGAGGTGTGCGTCGCCACGCGCCAGCCGTGCAACTGCTCCAGCGACTGCTGCGGTACCAGCCTGTGCGTCAGCTACAATGCAACGGGCGTGCCGACGACTGGGGGTGAGGCTGGTGAGGGTGGAGCGGGGGGTGCGAGTGAGGGAGCTGAGGCAGAGCTGGAGGGCGTGCCCGCGGGGGTGCTGGTGGCTAACAGCAGCGCGCCAGGCGAGGCGGCGGCGGTGTGCCTGACCCCGCGGGTGATCACCAGCGTGCAGCGCCGCCTGAACGTGTCTGACACGCCCATGAAGGGCAACCCCACTGCGTTCAATTGCTAGTAGGGCGTGCAGCTTATGGGTGATGGACCATGTGTTGGACTCGTAGGGTCGCCGGAGGGCACGAGTTTGCCAATACCTAGGGCCAGCGAGTCAGTCCTGCACGCGCAGACGCGGTACACTGTGTATGATCGTGTCCAAGTACCGTACTTCGATAGGATGCAAGTCAGTGGGCTGGGGTTGCTGGCACGTACCGTACGCATTTGCACCCATGACGTGGGGAGATAGAGCTGCCGGTAGCCGTTATTGCCGTTGGGTTGGAGCAGGTTGAGTTGCTGGTAGGCGGTAGGGTGACACTGGCAATTTTCCACGGAGCTGCAACGGGTGCTTATCACACGTTTGCAACCAGCTCACGGGTCCTGAGCCACAGAGTGAAATACTTTGCAGTGCAGTATAAATGGCGCTCAACCGTTCGTTTCTTACATGTACGTCGCATTACCAGAAGCAGCCTTTCTACACGCACTCAGCAACGCCAGCAGTAGTGTTAAGGAGCCCCGTCCTCTTCACTTATTGCCACAATCAGGTCCTGTGGCCATACTATGTACAACAGCCAGATGCCTTTGCGGACCGGTTGTGTCCAGTAGCATACTCCGGATACACCGCAGAATACCGCAGAATATAACCTTGCGTCCACGCCATGGCCTAGCCATGCCTGCTTGCCTAGCGGATGCCAAGCCTGTCGGCTAGGGCGTCCAGTGGAAAGGTGTAAGGACACGGTACGAGCTGCGACACGGCATCCTACACCGCATCCTACTACACACAAGACACTTTCAAGCAAGTACAACGTCCAACTGCAAACCGTATTCATTCTAGCCGATACTTGATATCTTCGTGCGCGGTGCTCCCATAGGTTGCATGCACACCGCTACTGCAGGTGATTGGGCGACTGCGCTCCTCCGCCCTAGCAGCTGGTGCTTGGATATTCCAGCGTGTGCGAGATGCCAACAACAAAGTAGGCATGTAAGCATGCTCCAATGGGGAAAAGGGTAAACATGTCACAAGTGTGTTGACGATACAAAGCTTCAGATCTACAGCGCATGTCTAGTACCCGGTAGCCTCGCAGCTCCCGCTTGTGCTACTGTCGCGAGCCCTTCGAATCTACTGGTGCAAATCAACCTTGGCGTCACGTCTTAACGGCACCGCGCAACAGCCTGCTACCCAGTTCCGATTGTACCCATCGGCGCATTCGCACACCGCACACACCGCGCCCTCACGTGCACTTGCTCTGCACGCTGTAGGGGCACTTGGCCATCTCGCTGCAGCGCTGCCGCATCTCGGGCCACGTCTCCTTGAACACCTGGAAGATGTTCTTGCAAATCTCCGTCACCAGGTGCTCCGGCAGCGTGGCCAGCGTGTCCTGCAACAAAATCGCAACGGCAACAGCTCCGTCAATAACTGCTTAGCTGACGGCTCCGGACCAAGGCCCATGTACGCCGTACTGCAATATGACGTGCATGCAATTGGCTCTTAACTGTAACCGTTACTGATGAGCGTCAACCCGGCATACCGTACGTTGTGCTAGATACCCGGCACCCAAGGACAGTCCGCGTAATAACCAGAACTTCACCCATGCGGCAGCTGGCCCCCACCTGCAGGCCCTGCATGTCCTTGGCGCCGTACAGCGTGGCCTTGACCGCCGCCACCATCTTCTCGCACACGGTGCCCGGCACCACGTGCTGCATGGCCTCGTCGATGCGCTCCTTGAGGCGGTCCTTGAGGCTGGCGATGACCTCCTCCTGCAGCCGCAGCTTGGCCTGCTGGTCCAGGATCAGCCGCTGCTGGCTCGACACCTGCGCACGGGGGCGGCGGGAGTGGAGACACAGCTCAGGTCGCAATGTCAGGGAACCACAGCAGCATCCGAGAAAAACACCAGCAAGCCGCACTACCGATAAGGGACTCGTTCCGGGCCATGCTGCTATCTACTGACGCTGACGCTATGGCAAATGACGGACGCTGCGTGTAACGTCGGTCGCATACAGTTTATGCAAATGCAAAGCTGGGATGCTGGGCAAGTAGCTGCACCCGTACGCCACTCTGCTTAGCTACAAACACAATGCTGGTCACCTAGTAAAGGGCAAGGAGGGACACCATACATGGCCCCCGCCTCTGCCCACCTGCGCCTGGCTGTTGACCAGCGCCGTGCGCGTGGCGTCCAGCTGCGCCGCCTGCTGCGCGGCGTGCTGCTGCAGCGCCGTGATGGTGCTGCTCTGCGCGTGCACCGTGCCCTGCAGGCTGCTGTTGGCGGCCGCCAGCTCCGCGTTGCGCACCTCCAGCGCCTGCACGCACACGGGGAAGCGGTAGACGCAGTATTGTCAGGCAGGTTACTCCAAGCAACGAAAAGGGGACCACGGGGTCATGCCGGTGCAGCACAGGTACTGGTTTGTGGGTCGCAACTGCACCCGCACATCGCAATACTGGTACAGTCCTGCCGCCAGCTGTAGCTTGTGCTTGCGTCTATTTATGTGAGCCACTGGCGCACGCATTCGAGTGGCTGAATATATACAGTTTGTTGGACTGGTACATATACAGTTTGTTGCGTGCGAATAGACCGCAGCCCACGCTAATTCTCTGGCTCGTGTCCTCGTATACCTTGAGCGCCGCCACCTGGGCCGTCAGCATGTCCACTGCCGCCTGGAGGTGGTTCTGCTCCTGCTTCTTGCGCTGCCTGTAGGCGGCACGGAACACATACTGGTAAGCACCGCACTATTGTCAACATGCAATCCAGTACGGGTGCAGCCCAAATCCGGGACCCAGTCATGGGCGTTGCCTACACCCACATTGCTCGTCGGTCAATGCTTATGGTGCTCAAACGGTGTATCATGTGAAAGCAAGCGCCAGCAGGCGGAAGAACGCTGCGGCAATCTGGTGGTCCGGCAAGCGCACCTGTACTTCTGTTGCGCTACTCGGTTCATCTCCATCTGCTCCGCGTTGCGCTGGCGGCGGCTCTTCCTCACCCCGCTGCCGGCCCCGCTGCCCCTCTTGTTGGCCCCCTTGCCGGAGCGCGTGTTGCCGCTCACGCCGCTGCGAGCACCCCCCGGCTGCTGCTCCTGCCCCGGCCCGAGCTGTTCGCCGTCGAAGCCATCACTGTCGCTACCAGAACTGGGCCTGGACCAGGAGCAAGGGTTGTAATAAACAGCAGCTATCAATGGCAGCAGGAGACTGCACTGCGGATGAGGGCAAGGGCTGCGTACGTATTGTTGAAGAGATGTATGCTCGTCCGCATGAACGACCTGCAACGCTGAGCATCTTGTACCCTCTCGCACAGCTCCACGCACTGGCACACGTCAAGTCCCTGACCGTACCGTAACATTGCTAAGCAAACCCGTCACCTCACCAGTTAGGAGCGCGGGTGTGCTCAGACTCAGCTGCTCCGCTGGGGGTGAGGCTTGGCCGACCTGCAACAGGTACACGCACGCAGGTACCTGTGGGCGACGCACACATCGTTGACAGCCACAGCCAGCACCGTCGGGAGAGCGGTATCGCCTTACCTTGTTGCAGTTGAGGCTCAGCCTTAAATTGCTCAGGTGCAGGTCCCAGCGTCGTAACAGTGACTGCAGGTTGGACCGACGCTGGCGGGAGTTCCAACTGCAGCGGCATCTCGTCGGTGAAGAGGCCCGCCAGCTCGTCAAAGTCTAGCAGGTTGTCACCCTCTTCGTTTCGTAATATGTCAAACATGGTCGAGTCAAAGCGCTGTAGGTTTGAGGGGTCGGACATTGTGTAGGTTCGTTAAGCCCTCTATTTGTGTTGCTGCGACGCAGGCGTGAATTAGACAATGTTGATATAATGGTGTACAAAGTGAAGCTGGCGTCTGGTTTCTGGATGTGCGCTTGTCCGCGTGCGTCCCAATGCCCAGCCCGGCGATCGATGACGCACAGGTCTTGAAGTTGACGATGACGGTAATGTGCTGCGTGAAATGCAAGACAATTGAGCACCACTGCTCTCCAGGCACGCTGTGAGGGCCCTCCCGCCGATGCACCGCTTACTGCAATCTCATTACGTTGCACCACGGGTCACCAAGCAAACAGAGCAGAGGGCTTCAACAGGCGAATTACCTATGTTTAAATTTTGTTTTCTTATAGATTGCGTAAAAGCGTCGCTCCAGAGCTTGACCCTTCCGCAGAGTGCTCAAAGGCCGGGTTACGCAGGGGGTTAGCCGCCCTTCAGTTCGTGTTGGCAAACATGCCAAGGGGCCCACGCATGATATCTACATCTTCGGGTTTGTAATAGAGA